>Ga0302130_1000357_pt1 | contig 32435 bp, 28 predicted proteins | sample CB9_surface_MG_FD_203117 | JGI IMG/M metagenome (GOLD analysis project Ga0302130, IMG submission 203117) | Marine microbial communities from Western Arctic Ocean, Canada - CB9_surface | ecosystem: Environmental > Aquatic > Marine > Oceanic | place: Canada: Western Arctic Ocean | collected... | reverse complement strand
GAGAATACGCGCGGAGTTAAACCTTCTGACTATGTAGTGCTTTGCTTGGTCACCTCAAAACAAGGAGAAGCCGAACCGAAGATAGTCTTCATCTGCCAACATTTAAAAAACACCGATACCGTCTATGTTTTGATTGAAGCGTCGACGCACAACTCGGCACCCTGTCCACATAGGAGCGGATTGGGGAGACCTTTCTACTCAAAAACTAATTGAACTGTTCGTCAACCGCTCGATCAGTGCCGATCCGTTTGATTTGACCGACCTTACACATTGCAGAAAAAACGCGACTGACAGAGAATTACTGACGTCGGCCAGCAGCAGTTCCTAGGTTTAAGCGTTAAAATACTTAAAAAATAGCTATGCTCATCGAAACCGTGTCACTTTAATTCGGCGAAAGATTCAGGATTATTGGCGTTGCTTACTTGAAGGTCTAGAGCAATTAATTACAGCGAAGCCAATCTGAATTCAGTAATAACTACCCTGATTTACACCATGTCATCGCACACATATAGAATTGATTTCGTAAGTTTCCTGTCATGAATTAGCGTCGAAGCAGAGAGAGTGGTTGGGGCAAGATTAGTTTCTTTTTAAATTAAACATCAGACACTTATCCTATTTCCGGTAATCTTTATTACCGGAAATAGTAAGACGGGCCAGATTAGAGGCTCTGAGCTATTTATTTGAACCTAAGTCCACAATTCAAAGGATTTTAGATCAATCCCGGGTTTCTCTCATTGTCACCAATTCTTCAGCTAAGGTTGGGTGTATTCCTATGGTGTTATCAAAGTCTGCTTTGGTCGCGCCACAGTTCATAGCTACTGCGAACCCCTGAACAAGCTCACCGGCATCGGCTGCAACTAAATGCATTCCAATCACACGATCGTCGTTACGATTAACAATAAGCTTTGCGAAAGAATATTCATTGCGCCCGCTAAGTGTATGTTTTAGTGGCTTCATCTTTGATGTGTAAACATCGATATCCAAGCCTTTAGCAATGGCTTCTTGCTCACTAAGGCCAACGGTTGCGATATTTGGATGGCAGAAAACTGCTGTGGCAATATTCTCATAGCTCAAATCTTTCTTTGGGCCGCCAAATAATTGCCTTGCTACGATTTGGCCCTCAGCAAGAGCTACTGGAGTTAACGCTACACGCTCGATAACATCACCAACGGCATAGATGCTCGGTTCAGTGGTTTGAAACGCTTCATTTACTTTGATTCCGCCGGATGAAGATAGTTCTACGTTGACGCTATCCAAACCAAGATCTGTCGTCATTGGTGTACGTCCAGTAGCCGCCAGCATCTGGTCAGCAGCTAACTCAATTCCTGAAGTTAGTAATACCTTTAAACCGTTGTTTTCTTTAGATATAGAGGCAATGTTATCATTAAGCATTAAAGTAACATGATGGCCTATTTCTTCAGTTATAAAATCTCTAATTTCCTCATCAAAGCCACGCAGTAGCTTGTCGCCACGGTAGACAAGGGTAGTCTCGACCCCAAATCTAGCGAAAATGCTGGCGAATTCTAGTGCTATATATCCGCCACCTTGCACAATAATAGATTTTGGAAGTTTGTCTAAGTAAAAGACGTCGTTAGAGGTAATAGCATGCTCAGAACCCGGGTAGCCAGGTACACTAGGCCACCCGCCAACCGCTAGCAAAATGTGCTTAGCCGTGACTGTTTTATTATTTACAGAAACAGAGTTAGGACCTGTAATTCTAGCCCGGGACTCAAAAATTGTGACATTGTTAGATTTAAGTATTTTCTCGTAAATACCATTTAATCTATTGATTTCAATGTCTTTGTTAGCTACTAAAGTGGACCAGTTAAAGCCGGGCGCCCCGCTTTCCCAGCCGTAGCCAGCACTGTCCTGAAAGTCATCATGGAAATGAGCCGCGTAGCTAAAAAGCTTCTTCGGCACGCAGCCAACATTGACGCAGGTTCCGCCAAAATAGCGTTCTTCAGCAACGGCAACTTTAGCCCCTAGCCCTGCCGCGATACGGCTGGCTCTTACTCCGCCGGACCCGGCACCTATAACAAAAAGATCGTAATCAAAGTCAGACAATTTCCTGTATCCTTATACACGCTAATAAATGGGTAACCCCGCATGAAGCGGCATTATGCCCTAGCTAAGAACTACAGGACAGTCACGAGCCATGCAATCCTCCTTGTTTGACAACGTAGTTTCGAATAATGACTTTGAGAGCCATGATTTGGGCAATGCTAGAATCGATGAATACCCCGCTGCATTTAAGCCAAGACAAGCCCTTGAGCTCGCTGACACGTTGATCAATGAAATTCCATGGCATCAAGCCTCTATTATCATCGCCGGGTCACCCAGGCAGGTTCCGCGGCTACAGTGCTGGATGGGGGACGCTGAAAGCATTTACGGCTACTCAGGTATTCGCCTATCACCGGAGCCATGGTCAGAAGTCGTGACAAGCATCAAACAGCGGTTGTGTGACCTCACCAACTTGAACTTCAATTCAGTCTTACTTAACTATTATCGAGATGGCCACGATAGCGTTGCTTGGCACGCCGACGACGAACCTGAATTAGGCGCTGACCCAATAATCGCGTCGGTGAGTTTAGGCGCAGAAAGAGACTTTCAGCTGTGCCCGAAGAATTCGTCAAGCCGAGCTGTTAAAGTGCGTTTGAAATTAAGGAATGGCAGCCTCTTAGTAATGGGTAAAGGCATGCAAAACAATTGGTTACATCAAGTACCTAAAGCTAAGACTATTTCCAACGCTCGTGTCAACCTGACCTTTCGAAACATTAACCCGACAGCATAGTTAGTTATGGTGCCAATATCAAAAGGCCAAAATGGAAAAGTTTGAAGCTTGCGTTATTGGAGCGGGAGTCATAGGCATCGCTGTCGCCCACGCGCTTTCTCTTAGCAAAGACATAAATCCTGAGAAGATCCTGCTGCTGGAATCAAGAACAGGTTTTGGGCAAGGTGTCAGTAGCCGGAATAGCGAGGTCATTCACGGAGGCCTTTATTATCGACCAGATAGCTTAAAAGCAGAACTTTGTATCCGAGGGAAAGCACTCCTTTACGAATACTTGTCAGCCAATGGTATCGCTCATGCGCGCTGCGGAAAGCTGATTGTGGCTCAACGCCATCAGCAAGACGCACTGCTAGCCCTGCGTGATAACGGCATTAAATCAGGCGTCCATGACCTGAAAATACTGAATAAACACCAGCTTTCACTTAAAGAGTCATCGTTAAGTGCTTATTTGGCAATACATTCTCCATCTACGGGCATAGTTGATAGCCATCACTATATGCACAGCCTTTTGGACAAGGCCCAACGCAGAGGCATTATCTTCGCGGCAAACAGTCCAGTAACTGCTATCAAGCCCTGCAAAGACGGTTTTGAAGTTTCTATAGAGACGAATCAAGCCGACGCAGAGGATTATACCTTCACCAGCACAATGCTTATTAATAGTGCGGGCTTATCAGCAGATAGAATCGCCGATAAGATTATTGGCTTAAAACAAGAGCTGACACCAAAAACTATGATGTGTAAAGGTGACTATTTTAGCTATGCTGGAACCAATCCATTCTCCCATTTGATCTATCCTATACCAGAGACAAACACAGTTGGATTAGGAATTCATTGCACAATGGACTTAAGCAATCAGCTTCGTATAGGACCTGATGCAGTATATGTATCGGAAGAGAGTTATCACGTAGAGTCCAATAAGACAGAGCAGTTTGCAAAAGCAGTGCAGCGTTATTTCCCCGGTTTAAAGCCAGATCTCCTGCAGCCTTCTTACTCCGGTATTAGACCCAAACTCTCTGGGCCGGGCGAGCCGGCTTGCGATTTTGTATTTCAAACTGAGGATGAGCATAAGTTGAAAGGCTTGGTTCAACTGTTCGGAATGGAATCACCTGGACTCACAGCCAGCCCCGCCATTGCTCAACACATCATTCGTCTTTTCGGGTTGTCGCCTTAAAAATCGACGCATTGACATATACAGCTAACCCTTTCTGGCAATTCTTCTTAAATTGGCTCTCAGCACAGAGCTGCCTGCGGATATTAGACATTACGATACATTTTCTTCACCCGCACTAAATTTTCTGCGTACTTAATTGTTAAGCAACTAAGAAAAGGAGCAATACTGCGCGCTTCCTTCGACTTGATTTACGCTAGAGGACGTTTCGGGAATGCCACTAGGTGCTCGAGGTCAAGGCGGATGCCCATAGGCTCACCTATGTCATGATCATGGTGGCTTGGCGCGAGTGATAGGACGCGCTTGCCACTAGCTAGCTGCAAGGTATACAGGAAGACTGCGCCACGGAAAACTTTCTCGACTATCTGCGCCTTGATCGGACTAGCATCATCGTGAAACACATCGTCCGGGCGCAACAACAAAGAGATATCCTCCGTCTTAGGAAGTTTAAAATTTTCGATCTGGCGTGTGTCGATAACACCCAACTCGGTTTCGATCATACGTCCGCCGAGCACTCGTCCGTCGATCAGTGTTCCTTCGCCAATGAAGTCGGCTACTGCACGGGAAGACGGTCTGTGATAAAGGTTGAATGCATTGTCCCACTGCAGAAGCTTACCGGCTTTAATCACGCCTATTTCATCGGCCATTGCGAATGCCTCAAACTGATTGTGACTGACTAAGATTGCGGTAACGCCCTCGTGGTTTAGCACGCCCCTAATCTCGCGTGCGAGTTGCTCTCGCAGCTCGACATCGAGACTCGAAAATGGCTCGTCTAACAGTAAGATTTCAGGACGTGTAGCCATCGCACGAGCGATGGCTACACGCTGCTGCTGCCCGCCCGAGAGGCGATGTGGGTAGGCCTCGAGCAGTTCGTCTATCTCGAGCAGCTTCGCGAGCTCGTTTACGCGAGCCCTTCGCGAAGCAGGGTTGAGTGAGTGAATGCCGAAGGCTATGTTCTCAGAAACACATAAATGCGGAAACAGCGAGTGGTCCTGAAACACCATCCCAACATGCCGCTTTTCTATATCGAGCGTCTTACTAGCTGAGCTCACCTCGACCCCATCGAGTAGTATATGACCTGCACTAAGTTGTTCGAAGCCCGCGATCGCGCGTAGCAATGTTGTTTTGCCACAACCGCTCGCGCCGAGTAAGCACCCTATTCCGCCGGCAGACACGCTCAGTGACACCGAGTCGATAATTAATTGTCCGTTAAGAACTACGTTTACGTTATCTAACTGCAATGCCTTAGAGGTCATCGTAATCAATCTGCCTTTGCGCTACTTGCGCCCTGTGAAGCTTTCTTAGATGGTGTATTGCTTGGCTGTCTTAGAGAGCGACTGAGAAGGATAACAGGAATTAGACTCGCCAACACAATAGCGAGCGCGGGCCCCGCAGCGTCGGCGAGCCGTTCTTCATTCGCCAACTCGAAAGTGCGAATCGCTAGCGTGTTAAAGTTAAATGGTCTCAGTAATAACGTTGCTGGCAATTCTTTTAAGACATCGACAAAAACCAACAGCAAAGCTGTCGCGAGTGACCCGCGCATAATCGGTACATGAACGCGCCGCATCATTTGCAGAGGGCTTAGCCCCATGCTGCGTCCAGCTTCGTCCATCGATGGTCGAACTTTTGCTAGACCCGCATCGACTGTATTAAGCGCGATTGGCAAGAACCTTACCAAATAAGCGAATACGAGAATGAACACCGTGCCGCTGAGCAGCAGTCCGGTGTTGTAATCAAACCGCGAAACCATGAACGCGCTGACTTTATTGTCTAGAAAGGTGAATGGTACGAGAACGCCTATCGCGACCACGGTCCCCGGCAGCGCATAACCTAGCCCTAGAACACGTGAAGAAACCTGCGCCAATCGACTCGGGAACAAACGTCGGCCGTAGGCTATAAAAAGCGCCAAAGCCAGCGCAATAAAAGCGGTAATGGCTGCAAGGGCCAAGCTGTTGAATAAATACCCTAAAAAGTCCGACGTCATAATCGAATCAAAGGTTAACGATGCCCAATACAATAGCTGCAAGAATGGCACGATGAAGCCTAATACAACTGGCAACCCGCAAGCTAGATAGGCGAGTAATAGTAATCTGCCATGAAGAGGTTGCGATGAATTGGGTCGCGCTCGGGCTCCGGTATTGTAGAAACGCGATTGCTTGCGTGACCAGGCCTCAATTAACACAAGTACAAACACAAAGCTGAGCAGTAGCGTAGCTAATTGTGCCGCCGCCACAGTGCTACCAAGGCCATTCCATGTGCGATAAATGCCAGTTGTAAAAGTCGAGATACCAAAATATTGCACGGTGCCATAGTCGGCTAGCGTCTCCATTAATGTGATACTCAGCCCAACGACGATTGCTGGTCGCGCCAGCGGCAACGCAACCCGCAGAAAAGCCGAACGTTGGGAGCAACCAAGGCTGCGAGCTACCTCCACAACGCTCCCCGACTGGTCCGCAAAAGCGGCGCGTGCGAGTAAATAAACATACGGATAAAAGACGAGCGAGAACATCACTACCGCTCCGCCTAGAGAGCGAATCTCGGGGAACCAATAGTCTCCGTAGCTCCAGCCGAACATGTCGCGAAGCCAATACTGTAATGGACCCGCGACATCGAGCATGCCAGTGTAAGTGTATGCAATAATATAGGCAGGAATCGCCAAGGGCAGAAGGAGAGCCCACTCGAATAGTTTGCTGCCTGGAAATCTATAGGCAGTAACAAGCCATGCCGGCAGAATACCCAAAGCAAGCACACCAACACTAACACCAACCATCAACGCGAAGGAATTACGTATATACCTAAAAAGCACGGTGTCGAGCAGGTGCGTCCAAATGTCGCCCGCGGGGAAGAATACGGAAGACAATACTACAAAGATAGGCGTCGCTAATACGACAGTCAATGCCAACAAAGACAAAGGCCAAAGCCTTAATCGGAACAGCCTTGGCCTAAATGGCAAATTACTACCGAGCTTTACTAAGCTCATTCTTTCAGTTCATTCATAAAAAACTTTCGTACGCTCCTTCCAGTGTCAAGTTCGCCATTATTGCCAGCCGGCACGATCAGCTAGTTTCACGGACGCCTCATTATTGCGCCCCAGGATCTCGATATTGATCGAGTCTGGTTTGAAATCACCAAAGCGTTTCAATGTTACGCTAGCCGGAATATTAGCGCGTATAGAATATTCGTTATTTACCTCCGAATACCACTCTTGCGCATAATCATCGCTTAAGAATTCGATAAGTTGACGTGCCTCGTTCGGGTTCTGGGAAGTTTTGATCATCCCCGCACCGCTGACGTTCATGTGTGCCCCACGCCCATCTTGATTTGGCCAAAGCACCCCGATCTGCTCGGCTACTTCGACATCAACGGCAACATCCGAATTGAGCATGCCTGCTAAGTAATAAGTATTAGCGACCGCCAACTTGCACTGTCCCGCAACCACGGCCCGAATTTGATCACGATCACCACCTTGCGGTCGCCGAGCCATGTTTGCCACCAACCCTTTGGCCCACAACTCCGTAGCCACCTCACCCGAGTGCTCGATCATTGATGCAATTAACGATTGATTATAGATATTGCCCGATGAACGAATGCATATCTCTCCCTCCCATTTTGGATCTGCCAAGTCTTCATAACGTGCTATTTCGCCAGAAGAAACACGTGACTTATCGAACATAATGACCCGCGAGCGAAGCGACAATCCAAACCATTGTTCCTCTGGGTCGCGGTATGCTGCGGGTATCCGCGCCCGCAGAATAGGTGAGTCTACTGAGGCAAGAATACCCGCTTCTTTTGCGCGATAAAGCCTTCCCGCGTCCACGGTTAGCAACACATCCGCAGGAGAATTAGAACCCTCAAGCTGAATTCGACGAATAAGTGCATCAGCGCTCTCGGTGATCAAATTGACTTCAATCCCTGTCTCTTCGCTAAAACGATCTAAAGCTGGTTTGATCAAATCTTCACTTCGCGCCGAATAAACGTTGACTTCAGCTGCTCTTACAACTCCGGCTAACAAAATCGTTATGCTAAGCGCACAGGTAAAAAATCCTTTATTTCCTAACACTACTAAACTCCATGATGACCTAGATCATTCAATTGAAAATATATTCTAAGTGTATATCGTGCTGAGATTTTTTTATCCAAAAAAGACAAAGCCGAAATCATTATAATTTCGGCTCTGTTGAGAGCACATTATCTTATAATCCAGCGCAGCTTAAACTTGTTTGACTGTACTGTTCTAAATAGGTATTTAACAGTGAGGCCGCTATTCCTTGGAAACTATAGCTCACCTCACCCAGCATTACTTTATAACTTAACCCTGATTCCTATCGATGCGAGCCTAGGTGCCTGCGCTCTTGCGCCATTTTTAGGAGCTCTGGCTACTATATCTTCATTGTCACCGACGTTACTCATAACAAGATAAATATCAGCTTTCTCATTGATCTTCCGAGTTAAGCTTAAATCAAGCGTGTTGTAACTGTCTACTTTGGTGCCGGCTGTGCAGCTTGCAACAGAACATGTGCTACCAAAAGCATAAATTGTTGCGGCACCTGACCAACCCTCTCCTGTATCAAAGCCTGCGCTCAGGGCCAGTTGCGTATCTGGTAAGTCAGGTATAGACATTCCCGCGTTTACGTTACCCCAAAATGAACTAGAGAAGGTGTTTCTAAATTCTGCATCCGTTGCTGTGTAACTTAAACGAAGAGGGAAAACCATCTGCCCCGATTCCAATACAGTTTGAGCAACGATTTCTAATCCAGAAATTTTTGCTTCTCCCGCGTTGAACGAATCACCAATTTCACATTCGCCTTGCGCGCCACCAGAAGCAGTACAACTGCCAAACATATTTTGATAATCAGTATTAAAGTATCCTACATCTACAAACGTTGAGTCCATTCCATACCTAATCCCAACTTCTATGTTATCTGCTTTTTCTGGATCCGCCCCGCCGGATGTTGGCGTAAAACCTTCGTGGAAACCAGCATAAATACTCACATTGTCTGTAATGTCATAGGTAGCGCCCCCGCCAAATAGACTGTTGTCCGAATCTGATAGCGTCTTGGGATATCCTTTATCCGTGTTAACAGCAGTACGAGCTGTGTCGACATAACGTTCTTGAGTAATTCTCCAATCTTCTGAGCGATAACCGAGGTTTATAGTTAAATCACCAAGACTAATCACGTCATTGATATAGAATGCAGTCGCTTCGGCGCTTGTAACTCGATTATTAGATGAGTATCCAGGCATAGCCCCTTCGACAAGAGAGCCCATCTTTCCATCCACCCAATCTGCTGTGGCATACCACTGCATCCTGTCTTCACTGTCTTCAGTATCGCGATAACCGACTGTGACGTGGTGCGTCTCGTTGCTCCAACTCGCTTTTAAATCGACACCACTCGACTCATACACTCTATTGTTATTCTTGAGCTTTATCTCAACAGCTGTCGCATTGTCTCCGTTAAGCATGGCTATCGCATCAAGGTTGCCGTCGTTGGCAGCACCAATTATATTGTTGATACCATTGCCTATTCCGAACACCTTGTTATTGTCGATCTTGTCAACTTTAAACCAATTACGGGCAAAGTCGTTTTGATATACCGTTGCACTAAATTCAAAATCGCCAACATCCAATAAATAATTTAGAGACAGTGCCTCATGGTCGTTATCCATATTGTCATATTTTGTTAGTCCATAACGTTCGTGAGCATCGTTTTTAAAGGAGGCATCTGACAAACCAACATAAGTTTGGTCTGAAGACTCTTCAGACCATTGATATTTAAAATTTAGTTCCTGATAAAACTTTGAGCCCCGGTCGGTGTTAAGCCTTAATTTTGCTACAAGATCGTCTTTACGAAATCCTGTACCGCCACTTTCATCTTGAATCGTATCAAATCCATCACTTTTCCATGCATGTCCCTCTATGAGAAATCCATAATTCTCCTTGGAGGTGCCAAAGGTTGCGTGGGTTCTGAGGGCGCCGTGGTCACCAGTTTCTTGATTGAAAAAAACTTCAGTACTGTCTGGAATGGGCGTGCTCAACATATTGATTGCTCCACCCACAGTATAAGGTCCATTAGCAATTGCAGCAGGGCCTTTTAAAACTTCGATGCCTGCGAGGCGTCCAACCGTTGGAAAATAATATGCCGATGAGGCCGCATATGGTGCTGGGGCTATAAGCACTCCATCCTCCATTAGGGTTATTTTACCGGATCGGTCAGCATAGGTACCGCGAATGCTTATGTTAGGTCGCAGGCCAAATCCCTCTTCTGGGCGAAAGTTTACGCCTGGGACATTTGAGAGGATTTTTTGTATATCCGTATACTCGAATACCTCTAATTCTTCTGTTGTAATTATATTGACCGATCCTGCCAATGCCCGAGCATCTGCCTGTGAGCCGACAATTCTAACTGTTTCGATCGTTGTACTCCGCTCCGGTTCTAGATTTTCGCCAAATGCTGGAGTGGCACACAAAGCTAACGCAATACTTAGCGATAATCGGTTTCTTTTCTGGGGCAGCTCTTGGATTAGGTCGATACAATACATCATAATTCTCACACTAAAAGATTAAAAATTTAGACTAATAAAATCTAATTCTAGGGGCTCTGTGGGCTTAGCCTTGAAGGTTTTCCCCAAAGTGCGAGTGAGCATAATGCAAACGAGAATCATTATCAATAGCATTTGCAAGAATATTCTCACTCCATTGGAAGCTATTCCAACCCTACCAAAACTCTCCAGACACCAATCAAATGTCTTGTTTTTCTACTCGCCTCCTTACCAGCACAGCTTTTCAGCTAACGTATTTCGAAATAGAACAAATAGTTGAACAATAGCGTGCATGATCAAGCATTTTAGGTTTTATAATAATATCAATAACCCGACAACCTCCCTCTTAAATCATAGGAGTTCTACGCATTTACAGAGAAGAGACGCTATGTTCGAAACAAACCGAAATCTATACTCACGCAGATTTTTAGAAAATCACAGCCAATCCTTTCACTACTGAGCTCAGCGAGGCTGTCATGTAACCGCGGTGCTGCGCAACCTGCGCAACTAGTACTGCACCGTTATGATAAACAGTTATGATAAACAGGATTATGGGTTGGTACGTCAGTGACCATTTGAATCCCTGGAGGCTGACTACACGGCTTTTGATAGGACTGGTGCCAACAAAGTAGCGAGATTATTAAGAAATGGTAACTTCAAAAGTTCAATCACCGACGAAGAATCCCCAGGTGTAAATCAGAGCTCCAATAGCAGGCTTAACACTTACGCAGGCGATCAAGGAGAGGACGTGGTCGATACATGTCGGTCTGTTCTCTAATTTGATCTTTTTAATTCTTTAAAGAGATAAATTTCCGTGCGCGATTTCGATTTTTTGGCTCTGATGTTCCGGTTAGAGAAGGGTTGAGGCCGGTCAAATGGGGTGGTATTTATGGTTTTTGTACGTTTTTAACGTGTTAATCCGGTGTTTTGTAGCTGGATTGTTCAGGTTTCAGGTTATTTTATAATACATACAGCTCCCTCACCTCTCATCTATCGAATCCCAAACGAAGCAATTTGCAAACTAAGTAGGTGTAGCCCAGCATCAAACTACTGGCCAAAGCGTGGGCTTTCTGAGTTTACCTTTTATCGAAGTAGTAAAAGTCAGAGTGTGTTTGTAATCAGATGTGAATTGAGTTGATCAGCCAGTATGTTTTCAATTCGTTTCTTTACCGCTGCTTCTGAATCGCTAAATTGAACACCTATGCCTCTTACCCTTGCACCCTGGGCTCTCTGGGGTGTCACCCAGACAACCTTGCCTGCTACCGGGAATTTTTCGGTCTCATCCATTAGTTTTAATAGCATAAATATCGCACTGCCAACCTGATAGTGCTTATTTATAGGTATGAACAATCCGCCATGTAGGATGAATGGCATATAGGCAGCATACAGAACCGCTTTGTCTTTTATTGTTAAAGATAGAATTCCATGACCAGCCAATTTAGATATCTCTTCCTTGAAATTGAAGGGTTACGCCTTGCCAATGTAATGGAGCTGCATTGCCTCGATGCTTTTTCATCGCTCCTAATTAGTCGCCAGCAACTGTTAATAAACTAGGGTCTTATAAAAAGCTTAGTCCATTGCCACAGCAACGATTCCATAATTAGCTGAGGGTTCGGATTAGATCCGCTCATTAACTGATGTCGCCCCTTAACCAACTCTTGCTGGTAATTGAGTAATTTCACGCTCAGGCTTCGATTATCTATGCCGGATTTGCGTAGCCGTGCACTCAAGCTATTAATATCATTTGAAGCACTTCGTGGTTCAGATTCTGTGAGAAGGTCTTTAATCAATATAGTCGAAACCTCAATTAAATACCCAATTGAAAGCAGTTCGCCAACTTTCGACGTCTGGCTCACCGCTGGCCTTAATTCTGTCGTCGAGTTGAGCAGGGTCGATAAAATATGAATCATAGCTGAGAAACCTTCGACTCCACTTTTGCTACCTTCGGTAAAAGCCAGAAGTGGTTTGCTGGCAAAAGTCACAGCGAGAGCTGAATTATCACTTCCCGAGGGTAGCTGTTCGAGAAGCCATTGAGAGTAATTTTCTTTTGAGTGGATCGAAAATTGCAGACGCTGACAGCGACTTCTTATCGTTGCTGACAACGCTCCAGGAAGATCTGTCACCAAAAAAATGAACGTGGTGCTGGTGGGTTCTTCCAGCGTTTTTAACAGGGCATTAGCGGCGCTGTTATTGAGGTTATGAGCCCTGTCAAGAATTAGAACTTTGCCGTTACCGGCATGGCTACTTTTGTTAACAAAATTTGAAAGCAAACGAATCTGGTCAATTTTGATGTCACGACTACCTTCTTCAGGCTCGACAATAAGTAAATCTGGTAATGATCCGCCGATAGACATTTTGCAAACTGTGCATTCACCACAGGCATCTGTTGATTCTTTATTAAGACAAAGCAGTGCTATAGCAAATTTTTCAACAAATAATCTTTTGCCTAGTCCTTGATCGCCTTGCACTATGTAGGCATGAGCTAGTTGGTCAGCTTTTTTTTGCTGCATGAGTTGCGACCACTGAGGAGCTTGCCAAGGCAGCGGGGTTAGGCTCCGAAGTTTTTCGCGATTGCTTAAGGAAAGTTTAATCAAGTGCTTTCCCGGATAAAGGTCATTAGGTATTCAGTAACATCGTTGCTGACTACTTCGATGGATCTGGATGCATCCACTACCTTACAACGCTCTGGCTCTCGCTTAGCAATGTCTAGATAGCTGGCCCGAACCTTTTTAAAGAAATCTGTTTTTTCAAGCTCAATCCGGTCTAATTCACCTCGATTTTTTGCCCGGGAGAGCCCTATCTCAGGATCCAGATCTAAAATCAAAGTAAAGTCAGGCCGCAGAGTTCCCTGAGTTAAGTTCTCGAGCTCAGAAATAGTGTTGGAATTTAATCCTCTCCCTCCTCCTTGGTATGCATAAGTTGCATCGGTAAAACGATCACAGAGCACCCACGTTCCAGCTTCTAATGCGGGCTTAATAACAACTTCAATATGCTGCGCTCTAGCAGCAAAAACCAAAAGTAACTCACTTAGCTCGCAGAGTTTTTCTTGGTGGTGTTCAAGCAGCAGTGTGCGGATTTTCTCTGCTATTAAAGTTCCACCTGGCTCTCTAGTAGCAATAAAATTAATGCTTTCACTTTCTAAAATTTGTTTAATAGATTCAAGGTTGGTGCTTTTTCCGACACCTTCTACGCCTTCAATAGTTAAAAACTTTCCTTTCACAATAAGTCCTGTTCAGATTGGTTTACGCTAATACTGACTATTTAACTGCTTATATGAGTTATCTATTTAATAGACGGCCTACAGCTTGATTGTGTTCCTCAAGGCTGCTCGAAAAGTAATGGCTACCATCGCTCTGAGCCACAAAATAAAGATACTCAGATGATTCTGGATTTAAACTGGCATGTATCGAATCGAATCCGGCCAAGGCGATAGGAGTTGGAGGCAATCCGTTCACGCGATAGGTGTTGTACGGGGTAACTTCCTGTAAATCTGCCCTTCTGATGTCGCCATTATACCTATCCCCCATTCCATAAATAACTGTAGGGTCTGACTGAAGCCGCATCCCAAGTTCAAGCCTGCGAATAAACACCCCCGAGATATGGCCACGCTCACTGCTGGCGGCGGATTCCTTTTCAATAATAGAGGCCATGATTAGAGCTTGATAGGCAGTTTCATAGGGCAATGCCTCAAGCTTCTTTTCCCATTCACTTTGGAGAATATTTTTTAGCCTAGTACTAGCGCGCCTCACTATATCAAGGTCAGTGCTTCCTGCTGTATAAAAATACGTATCCGGGAACAAGCTACCTTCCGCATTTCCATAAGGCAGTGACATGCGCTCAAGTATCTCAGCAGCACTAAGCCCTTGCAGCACGCTAACAATTTTGTTGCTGTTTTGAATAGCATTGAGTGCTTGTCTAAAAGTCCAGCCTTCAACCAATGTCACTCGGTATTGCAGTGTTTCTCCGGCAACCATTTTGTCAATCAGTTCGGCCGCAGTGAGCCCGTCTTCCAAGTCGTATTCACCAACTTTGATTGAGTTTTCCACGCCTTTTACGCGAGCTAAAAGGATGAGCAGGCGGGGATAAGAAAATAGACCTAATGAATCTAAATCTCTACTTACCTGAGAGAATGAGCTGCCTGATTCAACTTCAAATATAGTGGGTGACTGGATGGCATTGAGCGGCGAGTGCAAAACCTTAAAAGAAAACCAGATCGTTAACAAACAGCCAGCCACAGCGATTACCGTAACTGAAGCTAAAAGTCTAAATTGAAAGCTAGTAAGATGAGGCAAATACTTCATTTTGTAAGTGTATCGTCTGTTCGCAGAAGTCTCCGATTGGCCAGTTCTTAACCCTATCACCTTGGATAAGTTTAATCACTGGAGAAACACCAAACACGCTATTGCACAGAATAACTTCATCTGCCTCAAGAACGTCATCAATGGTTAACTTTGCTGTTCGAATGGAACAGCCTTCCCTAGCTAATAGTTTACTCATTTCCACCAGCATGATGCCTTTAACTCCGCTTAGACTGAGATCGGGAGACAAAGCAGTACCATTTTTAAACACCAGCAAATTACTTTTTGTGCCCTCTATGACATGCCCTTCAATATCGAGGCAAAGTCCCTCGTTAAATTCCTCACTTAATTCAGCGCTCGCAAGCACCTGATCGAGTCTATTTAAATGTTTAACACCGGCCAAAGATTCACTTTGAGAAAGCCGGTGCTGGCAAACAGTAATACATACTCCCAAAGACTCCTCTACTGGGTTAGTGTTTATTGGTTCGAATAACTGGATGATTCGGGTTGGGATTGATTCGGCACTAGGTTTATAACCTCTTCCTCCTGCACCGCGAGTGATTATAATCTTAGCGATTTGGCAGCCTGAGGCATGTTGAAGAAGTTGGAATAATTCTTTTTGAACAAGGGCTGCATCAAAATGCAGCTTAAGTAGCTGGCAAGCAGACTCAAGGCGAGCGAGGTGCTGGTGAAGCAATACTGGCCTGCCATTGATTGTCGCGAGAGTTTCGAAGGCGCCGTCTCCGTAGAGAAATCCGCGATCCATTATGGAAACGCTAGTGCCGGGGGAACCATTGATAAGTGTCTGCATTAGCTCCCCTCAAAAGCATCAAATTTGAAACCGTTATCTACTCAAAACGGGAGAATATTAAACAGCCGTTGGTGCCGCCGAATCCAAATGAATTCGATAGCACCGTGTTAAGCACAGTGTCCCGGCTGGTATGGGGTACGTAGTCTAGGTCACAATTTTCTTCAGGGTTATTAAGGTTTATTGTTGGCGTCACAACTTGGTTCTTTAAGCTGAGCACAGACACAATAGCCTCTACGGCGCCAGAGGCACCCAAAAGATGGCCCATCATAGATTTACTTGAACTCACATAGAGTTTCTTTGCATGATCTCCAAAAACAGACTTAATTGCTTCAGTCTCGGCAACATCTCCAGCTACAGTGGAGGTGCCATGGGCGTTTACATAGTCAATCGCGGAGGCCTCAATGTTGGCGCTTCTAAGGGCATTGCGCATGCATAGCGCGGCACCTGCGCCGCCCACTGATGGCGAGGTAATATGGTAGGCATCACCACTCATGCCGAAACCTGTTAACTCAGCGTAGATTTTAGCGCCGCGATTTTTTGCGTGCTCGAGCTCTTCTAAGACCATTACGCCCGCCCCATCGCTGAGCACGAATCCATCTCTATCTTTGTCCCAAGGTCGGCTGGCGCCTTGCGGATCATCATTGCGACTAGACAGTGCTCTGGCAGCACAAAAACCGCCAAGTCCTACGTTCGTGGTTGCCTTTTCGGCGCCACCAACCAACATGATCTCAGCCTGCTGATTTGAAATCATATTAGCAGCCAATCCAATATTATGGGTACCGGTAGTACAGGCTGTGGTCACCGCGATATTGGGCCCTTGCATCCCAAATCTAATAGATAAGGTTCCTGCAATCATATTAATGATTGAGCCAGGCACAAAAAATGGAGAAACCTTACGAGCGCCAGAGTTGCGTATTTGAAGTGTTGTTGATTCGATATTAGTCAATCCACCAATACCAGAGCCTATTGCTACGCCGGCTCTTTCAGGATCCCACTGGGTGTCCGCTAGACCGCTATCTTTGAAAGCTTGAACACCGGCGGCTACCCCATATTGCATGAATATATCCATGCGGCGGGCTTCCTTAGTCTCCATAAAATCGCTTGCATTAAAGTCTTTTACCGAGCCACCAAAGCGAGTACTGAAATCACTTACATCCATATGATCGATTGGACTGATGCCACTAACACCGTTTGTTAGGGCTTCCCAGGCTGTGTCAACGTCGTTTCCGACCGGTGAAACCATTCCTAATCCTGTAACTACGACTCGTCTAGCATTCAAAACTCTGTCTCCTAGCTTTTTCGCCGCACACCATATACACAAAAGCTACCCTAGATGACTCTAGAGTAGCTTTTGAAAACAGCATAATTGGGGTATTACAGGTTATTATTAATGTAGTCACTTGCTAGCTGAACCGTAGTGATTTTTTCAGCTTCTTCATCAGGGATTTCAGTTTCGAACTCCTCTTCTAAAGCCATCACCAATTCAACGGTATCTAGAGAATCAGCGCCTAAATCTTCTACAAAAGAAGCGGAAGGTTTTACTTCGTCTTCCTTCACGCCGAGCTGCTCACAGACAATCTTTTTTACGCGTTCTTCAATGGTACTCATATATTATACTAGCTCCTAGAACTTTGTTTCTTAAGGCTTTTTTTGAACTTTTAAACTACGGTCGTCTCACAGCTAACTTACCGTGTAAATTAAGTTGGCAAGTTTACCCCTATTTATGGGTCTTGTAATGCCTAAATTGGAAAATTAACTTTAAATCTTTTCGTTTCAGCCCTGAATCTCATCATAGTCAGGGTTTAGCCCATGTACATGCCGCCATTCACATGCAAAGTTTCGCCGGTCACGTAAGCTCCTTTATCCGATACTAGAAATCCTACAGCCCCCGCTATTTCCTCTGGTTGGCCCAGACGTGCCAGCGGAATCTGTGACAGGAGAGCAAAAGTTTGAGCTTCTGGTAAATCTTTTGTCATATCCGTAGCAATAAAACCAGGAGCCACTGCATTTACAGTAATGCCTCTGGATCCGATTTCTTTCGCTAATGACCGAGTAAAGCCTTCAATCCCTGCTTTTGAGGCAGAGTAATTAGTTTGCCCCCCGTTACCGCTAGAGCCTACAACTGACGAAATATTCACAATCCGGCCAAAACGAGCCTTTGTCATTCCTTTAACAGTCGCCTTACATATTCTATACATTGAGCCAAGATTAGTATTGATAACGTCTTCCCACTCGCCGGTCTTCATCCGCATCAATAGATTATCTCGAGTAATGCCAGCATTGTTAACAACTATTAATGGCGCCGAAAACTCTTTTGTAATAGCCGCCATCAAAGCGCTTACTGAATCATCATTTGATACATCTGCAGCGAAGCCTTTACCTTTGATTCCTTGCTCTGCCATATAAGCGCTAATATTGTCAGCGCCCTGCTGCGTTGTCGCTGTGCCAACCACAACATGTCCCATTTTTCCTAGTTCAATAGAAATTGCGCGACCAATTCCGCGGCTCGCACCTGTAACTAAGGCTACGGTAGGTGAGTCGTCCATTTTATCTCCTTTATGTTTATTATCGCTCGAACCGCTTTATGCCACCATTTCACCAATAGCAATGTTTAGGCTGGCGGTATCGTCGCTGCCAAAGCAGCGAATGTCAGAATCTATACGTTTTATAAGGCCGCTCAACACCTTCCCTGGACCACATTCTACTAATTTAGTGACACCTGTTTCCGAAATGGAGCCTATACAATCTACCCATAAAACAGGAGCATACAACTGTTTTATGAGATTTAACTTAATTTCACTAGGGGAATCTACCAGCTCACCGTTTACATTCTGAACAACCGCTATGGAAGGTGCTGCAAACTCTATATCATCTAATAATTTTTCTAATTCTATTGCAGCCGGCTTCATTAACGCACAATGTGAGGGGACACTAACATTAAGCGGTAGCGCCCGTTTAGCACCAGCGTCTTTGCAGAGAATAATGGCGCGCTCCACTGCACTAGCGTCGCCGGCGATAACTGTTTGGCCCGGTGAATTGAAGTTAGCAGCTGAGACGACCTCACCTTTTTCAGCTTCGTCACAAATCTCATGAATTTGATAGTCCTCTAAACCAACTATTGCCGCCATTTTACCAACGCCGGGAGGTACCGCGGCTTGCATGAACCTTCCTCGTTGGTGGACTACATTGACAGCATCGGCAAGGCTTAATACATCAGCACAGACTAAGGCGGAGTACTCTCCCAAGCTGTGGCCTGCCAAAACCGATGGCCTTAACGGTGATCGCTTCTGCCATAGTCGCCAAATCGCGACTGATGCAGCTAACAGGACAGGCTGGGTGATATGGGTCTGATCGAGGTTGTTTTCACTATCGTGTTGGGCAATTTCCCAAAGATCTAGGTCTAAAACGTCTGACGCTTCTTTAAAGGTATCTGTGATCAACGAATAGTCGTTGGCGAGGCTTCCTAGCATTCCAAGCTTCTGCGAGCCCTGTCCTGGAAAAACAAATCCAAACTTGTGCATGTTTTAGTCTCTCAATTTTATTATTAGGCTCAGACTATGTTGCCTAAGTCGAACCCATAATGGCAGCAACTTTTTTAGCAATCAAATGCGGAACATTTTGTTCAACTTCTTTAACTGCCTGATATATGGCGTGGCAAAACCCTTCTAAAGTGGCGTTGCCGTGGCTTTTGACGATGCTGCCTTGCAATCCTAACAAAATTGCGCCGTTGAATCGCTGCGGATTAATCTGTTCACGTATTTGATCAATGAGCTCGTCGTTTCTGTCTGACCCCATTGACGTAAGAAGGTCGTTAACCACATTAGCGACTCCTGCACTGGATTTGATAGTGACATTGCCTACGAATCCATCACACACCACGACATCAGCCTTGCCGCGAAAGAGGTCATTAGCTTCTACAAACCCAAGATAGTTTATGGCGGCGCAGCCATGTAGCATTTCCGCAGCTCCTTTAACCTCACCAGTGCCCTTGTGTCGCTCAGAACCAATATTAAGCAGCCCGACCTTGGCTGGGTGACCGTTTATCGACTCAGCAAGCACAGATCCCATCACAGCAAATTCAAATAGCTGTTGTTGCGTGCAATCAGGATTGGCGCCAACATCGAGTAAGTAAGTAGGTTTTGAGAGTCCGGGGAGTGTTGCAACAATGGCAGGTTTTTGGATGCCGGGGATGGTCTTTAACAAATGCCTACCGGCCATTAACAATGCGCCGGTATTTCCTGCGCTAACCATAGCCTGCACAGATCCTTTTTCAGCCAACTCTACGGCCAAGTATATGGATGAGCGCTTATCTCCTCGAATTACTTGAGCGGGCCTCTCCTCATCACTAATTGCAACATCAGTGTGAAGGAGCTCAATCCGGTCGAGAATATTTGAATCAATGCCTTGAAGATGCGGCTGTATTAGCGACTCGTGACCAACTAACACTAAGGCTAGATCGTCAATAGCCTCCAAGGCTGCGATAGACGCGGGCACGTTAAGTGCCACGCCCCCTTCTCCGCCCATAGCATCTATCGCTATGCGCATAGGCAATTCAATTTTAATCTTCGCCGATATCTAGAACTTTCTTGCCTTTGTAAAAACCGTCAGCCGTCACGTGATGACGTCGATGAATTTCACCAGTAGTTTGGTCTGTAGACAATGTGGGACCAGGAAGTGAATCGTGGCTACGTCGCTGACCACGTCTTGAGCGAGTAACTTTACTCTTCTGAACAGCCATTTTGTTTCTCCAATTTCTTTAACTTCAAACTATTAAGCACTAATCTTTAAGGGATTTAAGTATAGCAAAAGGATTCTTTGACAAATCCTGTGATACAACGTCTAACGTTGCATTTTTTTGCTCATCGTAGCCCAAATTAGTGAGACAACCTTTGTCATCGTGGGTACTAACAATCGGTAGACAGAGCAGCAACTGCTCCTCTATCAACGCCGCAACATCTAATTTGTGATCTTCACAAATCCAAGGGTCCAGCGGTTCTTCAAGTTTATCTATGTCTGACTCTCGCCTGACAAGCGCCAAAATGAAAGATTCTTCTAAATCAATTTGGACTGCTTCTAAACAGCGTTGGCAAGCAACAGGCGCCGAAGCCTTAAGTTTGCCTACAATGATACGTTGTTTCGACTTGTTTGCCGAAAACTCAAGCTCTACTTGCACATTCCCTTGATTTTCTAACAAGCACTCATAAAAGCGCTTCATTCGACTAAATTCTATAGTACCGACTAGGTTTCCCTCTTGAAGGAACACTTTTCGCGTATCGACGTAAGAAGGAATCGCAGAGTTTGACATAGGCGCGCAATAATAGGCGTGTGCGGGGCATCTGTCAAAGATTTAGTAAATCCATTTCACCTACCTATTGAGGTATAACTCTATGTTTTAGTTAGCTATTCTGTAATTAGGGCCAGAGCGACTTGCAGATTTAGCCCAATATCAGCAGTTAGCACCACTGTTTCGCCAGATTTAGGCAGTTGAAATTCAATTCGAGCGGCATGAAGGCACAGTGCTTTGGCCTTGGAAAGCTGCGGAAATTGATCTTTAACCTTTCTTTGCGCATAGCGGTCATCCCCTACAATTGGATAACCCGCATGTTGACAATGGACCCTTATCTGATGCGTACGACCGGTCGCAGGCTTTGCTTCTATTAGTGTTGCCCCGTGAAGTTTTTTAAGAACTCTAAATACCGTATCAGCATCCTTGCCCTCCTCGTCCACTTTTACCAAACGCTCGCCCGAGTCCAGCTGTTTGCGTAATAATTTCGCCTGTATCCTAGTTATTTCCTCAGGCCACCGCCCGTAGACCAGCGCTTGATAGGTCTTACCTACACGTCTTTCCTTAAAATCTAGATGTAATGCTCTAAGCGCAAAGACCGTTTTGGTCACAATTAAACAGCCAGAGGTTTCGCGATCTATCCGGTGAGCGAGTTCAATCTGAGCCCACTCTGGCTTTATTTGCCGCAATGCCTCTATCAAGCCCAGTTTTATGCCCGATCCTCCATGAACAGATAAACCAGATGGCTTATTAATCACCAGTACTTCGTCATCTTCAAACAGTATATTTTCGAGCAAGTAGTCTTTCAGCGCCGGTGTGATTTTCCCCGGCTCTTTAGTCGAAGCGCCAGAATAAGGAGGGATCCTGACCATATCTCCAAGAATTAACTTAGTCTCGGGCTTACAGCGTTTTTTGTTTATCCTCACTTCGCCCTTGCGAATTAGGCGATAAACCCTTGAGCGAGGAACGCCTTTTAGTTCACGCATCAGGAAGTTATCTACCCGCTGCCCTTCGTGCCGTGACGTTACTTCGACAAATTGAACCTGTTCCCCAATACTCAAGAAATTCTCCGCGCCCAGTGACAAAAGTTAATAGATTATTTTACCCTAATCCGGCGATCGGTTTATGGTGTACAATCCCTTATTTTTTGGCCCACCATAGACCATGCATTCATATAAATCAGCATTAAACGATCTTTTCGGCACCGCGCTTAGCTCTGTAGCCGGCATTCAAAATAGTAACGCTAATGTGATCACCTCATCTCGTCCGGAGTTTGGTGATTATCAAGTGAACGGCGTCATGTCCGTGGCTAAGCAATTAAAAACCAACCCACGGGAAATTGCCGCAAGAGTGATTGATGAGGTGGATCTAAACGTCCATCCCTTCATAGCCAAAATGGAAATAGCCGGCCCCGGATTTATAAACGTCCATCTGAATAACGAGAAAATCTTAGAAAGAGGCAACCGACTTCTAAGGCCAAATTCTCTCTTAATCGGGAAAAGTAATGAGCCTCAAACGGTCGTTGTCGATTATTCCTCGCCCAATTTAGCTAAAGAAATGCATGTAGGGCATTTACGAGGGACAATTATCGGCGACTGCCTTGCTCGTGTATTAGAGAAAACAGGACACACCGTGATCCGTCAAAATCATGTAGGTGACTGGGGAACCCAATTTGGAATGCTCATCAGTTATATGCAAGAAGTTGCCAGCGACACGGACACAGGTCCCAAGCATTTAGCAGACCTTGAGGTTTTTTATCGCGAAGCAAAAGCAAGGTTTGATGAAGATGAAGAGTTTGCAATCACCGCTCGGGCCGCTGTTGTAAAACTTCAAAGTGGAGAGCAAGAGTATTTGGATGCTTGGGGAAAATTCATCAATGAGTCATTAACTCACTGCCAAGCAGTATATGACACTCTAAATATTACGCTAACCCGTGAGCACTTGGCCGCCGAAAGCTTTTACAATGATGAGCTTTCAACGATCATGTCCGAACTCAGGTCTGCAAATTTACTTGAAGAGTCTAATGGCGCGAAAGTTGTTTTCTTGCCAGAGTTTGTTGGCAAAGAGGGAGCCCCCCTGCCTGTGATTATACAGAAATCAGATGGCGGATTTTTGTACGCGACTACTGATTTGGCTGCAGTAAAGTATCGATCTTTTTCACTAAATGCCGATCGAGCTTTATATGTGGTCGATGCCCGTCAGTCGCTCCATTTTCAGCAAGTTTTTTCTGTGGCGGAAAAAGCAGGATTTAGTTCAGACAAAATTTCCTTAGAACATGTTGCTTACGGCACAATGATGGGAAAAGACGGACGTCCATTTAAAACCAGGTCCGGAGACACTATAAAGCTAGTAGAACTTTTAGATGAGGCTGTTAAGCGGGCTTTCTATCTGGTGAGCGAAAAAAACCCAACCTTAGAAGAGGCGAAGCGACACGAGATAGCAAAAGAAGTAGGGATTTCTGCAGTAAAATATTCAGACCTTTCGAAAAATAGAACTAGTGATTATGTATTTGATTGGGCAAGCATGCTTTCTTTCGAAGGTAATACTGCACCCTATCTGCTCTATGCCTACGCAAGAATTAAAAGCATAATTAGAAAGTCTACAAACCCAACCGCTTCTTACAACATTGAATCCTGCAATGAGTTGGAAGAAAGAAATTTACTTGTCAAATTGCTGCAATACCCTGAAATTGTTTATGCTGTTGTTAGCGACAGCTATCCAAACCATTTGTGTAATTATCTATACGAACTAGCGGGTTTGTTTATGCGGTTTTATGAGGCCTGTCCGATACTAAAAGAAGATGCAGCTATCAGATATTCAAGATTAGCTATCTGTGTACTGACCGCTGACACTTTGAAACAAGGGTTAGACTTATTGGGTATTAATACGTTAGAGCAGATGTAACTAATGGTTCGTAGGGTGCTTGGTTGAAAGTTCGCTTTCCAAGCACCCTACTACAGAACGTTAGTAGTATTCTTTTTCAGACTTTTAGTTACTTAATTCCAAAAGTAATTTATTTAGCCTGCTAGAAAACTCTCCAGGATTATCCAATTGCCCACCTTCAGATAGCTGGGCTTGGCCAAATAGAATCCGAACGAGATCGTAAAACCGATCTTCATCTTGTTCGGTATCCAGTTTTATTACCAAAGCGTGATCTGGATTAATCTCGAAAATGGGCTTTGTTTCTGGAACCTCTTGACCTGACGCTTCCATGATCTTCCGCATTTGCGCTCCCATATCGTTAGTATCAACAGATAAACAGGCAGGCGAATCGATTAAGCGATGAGTCACCCTTACTTCTTTAACATCATCCCCTAGGGTGGTTTGAATTCGAGCAACTAAGTCTTTAAACTCTTTCTCAGTATCTTCCTGCTTTTGCTTATCTTCTTCATCTTCGAGCTTACCGAGATCTAGTTCGCCGCGAGCAATATCTTGAAATTCTTTACCATCAAAATCTCTGAGATGGCCCATAAGCCATTCATCAATCCTATCGCTCATTAATATTACTTCAATCCCTTTTTTCTTGAAAATTTCCAAGTGAGGGCTCGCCTTCGCAGCATTTAAAGAATCGGCTACTACATAATAGATTTTATCTTGTCCTTCTTGCATACGCTCAGTGTACTCGCTTAACCCCTGATCCTGAGTAGCTCCTTCGGATGCGGTAGTGCTAAATTGGAGTAACTTGGCAATTTTTTCTTTGTTCGCGAAATCTTCAGCTGGACCTTCTTTTATTACTTGCCCAAATTCCGCCCAAAACTCGTCATATTTTACTTTGTCTTTCTTGCGTATTTTCCCAAGCATATCCAGCGCTCGCTTAGTCAAAGCACTGCGCATAGAGTCAACAACAGGGTCTTTTTGTAGGATTTCGCGAGAGACGTTTAACGAGATATCATTTGAATCAACGACTCCCTTTACAAATCTTAGATACAGGGGCATGAACTGCTCAGCATCATCCATGATAAAAACACGTTGAACATATAGTTTCAGGCCTCGTGCGGCTTCTCTGTTCCAAAGGTCGTAAGGTGCTTTAGCCGGAATATAAAGCAAACTCGTGTACTCTAATTTACCTTCGACTTTGTTATGACTCCAATCGAGGGGATCTTGAAAGTCGTGGCTTACGTGCTTGTAGAATTCCTTATATTCTTCGTCTTCAACATCACTGCGCGACTTAACCCATAGAGCTTTTGCATCGTTAACAGCCTCGAACTCTTTCTCTTTAACTTTCTCAGGGGCTTTTTCCTTGCTCTCCTCGCCAGCATCGTCCCCATCTTTCTCATCCGCGTCAGGCATTGAGAAGTCTTCTTTTTCCATGGTAACGGGCATAGCGATGTGGTCGGCATACTTCTTTACGATATTACGAAGACGAAACGATTCAGCGAATTCAATTTCATCGTCTTTAAGGTGCAGTACTACCGTAGTCCCGCGGCTGACTTTTTCAATAGCCTCTATTGAGTAGTCTGCTTCACCTTTGGACTTCCAAAGAACGCCTTGAGATTTTTCAGCGCCGGCTCTGCGAGTCAGTACCTCAACCTCGTCTGCGACAATAAAAGCCGAGTAGAAGCCCACTCCGAATTGCCCAATGAGCTGTGAATCCTTTCTCTCGTCACCCGTTAATGCATCAAGAAACTGAGCAGTACCAGATTTGGCAATGGTTCCTAAATTTGTAATAACCTCTTCTCGGCTCATCCCGATGCCATTGTCATCGATAGTGATGGTCTTAGCTTCTACATCAAATTCTATCCTGACCCGAAGATCGGGATCACTCTCTAATAGCTCAGGCTTGGAGAGGGATTCAAATCTTAATTTGTCGGCAGCATCAGATGCGTTAGATATAAGCTCCCGCAAGAAAATTTCCTTGTTACTGTATAGCGAGTGAATCATCAGCTGTAACAGCTGCTTGGCTTCTGTTTCGAAACCGCGTGTTTCTGCTTTGTTCTCAGTAGTCATATTACTTTTCCAACGTAGTTAGTTTGCCCAACGCCAATCAATCTGGTTAATTGTGTCATGATTATAAATTAAAGCCGTAAACATAAAAAAACCCAACTGTTGGCTTAACAGCTGGGTTTTTAATGGGGCCTAGGCTCCAAAATTCAAGTCTTACAGGACTCAAAAACTCAGTTTGTACTATCTATTACTCGTGCTAACTTCAACTATCGAGTAAGAGGCGGATAAGTCTCATAGAAGTCAATTGCATCGGCACGTCGAGTTGCCAATAAGTTGAAGCGCGCTTGAGTACCTTCTATAAACTTAATATAGTTAGCTGCGGAGGTTTGTTCTCTTTCTTCCCCTGCCTCACCGGACGTTTTTGCGGCCGCTAGAGCTTCATCAAATTTGTCTAATTCGAGTAATGATCTCGCTAAAAATAAATAAGTGTCCGCTTTGCTGGATAGTTCGCCTTTATCAATAGCCGACTGGAAAGCATCTGCAGCATCTTCATATTGGGCTAAGACATAATGAACATATCCTAAGGTATCGTAACCATCACCACTTTCTGACATTTCTGCTACTTGAAGCGCAGATGGTATGGCTCTTTTGAAATCAGACCCAATCAAATACATTTGAGTTAATGTAGTTAGATTGTCTTCGTTGGCTTCAACATAGCTAGCGTCTAGGCCGGCCTTGATAATCTTTTCCCCTGTAAGAGGAATATCAATACCTGCTAAAGATTGTCCTAAATTTAAATGCCTGCTCTCATCGTCTACATGACCTTTGAGATACGCTAAATTTAGAGCACGTACCCTGCGCTCCTCATCTTCAACACTCGCATAGACTGCACTAAGGTTTAACCAATCAGTTGGGTTGTCGAACAGCACTATCATAGACTTAGTAAGCTCCAAAGCTTTACCATAATCTTCAATAGTGAAGTAGATGCCGTTCAGATAAGTGTAGTCATCTCTGTCTAGTGCTTCACCTTGATCTAGATTGTACTGCATGTACTGTAACCAGTACGGAAGTGCTTCTACAAATTCTTCCCGCTGATAATGAGCATATGAAAGTCCTCGAAATACGATCGGATCTTCATCGAAAGACAATTCTCTCCAGGTAACATAATTATCTATGGAGCCCTGCCAATCTTCCTCTGCAGCATACAGCTGGCCCAACGATCGCAATGTTCTAAGGCGCTGATCTTCTCTCAACGTCTCAATAGTTAAAATTTCTTCGAATATGCGAAGGGCATTAATATAGTCTTCATTGGTTAAATAGTAGTTAGTGTAAAAACTGAGAGTGGTTGACTTTTCGAAGTCATTCATTCTTTCATAACGACGTTCGTACAATTCATCCAGCTCTTCTTTAGCCGCCACCATATCCGGCTCGTCCTCTGGATCTTCAGGGGACATATGCCCTTGAATTGAAGATATAGCTCTTAGAACCTGCTGCCCTAGAGTTCCCGCTGAGCGAGCTTCAGGTGGAGCACGCTGCTCTTCGCCGGCTAAAGCTAGCTGCACAGGCAACATCGGAACGCTTAGTATGCTTATCAGAAATCCAAGTTTTAATTTATTTCTAAAAGTCATAATCTGTTATTCCTCTAGCTGGTAACGGAACAAATACTGCACACCTGGTACAGCTACTCCGGCGCCATCAACAACGCGTGGCTGGAACTTAAAACGAGTTGCTGCGCGCATAGACGACCTATCAAATATATTCGCCGGCTCCGCATCAACTACTTCAATAGAATCCTCATCAACGTTGCCAAGTCCATTTACCGTAAATGACACTAGACACCAGCCTTGGATCCCTCTTTGCGCTGCCCTTGTTGGGTATTGCGGAGCAATCGCAACTAATGGTAGAAAATCTCCATCGGTTGCTGATATGGACGCAGACCCTAAATCCAAACCAGTATCAAGATTGGCACCTGCACGGTCTATATTAAGTGCAGGTCCTGCATCAAGACTGATCTGTTTATCAGGGGTATCGGGAATATCTTCTTGAACTTCCTCAATCATCTCGGGCTTATCGATTTCTTCGATAACCTCATTGATGATTTCAGGCATGGTGGCATCAACAATTTTGATAACGGTAATACGTTCGTCAAATTGATCGCCGGTATCGATTAGATACTGCATGAAATAAAACAACGCCAGCGTAATTAGCGCTGCCAATACCATCGAAACTGCCCATCTAATTACAATCATCGACTATGCCTCCGCTGATATTGATACATTGTTAATATTGGCTTCTCTAGCTGCTTCTAAAATAAGCATCACCTGCTCGTTCTCAGCGCCCTCATCAGCCTGAATGATGACTGAAGAGTTTGGTGCATCCGCCAAGCGTAGCTCGAATCTGTTTCGTATAAATCGAGGATCGATCATTTCACCATCGATCCATATATCACCAGAGAGCCCAACGGCGATTAAAATTAAATCGCCGGAAGTATCATCCACCTGAGATGCCTTTGGCTTGGTTACCTCAATACCGGCTTCGGTAACGAAAACCGAAGTTACGATAAAGAAAATAAGCAAAATAAAGACAACGTCAAGCATAGGGGTGAGGTCAATCTCACCCGCATCTTCTTGTGCTTTCTTTTTCATTAAACCTGATTTCATTTTAGCTTTGCCCTAGGTCTATTATTCTTTCACTTAATACTTGATTAAGAGTGTTACTCGCTTAAAGGTAGGTGATCTTCAAGCAGTTCGAGATCCCTGTCAGTCTTTGCCTTAAGATAGTTATAGGCAAAAATTCCAGAGATCGCGCCGACCATTCCGGCCATGGTTGGGATTGTGGCTTTAGACACGCCTCCAGCCATTGATTTTGCATCGCCGCCGCCTGTGACAGCCATGACAAAGAACACTTCAATCATTCCAGTTACCGTGCCTATCAGTCCCAATAATGGACAGATGGTTACGAGTACTTCAATAATTGGCAATGTGCTCTTTACATCCAATGAAATCTTGGAAATCATCATTGTACGAATCTGATGTGCACTCCATGACTTTGTGTCTGAACGAGCGTTCCATTCGGCAAGAGTATTTTTAACATTACTCTTGTGGGTGGTATTGAGATACCAAACGCGTTCAAACACCAGCGACCATTTAACCAGTAGAAGCCAGGCGATTACAGTTAATACTGAACCACCCCTTTCCATAAACAGGTTGACCGAGTCAAGAATATCCAGAATAAAAAAATACATTAAACTTTTCCTCTGGGATTAAGAGCGGTTGCCTGCCATTCGTTCGGCTTTTTGAGCGATCATGCCCGTAGCTTGCTCTTCAAGGATGTGCATGATCGTGTCTGCTCTACTCTTCACTACTGTGTGCATAAAGATCGTAGGAATAGCTACGACAATACCCAATACCGTAGTCATCAAGGCAGAGGAAATACCGCCAGCCATAATAGTTGGATCACCCGCACCGTATACAGTAATCTGCTGGAACACAACAATCATACCTGTAACCGTACCGAGCAATCCGCCAAGAGGCGCAATAGTGGCGATCATTTTAATCAATGTAAGCATGCTCTCTAGCGCGGGTGTTTCCTGCAGGATCGCCTCACCTAGTTTAAGCTCCAAAGTCTCTGTATCAGAATCTGGATTAGACTCTGCAACCATCAGCACACGGCCCAACGGGTTGTTTTTAGAAGGCTTGTCACTCTTAAGCTGCGAGCGAACCTTAACTGAAATAAGTCCCAGCATAAGAAGTCGGAAGAAGCCTAGCAATATACCGATTACACCAACACCAATAATGATAAAACCAATTGTTCCAGCATTAGCTTGTACTTGTTCCTGGGCGCTTGGGAAGTTCACTAAATTAGCCATTACCTGACCACCTACACCGCCAGTTGGGTCGATACCAACGCGAGTGAAGCCAGAGGTTGACGCTTCGAGGGACATCGCTGCGCCTATAATGCCAGCTGGTGGCTGCTTAGGTAAAACCTGCAAATGGCCGATGTCGCCGTCATAGCTGAGGTAATCACCTTCTGAAACAGCGTTGAAAGAGCCTATACGAGTGATCTGTCGATTAACAGTGTCGCCGGCAGGTAGCGTTACATCGCCACTGTAGGTAACAACTCGAGCAGACTCAGTCATTTCTTGTTGCATGTAGAACCAGAAAGTCTCAATTTCAGAGACGTCTAGTTGCTCGATAGTGCTGCCTGCTTTTTCGATAAAAGCTTCAATCGCTTCAGAGCGGCCTGGATACTGTGCGCTGATCAGTGAGTTTTCGAATGTACTCAAAAAATCCCCAGCAACACCTTGGAGTGTTCCAAAAAGCTCATTTAAATCACCTCGGGCATCACGTAAAATTTCACGCTTCTGACCAATAGTGATCGTGTTGTTTTCGAATGTAGTACTAAGCTCACCTTGAAGATTTTCCTGTTCTATATACCTTTGCTCAGTAATATCCAGGATCTCTTGTTGACGATTTGCGTTCTGCTCGAATTCTTGAACCCGTCGGCTATAGTCTGCTGATTCAGAAACTGCATCCTGACGAACTAGTTCCAGTAGATCACTAAGGTTTCCTGCCTGGGCAAAGACTTGCGCAGCGCCAAGAGCGAGCAAAGTAGTGACTGTGAGGCTTAATGTTTTAGTTAGGTTTCTCATTATCGTGCAGCCTCCGGAGCTATAACTGGTAGATTAATAATGTCCGGCGCGTCTAAATTTTGTGCTATGCGGATGGCTTTCTGAATAGCAGATCTATAATCACCGGCAGGCAATTCAACCCACTGACGCGCTACATTATCCCAAGCGCCAGTGACTTGACGATCGGTGGTCTGATACATCAAAGCAACTCGGCCATATCGAGCCAAAGTTACATCACGCTCAGCGCCGTTAATTGTAATTGTGTCTGGGTAAGTCTCAAAAGTCCGACCGTAGGAAGTCTCAGTTTGATACATTACCAGCACTTGCCGAAATTTTTCAGCAATTGAGACATCAGGATTGTCTATCGCGTCTCTAGCAAATTGGACTCGGGCCTGCCTTTGATCTATGTGGAAGGGATAATCCAATGCAACAAACTGCTCAACACTAGCGAGCATTTTTTCCATTAACATGGGAATTTCTCGAGTCACCTCAGCAACTGAGGCAATTGACTCATCAAGCGTTATAATTTGCTGCTCTTGATTGGATATTTGCTTTCTAAAGCCTGCATTTACGACTAAAAGTGATTCCAGGTTATCGTTCTCTCTTTTGAATGCTTCGTAAACAGAGCTGGTATCATTTTGTAAACGGGTGATTTCTGATTGTGCTACGGCTGAATCACTGTATTTATCAGCAATCACATCCATGGCTTGATCTAAAATACTGCTGTCCACGATGATTTCAGCAGCTTGCGCAAACCCTATGAAAGTAGAGAAAAGTAATGCCAGCGCGGACATACTCAGATTTTTTATTCGACGGTTTTTCATGTGCCATCCTATTGTTGTTGACAAATCAGGTTAGGTCAGTTCCGGGACACTACTGGTACAAACAACTAACTTAACCAATAAAGCTTTTCTTTAATTTTTCTAGTAATTTATTTCAAAAATAATTTTTAAATGGTTTCAGAAATCACCACCATAAAAAACCATTTTCAAGATGCAGCAACTAATAGTTACCTATCTACCCATGTCGCTATGAATTGAGTAAGTAAGTAACCATCTGAGAGGCTGTCTATTTTTCAAATTCGAAACAAGAAAAATAGTCCCTGTGATTCAGCGTTTTATGCTGAATTTCACAAAGACTATCACACAATCTTAAAAGATTAGAACCTTTGCTAAGCAAATTATCATAAGTAATTTGTTGCAAAAAGTTAGAGGGAATGTACCGGTAGAAAACTACCAGCCCGTGAGTTCGCTCAGACCGCTGCCAATATCGGCAAGGCTTCGAACAGTCTTTACGCCAGCGTCTTGAAGAGCGGCAAATTTTTCATCTGCTGTGCCCTTGCCGCCAGAAATTATTGCACCGGCATGACCCATCCTTTTACCAGGAGGGGCGGTTACACCAGCAATATACGCCACCACGGGTTTAGTGACATTATCTTTAATATAAGCAGCAGCTTCTTCTTCTGCAGTTCCGCCAATTTCACCAATCATTACAATGGCTTCAGTTTGTGGGTCGGCTTGAAACATGCCAAGAATATCAATGAAGTTTGAGCCCGGAATCGGATCACCACCAATACCAACACAAGAAGACTGACCAAAACCAAAATCGGTAGTCTGCTTAACTGCCTCATAAGTAAGCGTACCTGAACGAGATACAATTCCTACTTTTCCTGGTAAGTGGATATGGCCTGGCATAATGCCAATCTTGCATTGCCCCGGAGTGATAACGCCTGGGCAGTTTGGTCCGATAAGACGAACACCCAATTGATCACATTTTTCTTTAGCGACCAACATGTCTAAAGTGGGAATGCCTTCAGTGATACAAACGATTAGCTTAATGCCTGAGTTAGCAGCTTCTAAAATCGAATCCTTGCAAAAAGCAGCAGGTACATAAATTACCGATGCGTCTGCCTCAGTGGCCTCATAGGCTTCCAGGACAGTGTTAAATACAGGCAATTCGAGATGTTTTTGACCACCCTTCCCAGGTGTTACGCCCCCAACCATTTTTGTCCCGTACTCAATAGCTTGCTGCG
>Ga0302130_1000354_pt1 | contig 32538 bp, 27 predicted proteins | sample CB9_surface_MG_FD_203117 | JGI IMG/M metagenome (GOLD analysis project Ga0302130, IMG submission 203117) | Marine microbial communities from Western Arctic Ocean, Canada - CB9_surface | ecosystem: Environmental > Aquatic > Marine > Oceanic | place: Canada: Western Arctic Ocean | collected... | reverse complement strand
AAAGAGAAGATCTACCCAGTGCGATTAGTAATTACAAGGAACAGGAAATCATGGGCGATGCTCCTGATATGGGGGCTTATGAATATGGTGCTCCTAGGTATTGGATACCTGGACGAAAGACCGCGACTGCTTCTTCTCCAGTGCCTAAGGACGGCGGAAACGATGTCCCCCTAAATGCAGACCTTATGTTCCTGGAAGCTTATAATTCTACGCATCACCGTATCCTCATGGGGGAGACGGCTGATTCATTGGTAGAAATAGCTCAGATTAAAAACCTAGAAACGAACATAGTCACACCTAAGGAACTTAAACCTGAAACCACCTATTATTGGCGAGTGGACGCTCATGTCCCTGCGGCAAAGCAGGCAATCCAAACTGGTGATCTCTGGCAGTTTTCAACTAGCTCAGAATAAGCTTAAGTTAACGATAAATCTATTAGCTACCTAGCCAATCTATTTGATCCTACAAATATCCAAAACTTCACTCGGCAGACGGGTCGTCTCTGTTGGTAATGCGGTCTAGGAGGCCCGATAGGCGCTCGACTAGCCCCCCTGAGTTCTCAACGTGCTTGTAGGGTTCAAAGTCGACAACGTGGGTTCTAAGACTGGCCTCAAGCTTGAGGATCTTTTCGAGGTTCCTTTCCACCTCTCGTTCAAGTGAGCGAACTTCTATATCCGATTCGGCGACCCCAATTTTGGCTTCTAGTTTCTTGTTGTCCTCAATCAAGCGATCGCGTGCTGCCAGCGTATTTACGTGGTGACTATTAGCACGTTCCTTGGGTTCCATTAAGTTGGAAGTGATCGGGCACAATTGGACTTGCCACTGACTCATCGGATGAAGGTCTTCAATCTTGTAGATAAAGAAGCGCCCAGTATCACGCCGAGTGATATGCAAATGGGTGGCGGTACGTTTTTCCAATTGAATGGGGATGGTGCGGTATTGACGGTCCATTAAGTGCATCTCGCGGGGATAGCCTTTAACGCGGACTACTATATATTCGAAAGCCGCGAATGCAGCAGTCACGAGCACAACGAGAATTAGTATTCTTTTCAGTAACCTGAAAGTCCGTCCTCTAATGAAGGAAACCAAGTGGGAAAAAAAGAGTAAGTATTTGGATTTCATAGAATTTCTAGATAATGGATATCATAACACACCGTAAGTCCAATAAAATTCACTATCAACAATCCAATGGTTATCATGGTGATAGGCGATTTTTCTCTACCTCCACACCTAAGTTGAGGCAATGCCTTTAAGACTGATGCAGGCTGTCTTCGATAGCCCGCTTCACTTCGAGCGGTTCTTGCATCCATTTTAATTGCAGATCACTCACGCCACGACCCGTTACCATGATGGTCGCATAGCCTAAGATTCGGCCCCAAATAGATTGGCGGACCTCCACCGTTTCCACCGAATTCAAAAGCATCTCCTCCGTATGGCGGCCAATGATGCCCTTTTTAAAAATGACGCGTCGATTAGTCACTCCTTGTTCAATGCATTTAAGTCGCAGGTATTCATAGCCCGCCATCAATAAAGTGATCCCAAAAGTCGGTAGCGCTAGAAGTAGCCATCCCACTAGGGGTAGCCACGCCATCCAGTGTAATTTGAACAAAGATTGGATCGATTCTTCAGACGATAGGGTTTTCTCTATGTAAGTCATGTGGGGGTAGGGGTGGGATAATTTTAAAATAGCAACGGCTCTTTAGTATTCTCGTATCGAAGCGATATCAACCAAAGACTAGCTACACCCAATTTGACTACTAGGGGTATTTTGTGATTTGATAATTAAGATTAGTAACGGGCAAGAGCTACTCGATGGTAATCTTAGCCGCGCCTGAAGCACTCGGGCGAAAACGTTCGTCGCCTAATTCGATTACCAGGCGTTCTCCATGGGTAAACATAATCTCCACAGGACCACTTTTATCGAGGGTCAAAGGATTGTCGACTTCGATTGCGCCACGATAGATGCGCGCTCCATCGTTCTTCTGCGTCACAGTAATATACACGCTGCCGCCATTGGCCAATAAAGTGATACTGTTCGAATCCGCTACTGCAGGCGCTGGATCGACTGGATCCTCATTATTAAAATCCGGTGTGACCACATCTTCTTTGTCCTTACCCCTCTGATGAAGTTTTCTTAAATTATCTATGGCTAATGAGTCACCTAAGTTGGCTGCGTTTAGAAGAAAAGCTGTAGCATTGTAAGTAATAGATTCATCCCATTCTTCATCTCCATTTAGTGCTAAGCTATATAATGAATAGAAAGCACGAGGATGGTCCCTTAGCGCTGATCGCCAGATTAAATTGCACGCTTCATTCCATTGCTCATCGCTTGATTCAGGGTCTATTAACATACTATGAGCTAAATTGAACTGTGCATCGCGATTCCCCTTAGCTGCAGCTAAGCGCCAATACCTTTTTCCCTCTTCTTCATTAGCTGGAATACCTTCTGCGCCTGAATATAGTAAATTACCTAATGCTTCCTCTGATAATGTGTGCCCCATATCAGCAGCTTTGCGATACAGTTCGACTGCTTTCATGATGTCCTTCTCTACACGGGTTCCTTCTTCATGAAATACAGCTAAGTTAAATATTGAAGGCACATATCCTTTTTCTGCTGCTTTTAAATAGTAATAATAAGCTTTTGAAAAATCTATCAACCCTTCACGAATCTCGTCATTAAGAATTTGGTCGGTCATGCCAGTCATGCCTCCATCTCTACCACCATTATATTTTGTACCCGTTTGATACATATAGCCCAAATTGTGTAGGTGAAGCGCATCATCGGTGAATGTTTGCTCAACTCCCTCAGAGAAATCCTTCTGAATGTTTATAAGCCCATCTGAGACATAATGAGCAGCATGTTGGTCATTTTTAACGCTAGCATTGAAATGGAACAGAACCCCTAAAAAATTAGGGCCGACTGGTTTAAGAATTAATCCTTCCTCGCCGTAGAGTATGGTTCCATCTTCTTGAATGCTTAAAACATGGTTTGGATCATCAAATTCAATGGTGGTATCATTAATGTTCCAGTGCCCCATCTTACCTTTATCAAAGGACTCGATCGTAACGAAATCTTCGAAACTAAAAAATTTATAGATAAATTGACCTAGTTCAATGGATACCGTCAGATCGTCATTACTACCAATGTAGTGGCCGATAAGGTCCTCGCGGCTGATAACAGACTCCTCTTTGCTCTCTTCCCCAAATGCTAGACTCGATAAAAAGAATATGAATAGAAATAATATGGGGTAATTACGCGATATCATAGGGTAATATTACTAATGAGTTAAAAGAGTTATTTAGCCATAAAAATTATGAGTGCACTGCAGCTGTTGACCTGTCGAATTTGATTTAGCTCGAGACAGCTTGAAAGTGGGCTTACTAATGCAATTCAATCAATGAATGACCATTGCGCTTTCAGCGATCAATTCATCTTTCCCTTTTTGCGTCAGCAGGCTGGTTTCCTTGTGATTTGGCTTAAAGCTGTAAAAGACAACCTTTGGAAAATCCGGACTGAGGTGATCGGCTGGAACGATTTGATTATCGTCTATTGCGTATAGCCGGTAAACCCAGAAGTTGTGATATTTCCCATCGGTGCAGAGACCACCATACTGAAAAGATGCATGAATGAATGCAGTCTGCCCATTGAGTGAAATAAAATCTTTTGGCTCAGGGACGTAAGTTTCCACAACCTGAACCGAGAAGTCACTATCACCGTCACTAAGAACCAGCGCAACAGTGGCATGTCCCCAGGCAAGTCCATTGCCGCCAGAATACTTCACAAAGACGTAATCAGGATAGGTGTCCCCGTTCAGGTCCCCCTCGTAGCTTTCAAGGGCACCCAGTGGCGAAAATGAAGCAAATTTATAGCGCTCCGAGGAGGCCCCATCGCTTGCCTCACTATCGATAAATGACAGATAGATGCCAAAATCGTCGCCTTGGAGCATAGAGCGAAGAGCGATCTTTTCGTAACGCTTGTTTTGGATGGGGTAAAACCTCTCGAAAATTTCGCCCGGTACGAGTCCAGCGTCGCCGTCTTCGGTCTTTTCTTCAGCAGATAGCTTGGGCTCGCTATCTGTAGCCTCTTCCGAGGCATGAAGCTCCTTCAAACCGAGGGTTTCCGGCCATTCGCCTGGACCAAAGGGTTGGTGATCCTCGTTTGAGGCACATAAATACGAAGGTGCTAACAAAACTAGGGCTATGAGAAGGAAGAGGTTTAGGGGCATTTTGTGATTTGATAATTAAGATTAGCCACTGGCAAGCCAATGCCCCCATTTTCTTTCCAGCTCCTAGATCTCTAGCGGATCCAGCGACCGTCTGTCAGCCAAGCGAGGGCACAGGTAAATAAGCGCCAGTCCAGCGATTCACTACCATAGATCGTGTAATCGGTGTCGAGCAGGCCCGGGTAGGCATTACTACCGCGCGACTCGATCAATCGCCCATCTGCAAAGGCGATCTTTACCTCCCATTGCTGGCCATCGAGGACATTAGGATTGAAATACTTAGGCTGCCATTGCTCAGCTTGTAAGAATTCTAAGGTTTGGCGGAATGACTGCCAACGTTTTGGATTTAGGCGATCGATCGCCACTGGCTCCGAGTTACAGGTTGCTGAATAATAGAGCGTGTCGTCACGTAATTCAACGGTTCTCATAATACCGAAACTCCCTTGCGTAATATAAAGAGAAGACGGCTGCGCGTCACTGAGAGGAATGTTTGCTTGTTTTTGCATGATGTTAGTCATTCCCATTAGCTGGGCCCTCAAGATCAGTAGCAATCTTTTCCAGAAATCGCATTGCCCATTCCTCCTTCGACTCACCGGGTCTACTTTTGGGTGGGCTGCTCAAAAAGCAGAGTTTCTTGCCGCTCTTAGATGTATTTTTAGGATTTTTGTTTGGTGAGATATTTTCATCTCTATATGGATGTTTGATTTTTTTGATTATCATTAGTCAGCGTATTGTATGTTCATAGGGTGGTTGAGCTTTTCTAGGCGCCACTGTAAGCAGCTAAGCGAGAGATCGTCGGGGACGGTAACAAGCAAGGAGTCGTTGCCTGGGCAGGGAGCATCCATGAACTCTAAGGAACCTATTACTTCAGTATCCTTGCCGTAACTGAGTGGACCAATGTCCATGGCCTGCAGCTCATTATAAGCAACTGCTTCAGGCGATTCATGGCGGTTCCAATACATTTCGCGGAAATGCCACTCGTCGATTTCATAATCGAGGTCTTTATCAGACATACCCATCGCATCTGCGAGACCGTTAGAATCCTCGCCGCAATAGTCTGTGTGCCACTCGCGCCATGTGGGTATGCTTGCGGGAGGGGCGTAAGGATCGCCAAAGCACAGAATGCCCCCTTCACGGACGAAGAGGGTCTGTTTAGCCCCAGCATAAGCTTTGACTAAAGGGGCATTATATCGCTCAGCATAGCGCTCTGCACGGAGCAAGAAACTGCTGGGCATGCAGAGAGCAGTTGCGCCTAGGCCTAGGGACTTTAGGAAGTACCGCCTATTCATTTCCCTACACCCCCGAATAAGTCTTTAAGTACCGTATCGCGGCGATGACGCGCTAGCGTGACGTCTCGCGTCCTCAGGGAGCGGCGTATCCGCTTACTCGTGGCAGGAGTGGGGTAGCTCGTGTAGTGGAGCCACCAGACCCCGTTATTACTGTAGAGGTGGTGATCTGGGTTGCTTGGCCCGATACGGACGGAAGCGTGTTTATTTTTCAGTATTTCCATGATGTGCGTTTGTTTGGTTAAACGCACTCACCTAGACACAAAAAAGATCGACCCTGCGGGACGATCTAGCGTGCAGGAGAGTGCTTGGGTTCGGTGGCGTCAGGCCGCACATCATTGGACCACCGTGGTGACTCTCCAGAAAATGGAAAAACCCGGTTGGCGTTATCCCGCGAGGCGGGACACTTCAAGATGCGTTAAAGACGCGAGAGATTTAAAGAACGATAGAATATAGTAGGGACGTTCGCCTGAAAGGGGAAGCACTTTTTGTGTCATAGTCTAATTCTGGATATTACTAAGGCTCGCAGCTAGGGCTTCGTCGCTATCAATGTCCTCGAGAGTATCCTTTAGTAGGGAATCAATGTCATCAGGTAGGTTCTTACCAAGTGGAGTCTTTGACGGGGTGAATCTGATATAGGAATCACCAGTCGCCCCCATTTTGTAGAGGTTGAGCACTAACATTTTCAGCAAGCTAGCACGGTTCTTTCTAAGCTTAACCTCGCCAACATCGTCTCCACGTATAAAAAGCATTAGAGTGAGGTCATAACACTTTTTATAATTTAGGATGCATTCATCCAAATTCCGTCCGTCTGTTTTAATGTATGCTATATAGACATTTGGATAGTGTAAGTCTGTGAAGTAGATATCAGTCGAAACTTCGATCGGATACTGCATGAGCAGTTCGTTAAATACATGGTCAATAGTGCCGACTTTGACCGCACGCCGAGATTCCGGAATATGGGGTAGGGTAGTATAAGAAGCCATCCAATCAGGCTGCGCATCGTAAGTGGAGACGTAGTAGTGGTTGGGTATGATCTCAGGGGCGTAATTGTCCAAAAGATTGTCCAAGGACTGGTCTTCAGGAAGGTCTTGATAACTGGCTTTACCCTTACCAAGGAGGTAGTTGTGACCGCCGTAGCGGCTCATCATTTGTTGCATCATAATCGTATATTTACAGGTTTATTTAAGAGCGTTTTTGCTGCACAAATAATACAAATTTACGAGGTTTTTAGCAAGGGTTTTAGTCTAAATAATGGATATTCATAAATGATTTAAATACATGATTAACAATAATTTATATAATATTGTAGTAGCTTTTATCAGCTCGCATCCCGACACCGGTCTCAATATCCTAAAATCACCTTTTGTCATAGCGGAAAACAGTAGATTTTACTTACGACCGTGGGTCTTATTTTCAATTTTTCAGAGTAGAAAATTGATGTTAAATCTAAAGATTAGCTCTTATTGACCAGATTCGGCTTCGGACGTCTCAACAGTCGGTCTTTTAGTTCAACGGATTTGCCCGTGGGTGGAATCAGGTCCTATAGTTTGGGACTTCCCGCTCCGAAGTTCCAAAATGGCTGGGCATCAATATGTTGATCACTATGATTGTTTGATGCTCCTTGAGCTAGTTCATTGTGGAATTCGAAGAATGGTCCAACGCAATCATCATAATCAATTCGGCCTGTTTCAAATGGGCTTCTGCTTGGCACTCTCAGGCTCCGCACTATGACAAGTAAGAGGATCAGATTATAAGGAGATCCGCCTTCTCCGAAATGTGCCCCAGGCGCGTCTGATCGACTTGGGCACGCTTTATTGGTCTCGATGCATTTGAGGTAAGAGAGGATGTCAGTCACGTCATGTATCAAACGCCACTCCGATAAGTCCGTTAATGTCTTTAAGGTCACGCCGCGCAGTCAGGTAACCGATGCCTCTGACTAGATGTCGTCTTAGTAGCCAGGTAAGGTTCTCTGTTTTGATTTCTAAACCTTCTTTATGGCAACGATCGACTATCAGCGCGTAGTAGATAGCACCTTTGTCGCCAGTGAATGTCTTCCAATTGATGTCGATACTACTATCAGTTGCTGGTTTAGCTTCGGGAGGATTGTTTTTTTCCGCGAGTGAGAGTGCCAATGCCCAGCGACAAAGGATATTCCATTGTTCGATCTTAGTTTTCTTCTTTAAGTTAGAGAGTTGATCTTTCGCTTGCTGCGGTAGTCTGATGTTATCTATATCGTGTATCATTATTTAAAAAAGTAGCCTTTGTTGATCACGCTGGATTGTTTCTTGTCGCAGTAAGACAACTCGTAGCTGTGGCTCACGCGGTTTTTGATTTTTGGGTAGTATTTGTCGTCGATTTCTTCGTCAGTTGAGAGGATGACAACTTGGTGACTGGCCTCGGGGAAGTAGTTATTAACTAGATGCGTGCGATGCTTGGAGTCGAGGCGTGCCATTGGTGTATCGATGACGATCGGCATCGCCCGGCCTGATGCCTGCGCAAGCCCCCATAGGGTGGAGACTGCGAGTAGTTGGCGTTCTCCAGCTGATAGCCTGTTCGGTGGCATATCCTCACCGTTTCGTCCGATCAAGCGCATGTTGTATGTTTCTGGGTCGATCTTAATTGCAGTCAGCAGATCTTTCTTCCTTAAGAGCTTACGGAAGGAATCCAGTATCAGACCTTCAATGAGTCGTATCTTCCGATCGAGCACGGTCGCTTTGAAGAGGCGCATAGTGCCTCTTACTTTTTCGGCGTATTTAATTTTTCGGTCAATGCGGTCTTGGTCTGAAAGTTCGTCGACATGCTTATCAAGTATCTTGTGGAGTTTTCGTTTTGTATCTTCTATTTCCCTCGATAGCTGCGACATGTCCTCTTCGACGACATGCCGTTCAGCTTTGGCTTTCTCAAGTTGGCTCTTTGCCTGTGCGAGTTTGCGGGCGAAGTCAGCGATTGCTTGATCATCTGGCACTTTCGAAAGCTGATCATTTATCTGCTGTATTTGAATTGCCAGTTCTTTGTGTTGCTTCCGTAGCGCCAGTGCGTTCCTGCCTTCAAATTCGAAGGCGTCTTTGTCTAGTCGCTTGAGTGAGATATATTCACTTTGATCTAAGCTTAGGTAGGACGGGATTTTGCCACTACTGTTCAGCTGCGTAATTTCGCTATTAAGATAGTCGCTGATTTTATTCGATAGGGTTGCCTCTGCTTTCCATTCTTTTAGCTGTTTAGACAGTTTTTCTTTCTGCTCTAACAGTGTCTGCTGTAACAAATCGTTGTTCTCGGATTGGCTTTCGCTATTCGCTTGTTCAATGATGGAACCGAGTTGATCTTCGACTAATAGTAGGGGGAGCAGGCCGGCTGCGTTGTCACGCATCTGGTCCTTTACGCGTAGATTATCTTCATCTAGTAGTGAGCGTTGCGTCTCCAATCCTTTACGGCCTTCGTAAAAGTCGCCGCCATTCTTTTTGAATGCTTTTTCTGCATCTTGATATGAGTCCTCTGCTTTATCTAGGCGCTTATTGGCCTCCGTCTTCTTAGTTAGGACTAGTCGTTCTTGATCACTCTCTAACTTTTTCAATCTGACCTCGAGCTCTTCGATGTCCTTGAGTTCGGACTTTGATTTTTTTGTCTTATTTAGATCTCGGGCATAAATGACTAGGTCTTTTTCTAGTCGATCGACCAGATCCAGCCCCAGTAATGAATTGATTGCAGCGGAAAGCATCTTGGCTGCATTGTTACTCTGTGCGATTTGTTCGAGTTTTTCGCCGTCAAAGAAGAAGAGTTCGGCCAGGCCCACTGGAACAAAGTTATCAACGTATTCGAGCCAATTGTTGGTGAGGTCTTCATCTAGGATGCCATCTCTGGTGACGATCAGTTTTTCGACCACACCTTTGGGTGTTTGGCGCCAGCTGCGCTCAATGTAAAAGTCGTGGGCTGCGCCGTCGAAGCCATGGCGCAGGTTGAGCGCTACAATCGCACCTTCGCTAACGTCGGCACCTCTCGTGATGCAGCGCTTAAGGAACTCGTTATAAGAGTAGTTTTCGCGTGTAGAACATTTGCTAAGTTTCCCAAAGAGAACCAGTTGAATCGCATCAAGAAGCGTTGTTTTCCCTCCTCCATTTAAGGCCCCAATGAGGATCACTGGGGCTGTTTTTGATTTCGGGCGTAAGTTGATCGAGTGCTCTCCAGCATAGACGCCGAAGTTGCATAGAATAATCTCATTTATAGTCATGGTTAGTTCTTTTCCTCTTTGATGCCCAAACGCTTGGCGCTCTTTTTCTTCTCCGCTTCGTTGCTGCTTAAGCGATCCGCATGCTTAGTCTTTTCCCTCTCAATTTCTATTGCCATTTGAGTCGCATCTTCTTCGTTTTCGAAATAGCCGCGCTTCATTGCGCCATCAATGGCTCCAAACAATCCGGCTCGGCGAGACATCGTTCTATAGCGTCTTTCGACATCGAGTAGTTCGCGTGAGAGTTCGTAGTGTATCCGATCCCCACCGCAGACTTCTTCGAGGATTGCCATTTCATCTGGGCCGAAAATCAGATTCTCATCTAATGTGCGGCCTGGATATATTCTACCAGTAGCCTTATGGTAGATGTCCGGGAGTGTATCTTCGATTTCGTGCTTTTCAGCGATCCATATGCGGCGGATCTCTTCGAGCTCGTGAAGTGTGACTAACTCGATGTTTTTGGCATGAGTCACTCCATTCTCGCCGCCGATTTCACGGACTGCTTCCTGTGCTGATAGGAGTTCGAAGAGTAGTTCTTCGCGTGATGCCTGAGTATAAGGGCCATGGACTGCTCTTCCCTTATACAGAGTGATGTTCCCTGTCATACGGCGGAAGTCGCGTCGCTCACGATCGGTCTGCTCCGAGCGGTTGCCGTCGGCGGGGCGGAAGTCTAAGAAGTTGTTGCGGAAGGCTAGCAGGGGATACATCCAATCCTTCTCCGTATCGTTCTGAATCATCGCGGACATTGACTTGTCTTTGTCGACCAGAGTGCAGACCCAGCAGCCGAATCGGGAGTCGCCACAGCTGGGCGTTGTTGTATCGACTACGAGCGGGCATTCGCCATCGGCCGAAGCGCCCGCATACATCGTTAAGAGTGACTTGTTGGTGTGCCCCCACGGATTCTCGACCTGCATTAGAAACATCCACACTTCATCGTTGCTCCATGTCTCGACTGGAGTATAAACAAGTGTCCCGGGAAGTGAGATGTTCGGGCTGAGCCGATCTCTGACTCGATACTTCTCGTGCTTCGTCATATTTGCATTACGTGCGGCACTCTCCGCTTTGCGTGTGCCTAGCACAAGTATCGCTTCGCCGTTCTTTTTGACGGTTGCATTTATGAATGTATTCGAAGGACTGATTTTTAAGCGCGAAGTGCACCAGCGCATCGTGTGGCGTGGTGACGGATAGCCCTTGCCAATGAGATTCGTCCAGAAGGTGTCTTCAACTGTTGGCATGAGCCTGTGCGGCACGAAGGGCATTTTTTCGCGCTCAGCGGTTGCTCGCATGTTGTTTAAAGATCGAGTTACCCATTCTGCAACGACTGGGTTTTCGACTAAGGTGTCTGTCGAGATGACATTGATCTCTTTGTGACGCTCAGACTCAGGTAATTCGCTAATGGCGAGCCAGATCAACTGCACGATTGCAGTCGAGTCTTTGCCTCCACTGTAGCCGATGATCCATGGCACCTCGTCGTCCTTGTAGAGTTCGCGGATTTCCGCTTTTAAATCTTCGATGTTTTCCAAAATAATTGATTTCTAAATGTTATTCGCTTGCAGCCTTCTTGGCCCGTGACAGCTGGCGTTCCAGCTTCTTTTCGTCCTCGCTGAGGGGGAGGCCGATTTTCTTCTTAATGAAATTTCGAGTTAAGGCTAGGTGATTGCCTCCAGTCGTTAGGCGGCCACCGCTCATTGCGCGACCTTCCCAATCGTTGTTGTCGCGTCGCCAATTGATCTTGTGAATCTCGGATAAGCGTTCTTCCCAATCTTCGGAATATTCCTGTATCAATTGATTGGTCACTCCAGCTAGGGTTTGCAGAGCGATCGAGTAGGGGTAGAAGTAGTTTTCTTTGATTTCTCGAGCAGTGATGGAATTAGAGATGAGCTGCTCGATTTGAGGCAGATTTTCTTCCAGAATAGTCCAGTATTTTGAGCAAATCGATGCATCCGTCTCAATGTCTTGGGTAATCACCTTATCTAACAGTATTTTGTGTGATTTTGTCAGTGCGCTGATTGTAAAGATTCTTGGGGAACCAATCGCACAGCCAGAGGCAAACAGTTCGACTCGGCCTCGTAGCAGTGGGCTGCCGTCCATCACTCGTTTTGTTAGCAGTGGTAGGTATTGGCGGCTGTCAAAGGTAGCGTTGATGTTTTGATTGGTCCGGACAGGGTGCCCATTGAGGTCGGAGAAAATCTGCCGGGCACGTTTCACACCGCGATCAATGTAGAAAATGACGCCGAGCGTCTCATATTTGAGCTCTGGGCGTTCTTGTAGTGCATGCTGGATAGCCGCACAGCGGTGCTGGCCGTCGTTGATAATTAGGTCGGCGCTATCCGGGATCTTAAGTAGACCCACCTGCATGTTTTCACTATCAGCACTGAGTGGCTCCCATTCAATATCTCCATCGATTGATGCGATGATGGGGGGCAGCACATAGTCATCGTAGTATTTAATAAGATATTCTGCTATCTTAGGAATGCGTGCTTTATTGATGTGCCGCTGGATGAGCTTGTCCTCGGGGACGTTGTTCTTTGGGTAGGGTAAGTGCTTCGCGATAAAACTCATGTGGCACATGGCCATGTAGAATTCCCTTCCTGCTTGCACCCCACGCATTGCGGCAATTGTTCGAGTGGGGCTGATGCTTGGGAGTTGCATTGTTTGTGAGTCGCTCATTATAGTATTTATTCAATGTGAGTATATTGTTTCCACAAGACAAATATAGTATAATTTTCAATATACATGAAGAAGCCCATTTATCTCGATTATGCCGCCACGACTCCTGTTGATTCTGAAGTCGCCGATTTGATGCGCTTCTACATGGTGGAAGAATTTGGCAATGCGGGCAGTCGCACTCATGAGTATGGCACGCGTGCTAAGAAAGCCGTGCAAAAGGCCCGTGAGCAGATTGCATCGATTGCGTCCTGTCAGCCCGATGAGGTAGTTTTTACCAGTGGCGCAACGGAGAGTAATAACCTGGCAATCCTAGGCTTGCGCAAGCATGGCGAGGCGACGGGCAAGAAACACATAATCTCTACGGCGATTGAGCATAAGGCAGTCCTGGATCCCTTGGAGCATCTTCGCGATGAGTATGGCTTTGAGGTGGATTTCATTCGGCCTGATTTATCAGGTGCAATTGATGCACAGCAAGTGAAGGCTCTGTTGCGTGAGGATACGCTGATGGTTTCGGTCATGCATGTGAATAACGAGACGGGGATCATTCAACCGATTGAAGAGATCGCCGATCTACTGAAAGGTTCGAATATCTTCTTTCACGTCGATGCCGCGCAAAGCTTTGCCAAGCTCGTTGAGCCGTTGCAGAATCCGCGCATTGATATGTTTAGTATCAGTGGGCACAAGATTTGTGGCCCAAAAGGTATTGGAGCCTTAATCACGCGACGTCGAAAATACCGTCGTTTGCCGCTAAAACCGCTTATGTTTGGGGGAGGTCAGGAGTTTGGATTAAGGCCGGGGACACTGCCTGTGCACTTAATAGTTGGCTTTGGCTATGCATCAGCAAACTTCGAAAGGTGTACTAAAGGTGAGCCACAAGAGCGGAGCCTCCCTCTAGGCGACGTGCTAAGCGTATTGAAGGACTTTGATGTTCAGCCAGTTGGTGATGATTCTATAAGAATACCATACATACTAAGCCTTAATGTTGATGGCCAAGATTCAGAATCAATAATTCTGAAGCTTAAAGATCGTTTCAGCATATCCAATGGATCTGCGTGTACATCGAGTTCATATGACCATAGCCATGTTCTTTCTGCTATGGGTTACCCAACACCGAATACCGTAGTTCGCTTATCTTTTATACCTAGCTTTAGCTAGCATTTAGATAAACGTGGAAAAAATATTACACCAGTTCTGGTCGAACTGGGCCAAATAATGATATCTCGCTTAGCTATAACAAAATAGTAATCAAATACACTTAGTCTGCCAGGCCTGATTACTCGACAATCGTGTTTATGGTCTAAGCCTTGGCTTCCATTGATTCATAGCGGATCCTGATATTTAGATACTTAGATCGATCTCTCGGTCTTTGGTTTGATCCGGAGCAATAGTATTTGTCTCAATGTATGTGAGAAGGCTGTCCATATTTAAAGGATTAGCTGAGAAATACTCTTTTAATACCGCTAATCCTCCATTGGCATATTCTTCGAACATAGTGATTCTTTTTTCGTCTCCATAGCTATCCCCGGCGAGTAAAGCAGAGTCTCCTGTCTCAGTGAGACCAATTATGTAAACGATACCAGGCCAGGAATTGCAGTTGCCGAAAATATCCTGCCTTATGCTACTTCCAGAGTCAGGCGATGTTAGTGGTTCACGCCTTTTATTCTTTACCCCTATTTGAGCTGCGAATAGCAGCAGGCGCCAAATTTCACGAAAAACGCCGACGTTATCAGACATGAGCTCATCTATTATTTCTGCCTTGTCCTTAGAACGCATGATGCGCTTTGGGCCCTTGCTTTTAGTTTTAGACACAGATTTCTTTTCATCGTCGAGTTCGTAGCTATTATCATCATTCATTTTGAATAGTATTGGTTCGATGCTGTCTTTTCTTGGACTGTTGGATATGTGTCTTTTAATTTGGATTTCTAATACGTGTTCTGGCGTTGGAGTATCAAATGTGTAGAGGCCGTCTTCGATGATTTTTTGATATATCTTATCAAGTGGTGCCTTTCCGCCTAGTCGACGAAGGGCCTCTGTTGCTGCTCGAGTTATTGTATCTTCACTCATAGCTCCTTAATTTCGGTGAATTCTTCATCAGCCTTAAAATATTGCTGATATTCTTTGCCCTCTACGGTGAGGTAAGCGTTCGCGCCCTGGCGCAGAGTATTTTCCGGGCCATTGTAAGCGAGATAGTAGCGTTTGGCCACACGTCCGGTTTCGCGCAGGGCTTTTTCCACGTCGCCATCGTATTGACTCGGGGTGAGTAGTATCGTGACTTGTGGTGCCAGATTCGGCACCCAGCGACTTATCCCCTCGCGAAAGACGCTGATATTACCAAAAGGGGCATCTGTCACCAACGGATATTCACTACCCGCTGTACCTTTGAGAATGGTAGGGATCTCTGAGCGCCGTTTCGCTAGTGCCAAGAGGCTTGCGATGAAGACGAGGAGTTTCACTTGTCTTTGCCCAGTGCTGAGGGCCACGTCCTGCTCGATTCGCTCATCATCCTCATCACCGATCCAGCTGCGGATTCTGAGATCAAAATCCTCAGAGAGTTCGGCCCGGTAGTCACGGTCAATGATTTTACTGAAGTGCTCGGAAATTTCCTTGTTCAGCAAGGGGCGTAACTCCTCGGTTTCAGCCTTAAGTAATTCGCTGACGAGTCGTGTGCATTCTTCAACTGCATCAACACGACGCTGGGCTAGTGCGGCCTTATCTTCAAGGTCCTCCATCTTGCTAATCTGGCTTTGCAACTTGGACATGGCTTCGGCCGCGATCTCGATTTCTTTCTTGAGCGAGCCGCAGCGTGAAGTCAGTTCATCGCGCTTCAGTGACTTCCCGCGTCTGCTTTCCTCGAGCTCTTTGACTTTCTCATCGTTCTTACTGCCCACCTTTTGATGGATGTCCTCCAGATCACCTTCGATGGTTCGAATATGGGTGGTGAGCTCAGCTCTTTCTTTGGTCAGTTGTTCAAGATTCTCGCGCGTGCTCTCCGCGACACCCTCAAGGATCCCGATCGCATGGTCGAGGGCACTGACTGCATTATTAAAGTCCTGGTCGGGTGCGTCCGAGAGTTTCTTTTTGACCGCCTCGTATTCGTTGCTTCCGGGCTCGAGGCATCGCTCGCAGATACACTTGCCCTCGTCCAAGAGTTGTTGAAGAAAGGTGTCGATGACGGGTGCCGGGATCCGGTTTTGCGAACGTAGATCCTTCATGATGGCTTTACCTTTGGCGACCAGCTCTGGGGTGAATAGGGTGTAGCCATCTTCTGCGATTAGCTTGGCCAGGCGTTTATTGATGTCCTCTGCACGCGCACTGAGTTCCCCATTTTGCCGTTGGAGCTGGGCTCGCTTCGCTTGCAGCTCATGAGTTTCCTTATTGGCCGCAAGTTTAGCTTCGATGGTGATGATTTCGTTATCGATTGCCTGAATTTCCTCCTGAGTAGTGGAAAGCTTTTTGTTGGCCTGTTCTTGCTTGCCCTCGAGCTCAGCTTGCTGGTCGATAAGTTCCCGCTTTTCGTCGCTGGTTTTGTCGGCCAGTTCCTTACGAAACTTGCCGCGTACACTCGGGCTGTTCAGATCCTCAATCGTGCTTTTTAGTAACTTGAGGCCGAGCATTTGGTGAATGGCTTCAGTCACCTGCCCACGGTTCTTATCTAGGCCGAGTTCATCGATACGCTCCCCATTAAAGAAGAGGAATTTGGAGATGGCTTCAGGGATGATCGCTTGGATCCGATGTTGTGGCCGATCCAGGTTCAGAGTTTGCCCGTCGCGTAAGGTTTCGAGGTCTATCCGATCTTTGCGCGGATCGACGAGCTGTTGGGCTAGATTAATTTTCCGGGAGAGCATGTAGCGCGCGCCATCATGGCTAAAGGTGAGATGCACCATGGCCTCTAGCTCAGAGGGCTTTTTACGGAAACTATGAGCCAGGCCATTATGGATGAGCTGCTCCTTGCCTTCGAAGTCAGGGGTCAGTCCCTTGTGCCCATATAGGCCCCAAAGGATTGCGTTAAGTAGGGTGGTCTTGCCGAACCCGTTCTCAGCATGGATAAGTGTAACGTTCTTCTCCCGGTTATCGGTGAAGATAATCTCCTGTTCGCCCTTAAACTGGCGAAAGTTTTTGATGACGAGTCGTTCCAATATCATTTGATCAAGCGACGCACGTGGTCGTATATTTTGTTATGAATATCAGAACGGCGAGACATGTGCTGCACATCGCGCTCCTCCTTGAGGATCTCGCGGATTAATTTCTGATGCTCCTCGCTTGCGCTCTGAAAGATTCCTTTCACGCGATCGCTCGGACCGGGGGCTTTGTTGGTTTCTGGCATGATAAGTTTAGTTAGATTTGTACGGAATTATCGATATTTTGATCGGTGCTCGATTCTGCAGTGCTGGAGGTCGAAGGTGTTGTCGTGTCGTCAGTCATGCTATCGTCATCTTTGGGTTCTTCCGGGTCCCTCTCATCGATGCCTGATGATACAACGCAGGGCTGTTTGTTGACGGTAAACTTCTTGTCCGCTAGCGCTGACGAGAATTCGTCTGGAAAGACATAACGATCATTATCTGAACAACATCCCATTGACCATCGATCCAGCGCAAAAATAATTAGAGCAGCTTCGCGTTTGAGGATTTCATTCTTATGCCAATTAGATCCATCGGTATAATCGCGTATTAACTTTTCTGTGTTAGTAGCGTCGTTATGCTTGTAATAATAGGGTGCGGGTGGGTCTTCTAATTTTTGTGGAAATGCTTTCTGTCCCAGTGAAGAGTTGTTGTTTGTAAGAACTAGGTTTCCAAGGCGATGTTTGTATTTCTCAGCTAGGTCTGGGTCTTTCCAATGAGACTCCCACCATGAGCCATCCCTATGTGTTTGGGGTAGTATATGCTCAATCGAACTCTTCTGCCTCTCCGCCGCGTCTTGCCAAGTGGGAGGAGATGCTCCCCCGTGAATCGTCGAAAGTTCATATTGATGCAGAAAATAGTAGCAATGGCTCCAACCCTTCATCTTTGTGTCGTAATGGTATCGCACGCCACCATTTGAGAGGAAATCAAATGCACCTCTGAGGGGGGCAAATCCATCGAGCCATTTGCATAGTTGCTTCCCAACATCATCAATTGATTTGCCCCCAAACAGGATCATGTTTGCCAACCAAATGATGCCTTGGCTATTCTTATCAGTGCGCCTTTGCGCTAGCGCATGAACCCGGAAAGTGTAAATTTCACACCACCCAGTTAACTTTTCGAATTCTTGTTTAGTATATTTTTGAAGCCCAGCACAAAGAAGCGGTCGCGTTATCCCAGGTAGCTTCATGTGATCTATATTTGTAAGGTTGGCGTTGGCACGGGCGGTGGCTGTTCCAGGCGCGATTGACTGCCTCTTTTGAGATATAACAAATCCAAAGGCGGCTGCATATGTTTCCCATTTCTTTACGTAGTCTTTAAGGCTCCCTTCAAGGGAAGTATCGTCTTCGCTCAGTAACTTGTTATATTGATCAACGAAATGCTCGTGTATCTTATCATTGCCGACTCGTTCATTTACGAAGACTGAGTGCGCTTCAGCGATAAATGTAGACTCGCCTTGTCTCGTTGTAACAGAGAATTTCTCTAGCGCCTCAAGTGCTTTATACCACGAGCCCTCTGGATTGTTTGTGGAGAGGCCAGGACGCCGCTTGGTCAAGAGGGCGCAGAAATTCTTGACTTTGTCAAATTCAGTTAGGGGTAATCCTCTGGAATTAATTGCGTCAAAAGCAAGATACCTGTCTATGTTCCCGTTTTGTAGATCAACAAGAATGAACTTTGCCTGCGCGGACACTTTAAGCTTCCAATCGATTAGTTCGTTAAGCTCCAAGTCCTTAAAAAAATCCGAAAAGTAATCGAAGACTTCCACTAAAGCCATCATCGGTGCAGTGCGACTCGAAGGACGAGAATCCCCAAGAAGCAAGTGTCGTAGGAACTGATCAAGTTCCGTTTGATGATTTTGAATTCTCAGATGCTTGCCGTCTTTGGAGTAGGTTAGATAAGATTTCAGGTCTTTTGAATGTGTATTTGTGTCCTCACCAATTTGTTTAAAGCGATTCACAAAACAATGGATAAGCAAAAGAAAGGTGGTTAGTCTTTGTTGGCCATCATCCAAGATGAAGCCCTTCGTGTGGTCTCGACTCTCGTCATCTTGAAAATCCTTACTTTCACCCGCCCACGTTACAATGATTGTGCCCATGTAGTGCGAACTTCCTCCCATCAAGTTGAGATCATTAATGAGAGCTTCAGCATGAGGCTTTCTCCAACTGTATCCTCGTTGGTTTTCTGGGATAATATAGTAATTGTTACGTAGTATGTCTTTCAGGGGATCCATAATTGTATAGAGCTAAATCTGCTCCTCATTGTTTGGTTTTTCTTCTCCGTATTTCTCCAAGAATGCCTCCACTGCGTCCCAGCACTTATGAACCGCTTCGAGTTTCTTCAGGCCCATGCTGAATGGCTTGGCATTTGCCCTGCGGAACTCAAGCATAGGGTGCCCTTTATATTCCGTTTCTACGACAACAAGCTGCGCCGGACTCTGAACGCTGGCATCTTTGAGCTTCGCGTTTTCGGCTTCCAGTGCCTGAAGGCGTTCCAGCAATGCTTTAGAGTCTAGTTCTAATTTGTCCGTCATAGAATTTAATGCTATTTATGAGGAGATGCTGCCATACTTCAAGCGTAGAGCTTTGAGCGAATTGAGCGCGGCTTGGCCATTCTCGGCGGTATTACAGAAGTCCAGAATGCGGTTGAGCTCTCTTTTGAAGAAGCGCCTTTCGAGATTATAGGCCTCATCGCTCAGAGACCCACCGAAGTCGGGGGGCTCGATAATGAAGTCGTGGATAATGGCAAAATCTTTACCTTCGGCATGACGCAATAGACGTCCACGACGTTGGATGAATTGGCGTGGATTGGTCGAGCTAGCCAAAAGGAAACCCATTCGCAGGTCTGGGAGATCAATGCCTTCATCAAGGCAACGAATCGCTACTACGCCGTCGAGAAAGCCACTTTCAATGTCGCGGAGAATTTCCTCCCGCTCGTTGGACTTTTCCCGATAGGTGAAGTTGCGCACGCGTAGTTGATGCGCATCACCGATTAACCTAGAAACTGCTTCGATTTGTCGTACTTCTTCGTCCGCAATCTTGTCCGTGGTCCGACCATCCCCGCAGTAGAAGAGCGCTTTCGATGGCTTTTCAGGCAGGTCGCGGAGCACTTCATCTAAGACATCGATTTTATTTTCGGCTCCTGCCAGCAAACGAGAGCGCTTGATCATCAAATTCATGGCGAACTGGCCAAATTCGCTATCGTCATCGTATGCGAGGAGGCGCCCTAATGTTTCAGTAATCTGCTGATACTCGATCGCTTCATCCTCTGTCAGCTGAACGATGTGCGGGTAATAGTAATAGGGGCACAGGCGGCCTTCAGCGATCGCTCGCTCAATAGGGTATTCATAGACGATCTCTCCAAAGTAATCGAAGAGTGCCTGAGTGCCTTCCGGATCCATGTGACGCTCGGGGGTAGCGGAGAGCCCAACGCGTAATTTAATCTCTTCAGGTAAGTATTTCTGGATTTTAGCTGCACCGAGGTTGTGGACTTCGTCAGCGATGAGAAGGTGATGCTGAGAGCCAACACGAGCACGTAGTTGCGCTTGAAATGCAGGGGATTGGAAGGTGCGTGTGGTGGTGACAAGGGCGACAGCTGATTCCAGGCCTGCGGAGATCGATTGGTAGGTCTCAGTGAGCAGATTTTCCCAGCGTTGTCTTCCTTCAAAGCAGGGGATTGTTTTCAGATTAAAGGCAGCGATCTCTTCAAGCCATTGGTTGCAGAGATTAATGAAAGGGCAGACCACAACGATGAGCATAGGTTGAGGCGCATTTCTCTTGGCGACACGGCAAGCAAGTGAGAGGGCGGTCAGGGTCTTCCCCGACCCTGTGGCCATCGCAAAGATTCCTTTGCCTCCTTTTTCAGCCCAAGCTTTGATCGCCTCTTCTTGATAATCATGCAGAGTCAGCCAAGCAGGTGGCTTGAATCCGCTTTGTGGGCGGGTCTCGGCTACTTTACTTATGTCGATCCCTTCAGGTGACTTTGCCGGGTCGCGGAATCGCTCTAGAAGCTCTGCGGCCGCATCGGAAAATTCCAACACTTTGAGTCCGGGTGTGGTGTCGTCCCATAAAGCTTCGAAGTCGTCTGTCTTCGCCTCGATACGATTAGATTCACCCTGCCAAGAGCAGAACACCTCAATCGATTCGAAGTTTTCCAAGAGGCCGCCTGCGGTTTCATTGGATGAACCCGAGAAGGCGACCGCATTGCCATCGTTATCAGTGAAAATGCCGACTTTCTCGTGATAGAGGCCCCGGGCAATTTGATTGTTCTCATTCACCCGCAAAGCGATCCGTATCTCCAGTAGCCCACTGGCTGCTAGCCAAGCAAGTGCATTGAGGCGATCCTTGAGAATGGCGTCTTCGATATCCCGGAGATTACGGGAGAGAATCGATTGTAGGACCTCCCTCGGTTGGTGGAGTGCTTTTTGGAGGGCAGCGACATCCGTGGCTTCCAAGTGAGGGGAAACGACAAGTTGCATGCGTCCCCCACGTGAGGCCAAGTTTGCGACACCCCGAGCGGCTAAAGCCAAGCCATGACTCGTAAAATAGCCCGCGGCCCGTCGATACAGTTCCGCCTCTTCCATACATGGCGTCAAAAATTCCGATACCACATCCTCAGATCCGCTGCGGTAGGAGAGTTTAAGCTGTAATGAAGATAGCATAAGATTCTGCTTCAGATCTGAAAAGGGTTTTCAGTCTCCTTTGGGTTTGGTTCTTCATAAGTTGACTTGGGGAAATTGCCCACCCGCGGTTGTGGATTTTCCTCATCTTCATTAACAAAGTTAATTATACACTCTCTGATCAGGAATCCAACACTTACACCTTGAGATTTGGCGATAGACTTTAACTTATCGCGAACTGAAGGCTCAATGCGAAGGGATACCTGTGTGCCTTCCTTTACTGATGTATCAATCTGATCGAAGTCGTAGCGCTCGATGGCAGTACGAATGATGGCGCTAGTAGAGGCTGATTGGGTTCGTTCTTTAAATGCCTCGATTCTGGCAATGGTATACGAATCAATATTGAATGAAAGTGGTGTGGTTTTGCTTGCCATGTTACGTAGCTGAAGGGTGCGTATTAAAGTTTTGGACAATTAATACTTAATTTATAGGTTTACCTCACTCGCACTCAGGGCGCTATAGTTTTCCGGGTGGCAGGAAAGTAATATGATTTGCAGGCTGTTCTGGCTGGCTTGGTAGAGGAGGGGTTTGAGCTTTTCGAGGCGCTCTTTATCGGCGTGCGTGAAGGCGTCGTCGAGGATGAGGGGGAGGCAGTCGTCGTGATCGGCAGCGAGAAGCTGTGCCATGGCTAGGCGTAGGGCGAGGGCGACTTGCTCGCGGGTGCCGTGGCTGAGCTTATCGAACTTGAAGAGCCCTTTTTGTTTGTCGGTGCGGTCGAGAGCGAAGCTTTCTAGCCGGCTTCCGTCTTCGGCCCAGTGGAGCTGGGCGCGGCTACCGCCAAAGAGTAGTTTTAGGTAGGGGGTGACGGCGTCTTCTAGCGGCTTGGCCAGCGCGGCGGTGGTGGTTTGGCGGGCGGCGCGGAGCTTTTCCAGTAGATGCCGGCGGACATCGGATTGATGCTGGAGCCGATCTCGGCTATTTCGGTATTGTTGGGCTTCGGCTTCGGCCTCTTTCAGCTCGCAGTAGGGATCTTTACTGCCGTTGGAATTGAGCTCCGTTTGCGCGACGATCTTTCGGTGTTTGGCTTCGCTCAGCTTTTCCTTGTCGGCATCGACTGAATTCTTCAGGCGCTCGGCGTCTGTTTCCAGACGCTCGGCTTCAAGGTCTTCGAGCTGACTCGTGACGCTTTGTTCAGCCTGTTTAGCTTGGTCGAATTGGGCGGTGGCAGTATTGATGGCGGTGCTACGAGCCTCGGTGTCTCCTGATTTCTCCAGTGCGTAGTCGAGACGAATTTGCAGGCCTTTGATCTCTTCGCTCAGTGCCTCGTGGTCATCCTCTGCCTCATCGAGAGCTGCTTTCGCTTTGTCGGCTGCCTCGTGGCTTGCATTCTCCAGGGATTCTGCGCTGTCTGCGGTATCTTGAGCATTGGTCAGTGATCTTCGGGCTGTTTCGGCGGTTGCTTCGGCTGCCTCGGGTTCGTTCGGGAAGGGGATGCTTTCCTCTTTGGGCAGGGAGGCATCGCGACGGGCTTGCAACTGTGCGAGTGAATTTTCAGCTCCGGTCAGATCTTGCTCGCAGTCGTCGACATTGGCTTCATCCAGTTCCTCCACTTGCTTTTCCAAATCTTTGTTTAGGCTGTCTCGTCTGTACATTTTTTCACGGGCGGTATCGATCGAGTCAACACCGAGTGCTTTGAGGGCCTCGTCGAGTTTGGTCGCGGCGGATTCACTGCCAGCCCGGGTGGCTTCCAAATCGTCGCCTCCGCCGGGCGTGAGGCTGAGGCGGGTGCCTTTGCCGACATGGAGTTCGGCGGCATGACTGAGAACCTCAGTCTGTCCTGCTTTAAGGACGGCATCGTCCAGTCGAACAGCTTGATCCGAATCTAGAACTTCAATTTGCAAGGCGTAGGCTTCGAGCCGCAGCCGGGCTTGCTCGGCCTCTCGTACTGTTATTGCCAGTTTTTTGATGGCTACGTCGGTAAAGTTTTTGAGTAGGGCAAGCTGCTTGTTCGTTTGCTTCTGTGCAGCCTTCAGCTTTTTGATTTTCTTAAGCTTTTCACTAAGATCGGCAATACGCTTAGATTCGCGGAGACTTTCGCAGTGTGCTTGACAGGCGTCGACGATGGAGCGATAGCGGTTGAGCTCCCCGCTACTCTGCTCGCGGGCGGTGCGAGCCTCATTATAGTCGGCTTTTTTGGTTTTTGACTCGGTCCGTAGCTCTTTGATCTCTTTTTCTTTGGGAGCCGCTTTTGCGCAGGCCTCTTTAAGCTGACTCTCAAGCTGCCGGATCTCGATGTCGGCCTCCTTCAAGGCATCCAGCGTTTTTTTTGTGTCCTCATGCAAACGAGACTTTTCTTTCAACTGATCACGGAGGCTACCGACTGTTTTGAGCTGCGCGGCAATCGATTCGAGCTGGGCTTCCGCCTCGATTAGGTTTTTGCGATGGCGTCCGATATCCGCCTCGGCCTGTTCAAATCTTGTAGCGGATTGTTCTAGTTCTGTGAGGGTGGTGCTTGTTGCTGTGCTACGTGCTTCAGCGGCTTCGAGGGCCTCAATGGCTTTTTTTAATTCAGAGCCTGTTTTTGGAGCGCCGGCTTGTGTGAAGTTGGCGCTTTCCCATGATTGCAGGGCGTCGATGACGGCATTGTCGGTATCACTTGTCAGAAAGGACTGGCCGGATTTTGCCTGCAGCTTGGAGCGTAGTTGAGCCTGAGACTCTTCGATGGATTCGAGGGGTGAATGGTTACTCTTGCCCTGCCAGACCCAGAGGTGGGCCCAGCGGCGCTCCATTTTGCCCTCGATGCCTCCACCTGAGACTGTGCCTTCGACTCCAAGGAGCTGGGCGAGGCAGTCTTCTGCGGGGGAACCGTTGAGGGTGGCCTGACCTTCGCTTTCGAGTGTTGTGTTCCCAGAAGAACCAAAGGATTTAATTAGGGTATGGGTGCGTCCTTTGGCTTCAAAAGAGAGTTCCACCACCGGTGTGCCGCCGTGATCCGACTGCATCGCTTTATGATAATTGGTATTGCCTTTTGCTTTGAGGAAAAGCGCACAATGAATCGCTTCGGCCAGAGTGCTTTTGCCTGATTCGTTAGGACCGTGGACGAGCACCATCGAACCATCGAACCGGACGGACTTATCTCGGTGAGTGCGGTAGTTGCGGACGGTGGCAGAAAGTAGCCTCATGCTTCGACCTTCCTTACTTCGAGTTGGAGTTCGCGGAGGGCATCGCGAGCCAAGGGGTCTTCACTGAGAGCGCCCCGCAGTTCCTTGGCTACTTGTGCAATGAGCGGATCCTGGCGCTCAATGAGTGCATCGAGCTCTTCTTCAGAGGGTTCTACTTGGATATCTTGATCGAGTTTCAAACGGATAAGTCGGGCGCGGAGGCTTTCCGTGAGTTGTTCTAAGCGTTCAATGTCGTTGAAGCTCAAGGCACCATCCACACTAAGTTTTAGTAGATCGCTGGATGCCCGGCCGCCGAGAAGTTCGTTTAGCTGAGCTTTGAGCCCATCGAGATCCGTTTCATTGTTGAGTTGGAAAGCATCGGGTGCGTGCCATCCGATCTGGCCGGTTTTGACGACCTCTACTGACGGCGTCTCATCCCGGTCTGAAATCTCAACCGTGAGCACATTCCCAGGTTGGTTGCCTTCCCCTTTGGCAAAGCGATCCTGTTCCGGAGTGCCGCAGAACCAGGCATTGTTGGTAATTTGCTTCATCCCGTGCCAGTCGCCGAGCGCGATGTAGTCGTAACTGTCAGGATGCAGTTGATCAATATTGATGCGGTTGATCCCAGATTCATTATCGGATTCGCCACTAGAGGAGAAGCCTTGCGTGCTGCCATGGGCTAGAACAATTCTTGGCAGTTCTTGGGGCAGACCCTCGAGCTCCGAGCGGAGCCATGCGGTGGGGTCCTCGCTCTCATGGCGGCGAAGGAGTGGGCAGGGTAGCAGGACCACTTCCTCTAGGACGACGGGCTTAGCTTCGAGTAGTATATGAAAATTTGGGGCGAGCTGTTCCTGTTCTCGTTTAAAGAAGGCCTGCTCCCAGATGCAGCCTGGCCCACCGTGGTCGTGGTTGCCGGGGATGGCATAAACGGGGACTTCTAGTTCGCCGATAGCGGCACAGAGTCTGGAGACAGTAGCCTGATCGGGTGTCGCGGAGTCAAAGAGGTCTCCACAGACCAGCACGAAATCGAGTTTTTCTTTGACGACCAGCGATTTCAATCCGCGGACAGTGTCGAGTCGCTTCTGGCGTAACGCCTCACGCTTGGAGCTATCAGTAATGGACTGAAACGGCTTTCCGATCTGCCAGTCTGCTGTGTGGAGGAACTTCATTTTTTTGGGGGTAAAATAGGAATCAAACCAATACAGTTGGAAATTAATCGGGTGGCGTCTATTGGAAAATGAATTTAGTTTAAATAAACATCAGAGTGATGATCTTATTCAAAGGGGGTAGGGCATCTGGATTGAGAGGGTTTGAGTAATCTTTGTTCTTTCAGTTTCTGAAATCCATGATGAACTAACGTGATGCCCACATGGTTTTACAATCGTCCACTGGAAAAGGCGGATCCGACCGAGGCAAAGGTCGCGGAGGTCTTTAACGAGTTGCCTGACGGCTGGTATATTCGCTGGGGTTACTTTTATGAACGGAAGTCGGTCGCTGGTCTGCGAGATAAGGAGGGGGACTTTATCCTGTTGGGGCCGGACGGACGGATTCTGGTGGTCGAGGTGAAGGGCGGACAGAACCGGCATTTCGCTCTGTCTGGAGTGTGGGAGCACGGTGAGGATAACCCAGCTATGCAGTTGAATGACGAGTGGAAGGCGGTGATCTCCGATCTTAGAGAGCATTTTGAGGGAAAAGTGCCCTACGTTGGCAAGGCGCTGTGCCTGCCTCACGTTAATTTGACCGAGCAAGATCGCTTGCAGGGGGAACTTGGCCGGGAGTGTCTGATCTTCGGCCAAGATCTAAAGGACTTTACCGGCTGGTGGGCGCAGTATGTTGCATCCCATGGAACGCACTGTAAGGATCCGGTGAAGGCGTTTCACGCAAGCTTAGCTAGAGGACTGAAGCCGGAGTCACTCCGCATGTTTCTAAAGCAGAGTGACCGGCTGTTTGATCAATTCAAAGCAACCGAGTTTGAAATCCTCAGTATGCTGGAGAACAACCGACACTGGATTGTTGAAGGAGGTGTTGGCACGGGGAAGACCTTCCTAGCGCTTAAGCAGGCCGAATGGCTTGCAGAGCAAGGGGAAGGGCATCGGGTCTTGTTTTTGGTCTATAATCTATTGTTGGCCGAGCGTCTAACCAAGATGGCCGCTCGTCTGAAGTTATCCAAGGGCTCGGTGGAAGTCCGGAGTTGGGAAGCCTTGCTCGCCGAAGTAATTGCGGTGGAGGACCTACAATTGGAGGTGCCCACAGATTTTGAGACACTGAAAGACTATTACCAAGAAGAATTGCCCGAATACGTCCGCATGGCTTTGGCCGGAGGGAAGGCACTGCCTAGCTACGATGCTCTGGTGGTGGATGAGGCGCAGGATCACGACACCGCTTTCGACGCAAAGGCAGAGGAAGCGGTCGGGTGGTGGTCGTGGTATTTCGCACTCTTGAGAGAGGGCACGGAGGCTTCGGTGGCGATCTTTTACGACAAAGCGCAGCGACCCGCTTTTCGGGGCGCGGACAAATTTGATGTCGATCATCTCCGAGCCGTGCTCGGTGGAGCGGTGCACGTGAAGCTGGAAAAAGCACTCCGCTATACCCAGCCAATTTTTCTTTATCTAAAGCAACTGAGGTCCGAGGCCACCAAACATCTAGTTGATGCAATCCACGCTCACGACCAATTGCCCGTCGGCCCCGAAGTGGTGGAGCTGAACTGCCCGCCAGAGGGAACGCGTGAATCAGTTGAGCAGATTGTTAAAGATTGGAAAAGCAAGGGCCTCTGCAAGCCCAGCGATGTCGCCCTAATCGGGCCGCGGAAATGGCTCAAAGACAGCTCGCTAGGCGATGATGCGAAAATCTGCGGCTTCGAGGTCGCCGATTATAATGAAGACCTAATGGGCAGTGTGTCCTACATAGGAGCTCACCGCTCCAAAGGTATGGACTTCCTCGCGGTCATCCTAATCGACTTCGCCTCCTTCGAAGAACCCTCGGCCGATTCAAAGCACGTGGATTTTCAGGAAGCTTATTTCATGGGTGCGAGTCGGGCTAGGCAGTTGCTCGGCGTGGTTTCGGTGAATGTGTGAATTTCGACAGGAAATTTGGATAACTCTTTGAAGAATAACCCGAATATTTCTTAGCAATTATCTTTGTGGTAAGCGGAACACCTCGCCCTCATCATGGCTACTTGGAAAATGGTATTCTTGCGTTGAGTGAGTATCTCTCCATGTGGCAGTAATCATTTCCTCGTCCACATAGACGATCACTTTGGATACAGTCATTGATGTATAGTGATTGTAGCCAAATAGCACATCTACGGATAATATTCCATCGAAGTAAACTTTTACGTAATTCCAAGAGCCAGCACCGCCATAGCCCGTAGCTTGAGGGTATTGTATTTTGATTACAGTTTTCACTTCGTGACCATCCATATTTTCTACTTTGGTGATCGTTTTTGTTTTTTTGGCATAGAGGTGTGTATCGTAGACACCCTTAGCTTCATAAGCATCTAGGTTGTCTCTCATATGATCTACGCCCAGAGCTCCACGCAATTCATCCCAATTGATTACGATTCTGGAGAATTCCGGCTCCGCTTCGTAACGAATCAAATATGTGTATGCTTCCGCGTTACTATACGAGAAAGAGGCTAAAAATAGGAGGGGTAGGATAGTTCTGCGCATGGTGACTTTGTTGTTTGCGGATCAAGCCGCATTTATTTAGTTTTTTTCTTAGGTAAGCTTAAAACTTTCCCTTCGCCGTGTTCGATTAAGTGGAAGTGCACGCCTGTAAATGAATCATCGCTAATCGCTATGATCGACTTATCCTGCACATGGATAGTCACTTCAGAGACAGTCATGTTGAGACGATGGTTATAGCCCATTGGCGAGTCGAGCTGAAGCTCGCCGTCGAAGTAAACTTTGATATCATTATTGGAAAGGGCCCCACCAAATCCATGGCCGCGGGGGTAGCGGATCGTGATGACTGTTTTGACCTCATGCCCATCCATCTCTTCGATTTTGGTAATCACTTTTGACCCACCGTATTGGCCGCTGGTCACATAGTCGCCCTCGGCAGCAAATGCTTCGGGATTGGCATGCATGTGGTCGACGCCGCGGACACCTCGCACTCCCTCCGAGCTGATCACGATCCTCGAAAGGTCGGCCTCGGCTGCATAGCGAATAAATCCTGTCGAATAATCAGCCTGGGCGCTAGCGCACAGCGCTAGAAAGAGGAGAGAGAGAATGACGTTTTTAGTGGGGTGCATCAGTGGGGTAGTTGGTGAAGACTCTAGTTATTGATCGATGGTGGCCTGGTGGCAATCGCTTACTCGACAGTGTGGACCTGCTCGTGGATAGAAATGACCTGCTGCTGCCAAGTGCCTTCGGGGGAAGGGGTATAGCGGTAGTGGCGGTCGATTTCGCGGTAGTGGCCTGAAGGCACGTCAACGGTCGTTGCGCCGGTGACATCGGTCAGGTGATAGCGCTGGCGCTCGGCAAAGCTGGATACAGGTTTGTCAGATTTCAGGGGCAGTAGTTTATAGCGGTGTGTCAGGCTATCGTAGGCGGAACCGCTGGAGTGGTTACTGAGAGTTTGTGCTGCGAGGTTTATGGTGGAAGCGCTGTCTAGATCGCGGAGCGCGGGGTCGTCGATCGGTTCTAGGATAAAGCGAGACCAGCTGGATGTTAAACCTAGTTCATAAACCAAGTAAGCTGTGCGCATGCGCTGACCACCCATGAAGCAGGCGACTAACATTTCCTGCTCGCCATCGTGATCTAGGTCGGCGAAGGCAAATCCGCAGCTAAAGCTTAGTATTTGATCACCCTCAGTGCTGAGTGAGTGAGAATAGTCTGCAGATCGAAGGCGTAGGCGGTGCACACCTGGCCGTACGAGTACGGCATAGTCGGGCTCTGTGACAATTTCAACGAAGGGTCGCATTAGATCTATGGGCAGTGAGAACTGATAACTTAATAGTGATGCACTGCCACCGGTTTGGGTATCAATAATACGAATATAGGCAGCGCACGAAATGTAATCACCGCCTTGCTGCTGCTCGGGTTCTACTAGCATCGAGATCTTGTATCGCTTGTCGAATAAGCCGTCGAATTCGGCGATGAGTTGTCCTTCGTTCTGCGGCGACAGCGCACCACCTTGCTGGTTGAAGTCGCCATTTGGATAAGTGAAGGAGCCTCCTAGCAAGTGTTTGCCCTCATCACCCTGAACGCGCGCATGCCAAGTATAAGCCTGTGCTTGCCGGTGGTCGACGTCAGGACCTTCAAAGTCTTTCGGAAAATGTGGTCGTTGCCATGCATTGGGCTCGGACTCTGTGGTGTGTGACCACTCCGCGTTTTGACCGATAGCCGTGACGATGAAGGTCACTTTATAGGGAGCATCGGCGAGTTTGTTGCGCAGATTTAGCGTGACTGGTGAGATGGCAGTCTGCCACCCGCGATCGATAGCATCACTGCCATGGACTTGCAGGCTAGAAAGTCCTAGAAGAAGGGCTAGGGAGACCGTGATAGAGGTTCTAAGACTGGCAATATGCATCATATGGCGATGCTGCAAAAAGGACAACGACCGTCAAGTGCCCTGAATGTCATAGTCCTAGTTTGTGCTGTCTCATGCATCTTTTTTTGTCCTAAGCTGGACGTCGTTTTGATTCATGCGCATGTAGTTCTATATGTGATAGAAGCGTTCGAGAGCTAGAGTGCTTTTTTATGATCTGTCTGGATTAACTTGCAGTCGCTAGTTTTGATTATCAGATGTATAAATGTCCCTAAGCTTCATCCTTCTAGCAGTAATAATTCTAGTATCTTACCGATCACCTCAGTCCAGATATCCCGGGGTCAGTTTTTACAGTTTTAAGCCGAATCACAACTAAACCAAACAAATGGGCATTAATGACATCAAGTGCCCTAAATTCCATAAAATTTTCAAAATAGACTAAATTAATGCCCACTGTTTCACCGGTTAATATAATAAAGCAGCTTTCGGGAACTTGGAAAATTTCTGAAAATCTTGGAAAAGAGGCTATATTTGAAATTTCTGAATCCAGTGATTCCGAGATGGATGAACTTGATTACGATGCTTTTGAATTACAGATACAGGGTAAAGTCGAATACAACCAATCTGGTAAAATACTTTATAAATTCTTTATGCAAATATTTGTTTCAAGCGATGATGTTAACTTACGCTTAAGATACTATATTCAACAAGAGGGTAATTGGAGTTATCACGAATCTAACGCAGAAATCTCTGAATCTTTTACAGAAGTAGATGTTCTATGCCTTGATGATGAAACCGAAGAGGTCACGAAAGAAAATCCCGATATTTTAGAAGAATTTGTACCTAAAAAAATGAATGATAGTAGCTTTATTGAATCCATAAGCGAAAACGAGCTGATGCTTAGAGACAAAGAAACAGGTCTTATGATGCGCCTCACTAGAGCTTGTGGATCATGATAGAATGAACGTTTCACCGTTGTTCAAAGATATGATTAGAGCGCTTATTTGAACGCACTGCAGCGAAATTATTTGATTCATGCCTTCAGTATTTTCAGCGTCTTCTTCTAAGCCAGCGGTTGTTTGCCGTGCGGAGGATGCTTGTGATGATCTAGACCTGAAGCTCTCACGGGCTTGGTTGCGGATCGCGATTGCGGGTGTCTTTGCGGGGCAGGGGATGGTGTTTTCCTTGGCCTTGAATATGACGCCGCCGCCTTTTGCTTCGATGGCTTATTTGATTTTGCATGGTGGGCTGATCCTTTCGGCGCTTGCGGTGATGGCCTTTTTGGGAGGGCCGCTCTTTGCTTCGACTCTGGCTATGTTCCGGGGGCGACGTCTCTCAATCGAGGGGCTCTTTACGCTCAGCTTACTGGGAGCATTTGTTGGCTCAGTAGTCGGCTCTCTTACGGGGCAGGGTAGCGTTTACTACGAGGTGGTCTCTATCGTGATCGCAATCTACACTTTTGGGCGTATGCTGGGCGAGCGTTCGCAGGCCAAGATGAAGTTGGAGAGTGCCCGTTTGCGGGAACGATTCGATCGGGTGACCGTGCAGTCGGAAGAGGGTAATTGGCAAGAGTGCTCCTTGGCCGAGGTTTCGGTGGGCACACTAGTCCGAGTGGAGCCAGGAGGTCCCTTTACAGTGGATGGTATTATTCAGACTGGCGTCGGCTATGTGCAAGAAACTGCTTTGACGGGTGAGCCTCTGCCGGTTGTGCGGCGCGCGGGTGATCGGGTGCGGGCGGGTGCTTGGTCGGTGGATAGCCGCTTTGAACTTGTGGTCGAGCAGGGTGCTGGGACGCGGGAGCTGGATGCGATTTTACGAACGGTGGAAGGGGCCGATGGTCGGCCTTCGCAAGTGCAGACGCAGGCCAATGATTTGATTCGGATATTTCTGCCGATTGTGGTGGCTGTGAGTGCGGCGACGGCGCTCTTTTGGGGCCTAACGGGCACGTGGATGGATGCGGTGCTCAATAGCATGGCGGTACTGCTGGTGGCATGCCCTTGTGCGCTGGGCTTGGCCACTCCTGTGGCGATTTCGAAGGGACTCTTTCGTCTGGCTCAGCTCGGACTCGTGAGCCGTGATGGGGCTTTAATCGATGCTTTGGCGCGGACGCGACGTGTCTTCTTTGATAAGACGGGCACTTTGAGTGAGTCTGACCTGCGGGTGACTGAACTCTGGGTGGATACAGACTTACCGATAAAGCGTAACGAACTATTGGCCTCGGTCTTGGCGGCTGAGTCGGGACTGGAGCATCCTGTGGCGCGGGCGCTTACTAAGTATTTAAAATCGGAGGGTATTGATGGAGCCTGCGAGTTGCAGAATTTGCAGGTTATTGCAGGGAAAGGGATCGCTTATGACTTGGTGGCGGGTGAGGTGAGGCATCGTTTCCAAGTGGGTGAGGCTAGCCTAGCTGGATCGGAGCAGGCGATCGAAGAAGTGGTCAAAGCACTCCACGAATCGAAGGGGCGGCGCATCTTTGTGTATCTAGATGATCGAGTGGTGGCATGTCTGGTCCTGGGCGAGAGACTGCGGGTGGGAGTCGATCAAATCTGGGCCACTTTGGATGCTCTTGAAATACGCTCACATATTTTGACGGGAGATCCTTTGCCTGCATTAACGCTGCCACCGGGTGTGAAAATCGAGCAGGGCTTGAGTTCGGCAGATAAAGTAGAGCGCGTCCGTGATTCGGTAGGGGCGGGGGAGTCGCCATTATTCGTAGGGGACGGTATCAACGATGTCGCCGCGATGTTGCA
>Ga0302130_1000334_pt1 | contig 33483 bp, 31 predicted proteins | sample CB9_surface_MG_FD_203117 | JGI IMG/M metagenome (GOLD analysis project Ga0302130, IMG submission 203117) | Marine microbial communities from Western Arctic Ocean, Canada - CB9_surface | ecosystem: Environmental > Aquatic > Marine > Oceanic | place: Canada: Western Arctic Ocean | collected... | reverse complement strand
CATAATTAGAGCTGAAATCACAAACGTAAACCCTGTGATTTATTCGGCTAGGCGCGTGTACGAGAAAAGTTTAATCCAAGCTCGGCGAGTGGGTAAATTGATATCAAATGAACTCGGGTTTAAGAGTGTTCTAGGAGTAAGTACAGGCCATGCAAAATCATCAGTGCCGTTAGCCTTTATTGACTTTGATTTGAAAATATCTTTTTTAAGTGATGGAGGTTTAAGAGAGGATTTTGAAAGAAGCATAGAGTTACGATTTGATAGAGAAGGAAATAACATAATACTGAGAGAACCTCTGTTAAGTAAATTAACTAACTTCGCGTCTAGGCGTAATAACAAAAATATTTCATCTAACGAATCTTTCTCAAGTGCGCGAGATCTCGCTTATATAACGGCTGGTTTTAGGTCTGTTCTAGCGTTGTCGACCGGGAAAATTGATTGTGAAGTTGAGGAGTTAAAAACCTATCGGGTAGACGGAGACGGTATTGAGACAATTAAATTAAATCAAGGAATGGTTGCAGGAATAAATGTTGGAGATCGATTTATTTTAAGTGAATCTGATTTTTCGACATCATTGAACCCAATATCATCAGATCAATTAGAGAGGCTAGCTATAGCTGAAGTAATTCGAACAGCGGAATATAGTGCAGACCTTCGGATTGTCGAAGGTCCATCTCAAGATCTTCATTCTCTTAGTGCTATTCCTTTCTGATTTCGAGGTTACTTTATGAAAAACATCTACAAAAATATATTCTTTTCTTTATTTCTCGTTATTTTTCCGGCTATCTCTCAAGGTGCCTCACTAGAAATAGAAAGGGCGCTAGAAATATTGCTAGCTGATTACGATATCGATGATTATTTGAAGGTTCGTGATGAGGTCACGCTAAGCTCGGGTTATTATCTAGTTCAGTCTGGCGACACACTTGATGAACTAATTGTAAGGCTTGTGGGTAATACTCCGATTAGAAAGAAGATATTACGAGACGCATTTGTCCATGCTAATCCTAATAGCTTTAGAAATAGCAATCCAAACTACATGCTTGCCGGGATAAAGTTAAGAATCCCGGATGCTGACGACATTATTGAGCTTCTTTTTGATATGAATTCGCCAGCAATGCGAAATATGAATCAATCCAGAGAGAGCTGGGTTCATTTTCCTTAAATATAATTTATCAGGTTACTTGATAGTGGAATCATGAACGGGCCAGAGAACATAAGTAAATACTTAAGGGTGCCGATGCCAGATAGGCCTGCGCTTGGAATATTACGTATATCTCCACCTAAAGCTAGAGAGTTGAACCTGAGCCCCGACCAGGTCATACGTGGAATGGTTGCAGAGGCCGGGAAGTCAGTCGATTTTTTGTCAGGAAATATCGAACAAGAGATTCGCTTAGGCCTTTGGTAATCATTGAGGTAAGGGTGACCGAAAAATAAAACTGCTGATTAAAGGATGTTTTGGAAACGGTTGTTATTACGGCATCTACCACTAAGGCTGTCAGCGCTTCTCCTTTTTAAGAACTAAATTCGTTACGAATAGGGTTAGTGCCTTATCAAATTGATTAAGGAGTATTATTTGGCCTACAGTAATATTCGCCTTCAACAGTCTTCCTTTTGCTTCTGCCTTATTAGTTTGCATGTTGCTTACTAAAGCAGAGCCTTTTTTGCTTAACTCGAGACCTCGTGCCGAGAAGCCTTCTCCCTTCGCTGATGTGCGAGCATAGATTAAAACCTTGTTCTTCATGCGTATTTGCATATGCAGTATCGCTGTCCATTCTTGATCTACGTACTTTATTTGGACGTTTTATTTTGAGTTAGACGCAAAATTTACTTCAAAGTCTCTGGCGCAAATACGAATTACAAATCTTCTATCGTTCGATCGCACTTTAATATAGCTAGTATCGATTTTTCATGAGACTCGATCCAAACTTCAAAATTTTCTACTAACTTGGTCGTAGAGTTTAGTTTGAAGTTTTGTGCATAGCCGAGCGCGTGCGAATACCAATAGTCGCAATAAGAAAACTCATCGGCTGTGTAAGTGCGCGAATCTGACGAATTTTTTAAGAATCATAAGTTTAGTTTAAAGGAAAGTTATTAGTAGAGGTATCAAGGTGCCGCCGGGGCATGTTTTGGTACTTGGTGTTCGCCGTTTTCCGCTTTGTCGCCGCTTTCCACTGCTGCTCGCCGCTTTCCGCTTTGTCGCCGCTTTCAGAGGTGTCTTCAGCAATTCATAAGCAGTTAAATCCAAGAGGGAGTGAGTTAAAAGCCCGTAGCTATCTGTTTTTAATAAACAAATAACAATCAACAACCATCTGGTATTAGTTCTGGCATGGATCATGCTAAACAAGATACTAGCAGCACAAGTATTTGTAGGCAGAACGACCTAATTTAGATCCATTACATATAGAAAGAAAATGAGCTATGGCCAAACCACTAGATAACTATTTCGCTTTTAATCATGCAGCTATGACTGTCAAGAATAAGAGGCTCGAATTGATTTCAGGAAATATCGCGAATGCTTCTACGCCAGGATTTAAAGCGAAAGATTTAGACTTTTCTAGTCTTCTGCGTAGTTCATTCGACAAATCAGAAAGTGGGCGTGAGATACCTCTAGGGGTAACAAGCTCTAAACATATGGGGCACTTTGATGGGCCGAGCTGGACTGATACAAATTCCGCTATCACCTACCATGTTCCACTTGCGCCAAGTCTCGACAACAACACTGTAGAGATAGGGGTAGAGCAGGCTAAGTATGGACGTGCCATAGCCGACTACCAAGCGTCATTACAGTTTATGGAAAACAAGATAGCCGGCTTGCGAAAAGCATTCAGAGGAGAATAGAAAATGTCATTTGATAAAATCATGGCAATAGGCGGTAGCGGTCTTAATGCACAGTTAGTCCGGATGAATGCAACCGCAAGTAACTTAGCTAATGTAGGCGTTGTATCGGGGACCGAGGAAAGCGCTTTCCGCGCACAGCGTCCTGTTTTTTCAGCGCTCTTAGATGGAGACACAGCGGGGGGCTTTAAAAACTTAGCTGGCGGTGTGCGCGTAGATAAAATCGTTGATGATACTAAGCCTATTGAGCAGTTATATGAGCCGGGCAATTCTATGGCCAATGCCGATGGATATGTTTTTGCTTCTAACGTCAGCGAAATCGAAGAGCTCGTAGACATGCTGGATGCGTCGCGGGCCTATCAAAACAATGTCGAAGTGATCACCAGCGCCAAAGACCTAATGATCAAGACATTAGGGTTGATCAAAGTATAACTATCTTCAAAAGCTAGACTGAAACTTAGGAGCAGAAAATGGGTGCCGAATTAACAGCAACGCTGCCGTCCAACATACTCACGACCAAACAGTATGAAGATCAACAGGCAAAGTTACGTGTGCAAGAGGAAGATCTAGATAGGACAGCATTTTTAACGCTATTTACGACACAGTTAAAAAATCAAAACCCCCTAGATCCGATGAATAACGAAGCCTTCGTTTCTCAGCTGGCCCAATTTTCTTCACTTGAAGCAATGACGGGTGTAAGAACTTCCGTGGATGCGATGGCTGCCGATTCGAAATCAGAAAAGTTTCTATTAGGATCAAGTTTGCTGGGTAAAAAGATAGAGCGAGTAGGAAACTTAGCGACCATAGGTGCTGGAGGAGATATTACTTCGAATGCAAATTTACCTGAATCAGCTGATTCTGGAGCTTTTCGAATTTACGATCCGGCTACAGAGGAATTGGTGTATACAAAAGATTTTTCAAACCTTCCGGCGGGTAACGTAGACCTTACTTGGAATGGGCAAAACCAAGAAGGCGTGGAGATGCCAGCGGGTCAATACAAGTTTGAGTTCATTGTAGATCGTGGAGGAACCTTAACCACGATGCCTCTTATAAATAAGCAAATAATTACCGCAGTGAGTTGGGATCAAACACTCGAAGAGTTAAAAGTTGAAATGGAAGACGGAAGCGTGCTTGGCATGTCAGAAGTTGGACGTATAGAAAATTAATCTAGGAGACAAAAATGTCATTTTATACTTCATTAACAGGTCTGCAGGCAGCAACTACTGAATTGTCTGTTACATCAAACAATATTGCTAACGCAGGCACTACAGGTTTTAAGCGTGCTGATGCAAATTTCGGCGACATCTTTGCCAGCACTCCGCTGCAAAAGTCAGGCTCTATAGGTGGCTCTGGTGTTGCCTTAAAAGGAATCGTTCAGCAGCATACTCAGGGCAACATCGAATTTTCAACTAACGCATTAGATTTGGCTATTACTGGGGATGGGTATTTTAAACTCAAGACGTCAGATGGCGGAGAGCTATTCACCCGTAATGGTGGTTTCATGCTCGACGACCAAAATAGGATGGTCAATTCAGCAGGCCAATCACTTCAGGTCCTTCCGGTTGATTCTGTTAATAATGCGAACTTTGAAGCTAAAACCACAGGACTCACTGTTATGCGCTCTACAGTTGGTGATTTTACGCCGACAACTGAAATCAATTTGGGATTGAACCTACCATCATCTGCAAAGGCCATAACATCAACTTTCAACGCCAATAAGCCAGATACATATCACAAGACGACTTCTTTCACTACATATGGCTCAAATGGGCAGGCACAGCTTGCAACCATTTATTACGTAAAGACGTCAGAGCCTACCGAGGCTGTTCCATTCAGTAAGTGGCAGACCCATGTCACAATAGATGGTGTCGCCGTCAAATCAGCATTGACACAGTCAGCTGATGCAGGAGATGAAAAACAGTTTATTAATAAATTTGGTGAAATAAAAACAAAAGCAGAGCTTGACGTGTTGTCTAGAAATCCGCCGACAGGTGGAACTCCGCCCGCTGAAGGCGCAGACTATTTGATTACGGCTTCGACTACATACCGTAAATTTTCATTGGATCAGTTAGAATCACCGATCGCTTCAGTGGCGGCAGCTATTTCAACCAGCATTCCTGCCGGATCTACTTATACGGATGGCCTAAATCTTACAAATGCTTCCACAGGTGTTGATTTCGGTGGCGCTAACTTCACAGCCGCAAACACGAAGGCGCTTAGCAGGATGTTTACGATGGAAATTGATGGGTCCATCTCTAAGCCTATAAGCCTAACGCGCTTATTTCAATCGAGTGTTCTCGACGATAAAATCCTATCAGGTAAGCAAATCGCTACAGAACTCACGAATGAAATAAACAAAGCTTTTGGTGATGGCAAGCCCTTTGATCTTTCTGGTGCGGCGACTTTGGCAGCCGACCCTGGCCAGCTCGTGCTAAAGCGAACGAATTCAGTTACTAATGTTGTTACAAAACAAACATTGGACATCCGAGCAATACTTCAAACACAAGATGCTTTAGCCACTAATCCGCATCTGATAGAAAGTGGATCTGATGGCGCCTTAAACACTGTCGCAGAAGGGTGGCAACTTGCTTACGCGATTACGGAGCATTTGAATACCGCGGGAGCGGGATGGAATGATATTAATGTCGAATACGATGAGAAAAACCAAGGATTCGTGTTCAATCAAACGGGAGCCCTTCCCGACGAATTGCGTATCGCGAGCCTAGGTGCAGCATCGAACACCTTGTTCGGAGCCGTCACGGGAACGGATGATATAAGCGTAGCGGGTACAGATGGTGGGTCGGTACTAACTAATTTAACACTTAATGGTTCCAAGCAGTTGCTTGGAGATGTTATTGGGAACGGTGCAGCATTGGTCGCATCAAGCCGCAGGTCGGGTATGGTTGTAGAGTACGCTGGGGGTGTTTTCACTTTTAAGAGCGGGACCACAGGTGACTCGTCTTCCATCAAAATGATTGCAGCAAACGATGGTGCTGCTGCGCCAACGATTGACCCGAAGGGCGGTGCAATGGCCGTTTCTTTATTCGGCTTGGACGGGGTAGGGGGCACCCTAGCTGAGATTACACAGGAAACCAAGTCCGCCCTATCACTGGTTGAAAACATCCCGACTGTTCGCGGACAAGCATCAACAAAAGCGAAATTAACAGGCAGCGCTATGGGTGTCGATACGGGTCAAGCGTTTAGCGTTAACGCGGCAAACCAAACTGTCACAGTCGTTATCGACGGTATTACACAGGCTGTCAAGCTGGCCCTTGGTCAATACAATACCGACACCTTCATCGCAGAGTTTCAAAAGAGAATCAATCTGATGGCTGATGCGAATGGTAAGACGGTTAGCAACGTGGTAGTTGGTTTTGATGCGGCTAAGACGGCGCTGACAATTGAGGGCTCTACCGCGAGTTCTACATCTTTTATTCAAGTTATAGGAAGCCAAGATTTTGGCCTTTCGGATGTCGCTGTTGCATTTGGTAAAAGCGCTCAATATGCAAGAATAAATTCAGATAAGCTCGCTGGAAGTAATCTTTATGTGACACAAAACGTGGCGACAGGCCAGTGGACTGAGAGCGTTGATGCAGGTGATTTTGATGCCGGCGACGTCCCCCAATGGACGCCGATATTTTTGGATCGGGGTGAAATTACTTTTAACAGTTCTGGATCGCTCGTTTCTCCCCAAGCAAAATTTGCACTTGAAAGTACAGCAACCACTGGAAATATCGTAAACGTAGCGTATACCGGCAGTACTCAATATAACTCTGCATTCTCAGCGATATCCCAATCGCAGAATGGTGCTCCTGAGGGGGACCTTAACGGAATCAGTATTGCTGAAGATGGGCTTATTTCAGCGAGTTATTCAAACGGCTCATCAGTATCACTGGGAAAGATAGTGGTTGCCAACTTCAATTCAGCAGCGGGTTTAAAGCAGCAAGGGGACTCGTCTTGGACAGCGACTGCGGATTCGGGTGCGGCTAGACTTGGTGAGGCTGGTGCAGCTGGCTATGGAACAATCCGAGCGGGTTCTAAAGAGCGTTCCAACGTGGATTTGACTACGGAGTTAGTAGATCTGATCGCGGCACAGCGTAACTTTCAGGCAAACGCTAAGGCAATTGAGACTAATAGCGCGATGAGTAGCGCAATTATGAACATTCGCGGTTAGACAACAGTTTTTAGGAGGATAGGTCAATGGATAAACTTATATTTACAGCGTTGAGTGGTGCCAAGACCGGCACGGTTCGGCGGGTTATGTTGACCAATGATCTGGCTAATGTTTCTACTAACGGGTTTAAGAAAGCATCATTTCAGCGAGATATACCAACTCAGTTATCAGGGCCAGGTTTTCCGGTACGGTTTCAGCCGTTAATGGAAAATAAGGCTGACGTAATTAACCTAGCCGCCGGTACTAGAATGGATACAGGTAATCCACTCGATGTAGCTTTTAATGATGAAACGGTACTCGGTGTATTAGCCGAACAGGGAGAAATAGCCTTTACTCGGCGTGGGGATCTTCGTGTCTCGGAGTTGGGGTTTATTGAAACCGCAAATGGTTATCTAGTGGCTACAGAAGGTGGGGGCCCATTAACTGTGCCTGTCGGAGGCAGTGTCAATATAACCCCTGATGGCACTGTATTTTTCAACGCGGCGGGGGCAGATGCTGGCGGCGCAGCGGCGCCATTAGCAATAGGTCAGCTTTTAATGCGAGATAGCTCCGCTACAACACTCCAGAGGCGGTCAGACGGCCTGTTTGAAGAGTTTGGCGCTAATGGAGCTGGCGGTGATATCGCACCTGGGCCACAAGCGGCCTCATTAACACCGGCATCACTTGAGGGTAGTAATGTGAACGCGGTTGAAGTGTTGGTAAGCCTCATGGATTATTATCGGTCGTTTGAGACCCAAATGAAAATTATTAAAAGTGCCGAAGAGTTAGACCAAACTGGTGCTCGCCTCATGCAGGCGAGCTAACTAACAAAGTAGGTTTAGAGAGAGAAAAAAATGGACGCTTCAATGTGGGTTGCAAAGACTGGTCTGACTGCTCAGTCAACCAGAATGACAGTGATTGCAAATAATTTAGCTAACGTAAACACCATTGGCTTTAAGAAAGACCGTGCGAATTTTGAAGATCTTTTGTATCAAAGAATTTCGCAGCCAGGCGCCCAAGCGGATGTTCAAGCAGATGCGCCCACGGGTTTAATGCTCGGAACAGGAACGCGCGTGGTGTCAACTGAAAAAATACACCGTCAAGGTAATATGATTTCTACGGAGAACTCTCTTGATTTGGCTATTGCGGGCGATGGTTTCTTTCCGATCCAGCAAGCTGATGGAACTATATCTTACACAAGAGATGGTTCTTTTAAGCTTTCTAGTTTAGGGGCAATAGTTACCGCGTCTGGAGAATCAACCATCCCTGCAATAAATATCCCTCAAGATGCTACAAGTATATCAGTGGGTAGAGACGGCACGGTGACAGCTGAGCTTGCTGCGGGCGGTGGCGCTGTTCAGGTCGGCCAATTTCAGATTTCAAGGTTTGTAAATAACGCCGGTCTTATGGCGCAGGGCCGTAATCTATATGCAGCGACGAATGCAAGTGGTCCAGCTCTTGTCGGTGCCCCAGGTGATCAGGGCGCGGGAATGATCTCGCAAGGTACCTTGGAGGCCTCTAACGTAAATGTTGTAGAAGAAATGGTTAATATGATTGAGACTCAAAGAGCCTATGAAATTAACTCAAAAGCGATCTCTGCGGCTGACGGCATGCTTAGATTCTTAAATCAAAATCTTTAGTATTAATATAGGATTAATTCAGTTATGAAATCTTCCGCTTTAATGATAAGTCTGGTAAGTATGATTACAGTTGGTTGCTCATCGACGCAATTTATTCCAACGAATGGGCTGGACGAATTTGAGATAACTTATCCTGAGTCCCCTTCGTTATCTTCCCAAGTAACTGGGTCTATTTTAGACAATGGATCAAATCTGTATCCGGCGGGCCGTGCCTATTCGGCCGGTGCTGCTAGAGTGGGAGATATAATAACAATCGTTCTGGCTGAATCTGCGCAGGCTTCTCGCGTAAATGGTTTATCGACAGAGAGGGTGTCAAAGAATTCCATTACGCCAGGAATTTTTCCTGAAAAAACTCTTTTTGATGAGTATGCAAACCTTGCAGATTTGGGTTCTACCATTAGCAGTGAAGGCAACGGTACAGCCGGACAATCTGCCTCGTTGACTGGGAGTATCTCTGCGGTTGTAGTGGAGGTAATGAGTAACGGTAACTTAGTTGTATTCGGAGAGAAGCAATTAGAACTGAATGAGGGAAGCGAATATATCAGAGTTCGTGGAGTAGTCAGGCAGGAAGACATTCAGCCGAATAATACTATATTGTCGCGCCGACTCGCGAACGCTCAATTTTCTTATAGCGGTGCAGGGGCATTAGCTCGCTCAACTAAGGTGCCACCGATAACAAATATCCTATTTAGTCTATGGCCATTTTAAGGATCAGGGAATTATCATAATGCACACACGTTTCACTAAATTAGTATGCTCGGTTTTAGTCATGATATTGACTTCAAGTATGAGTCACGCAGACCGGATCAAAGACATTGTCGATGTCGCTGGTGTGCGTAGCAATCAACTACTCGGATATGGCCTCGTTGGGGGACTATCAGGAACTGGAGATGGAAGAGACTTAAGGGTAACCGGCCAGAGCTTAACATCGCTTTTATCGGGGCTTGGGGTTAGCGTTGACGGACCGGTGTCTGAGTATGACCTCGGCGACAATATTGTGAGACTAGCTCAACAACAAGCACAGCAGCCGCTTCAAACGGATAACCTAGCTGCAGTTTTGGTGACGGCGGAAATACCGCCCTTTGCTAAACCAGGACAAAGAATTGATGTGAACATATCAACCGTCGGCTCTGCTGAAAGTTTGCGAGGTGGAAATTTAATTCTAACTGAACTTAGGGGTATTGACGGGCAGGTGTATGCGTTAGCGCAAGGGCCGCTCACAGTAACTGGGGTGTCGGTTGATGCTGCTGGTAGCAGCATACAGATAGGAGTTCCAACCTCTGGGCGGATCCCAAACGGAGCGATTGTAGAAAAATTAATACCGTCTTCCTTTGAAACTACAGAAAACATTATATTGAATTTGCGCGATTCTGATTTCAGTACATCCAGCGCGATTGCGAAGGCAATTAACGACGTTTATGGGGCGGGTACGGCAACTTCTCTAGATTCTGTGTCAGTTGTTGTAAGAGGGCCGCAGGACATGTCGCAAAAAGTCGCATTCTTGAGTGACATTGAATTGATGGAAGTTGATGCAGGAGATCCTGTTGCCAGAGTTGTTATTAATTCTCGTACCGGTACGGCTGTTATTAACCGATCCGTTAGGGTTGGAGCTGCAGCTGTTTCCCATGGCACATTGATGGTTCGGGTCGATGCGTTCAACGGCGTAGTTCAGCCGAATGCTTTTGCCGAAGGTGATACGGCTCTTGTGCAAAATGCTGATATAACGGTAACAGAAGAAGAAAACAATATGTTTCTCTTTGAACCTGGTATTGAATTGCAAGAAATTGTTGATGCGGTAAATCAAGTTGGTGCCTCTCCGTCTGCGCTTATAGCTATATTAGAAGCGTTAAAACGAGCTGGAAGTCTTAAAGCTGAATTGGTGGTGATTTAAATGGCAGGAATACAAAATTTCGTAGCGAGTAGATACGACTTTCAGGGACTGGCAAGTCTCAAATCTAACAACGCGAGCGATCTGGAAAAATCTAAGGAAATTAATGCGAAGGTTGCCGCGGAGTTTGAATCAATGTTTTTAAAGCAATTAACAGATTCTATGCGAGCCTCTTTAAAACCTTTTAAGAGCGATCTAATAAATAATGAATCTATGGAGCTATTCGAAGGCATGTTCTATGACGAGGTGTCTTACAAAATTGCCCAGTCGCAAGGTTTAGGGTTGGTAGATTGGCTGAACGATATTACAGATAAGCAAGCGCCTAAATCGGGCTTAGTGTCAGCCTCCTCTAAAGTTTCAAGATAATCTAAAGGTTCTTAGTCGTATCAGCAAAAAATATGACCATTAAACAACGGATTAGAGTTATTTACTGTAAAGAGGCAATTTGTTAAAAACATAGGACTGATCTAATTTAGAGAGCTGTAATTATATTAGTTTATTTAAGAACAGGCATACCGGCAGTAAACACGTAAGTGAAAAATCACTTAATATCATTTTAATATTTTGAAGGTAATAAATAACTACAATGGGTGACTTACTTAACATAGGAGCTGCAGCTACCGAGCTATATAGGCAGGCGCTTTCTACAGTAAGTAATAATATTGCTAACTTAAATTCTGATGGATATTCGCGGCAGGAGGTTAGGGCCGAAGAAAGTATACCTACGTTAAATGGTGTTAGTTATTTGGGGTCGGGGGTTAACTCAAAGGGTGTTTTTCGTGCGTTTGACGAATTTGCCACATCTAATGTTCGTGTAGCTATTAGCAAGGTCAATGAGCAAGAGCCACTAATGCGCTATACAGATAGATTGGTTGATCTTTTAGGCTCCGAGGAGGGAAGCCTAAGCAATGGGATTAGCACTTTTTTTTCTGCTACATCCAATTTATCAGGGAATGCTGCAGAAGAGTCCTTTCGACAAGAATTTTTAATGGCTGCAAATTTTTTGACTGCGCGCTCTAATTCGATGGGCGCAGAGTTAGCCAGCCTCGATGCAGAAATAACTGGTGAACTTAAAATTCAATTTTCTGAGCTTAATAAAACGGCTTCAAGTTTAGCGCTTGTCAATAAAGAGCTAAGCAAAACAGCATTGGCTGGAAAGCAGCCACCAATGCTCTTAGATCAGCGAGACTTCCTGCTAAAAGATCTGTCAAAGTATGCAAGTCTAGATATTGAAATTGATGCTAGAGGCAGGGCGCTTGTTAAGTTGGCTGGTAGTAGTAAGACTATGAGATTTGTGGATGAAAATAAATCGTACTTGTTGGATCCTAAATTCGCTAAGGTCTCAGGAGGGCCGATCTCTATTGTCCTTGACTCGTATGGCAAGAATCTTAATGTGGGAGACGTACAAAGCGGTTCTATAGGTGGGACCCTTAATTTTAGGAATACTATCTTCGAGCCGTTGAGAGATAACCTGGATATTCTTGTTACAACAATGGCTAATTCCATTAACAATATTCACAAGCAAGGTCTCAACAACAGTGGTGCAGTTGGACTTAATTTGTTCGACCTCACTCTAAAATATGCCGCGACAAATGCAGGAGATGGTACATTATCAAGTGCTATTTCAGTTTCTGCAGCCTCAGACACGCCAAAAATCAACATTCAGGCTACTTGGGAGGCGGATAAGAGCAGGTGGTCGGTCACTGACTTGGAAACCAATACAAGTTCTTACGTGTCCCGTAACTCAGCGAGTGATAACGGTTTTACTTTTAATAAAGTAAGTATATCGGCAAATGCGACACTGGGGAACGGGCAGTCATTTTTAATAAGGCCGGACCTGCGTGCTATCGATAATTTTAAGGTGTCTCTCTTAAATACAGCACAAATAGCAACGGCTGATAGGTTGCAAATTGAAGGTGCTATCGCTAACTCAAAAGAGGCTAATCCGTCTTTGGAATACGATAAAAGAGCGTTAGCGTTAAATGGGCATGCGGCACTCGATACAGGAACTATTCTTGGGATAAGACAAACCAAGACTTTTAACACCAACACCGTAGAGCCAGCCCTCTTTATTCCACGTGATGTCGCCGGTTTTACGGTAAGTATTCAGCCGCTGTTTACAGATGATCATCAGTTTCAGCTTTTTACTTCAGAGCATAATCATTTGGTGGGGTCAGATACCTTGGCGGCCGGTTTCAAAGCTGGCGTTGCGACGGCGAGCTCTATAGAAGCTGGTGCGGCGTTCATAAATACTTATGTGAATGAGCAAGGAGTGTCCGGCTATAAAGACACTACGATTACCTTAGGAAGTTATGCAAATGATAAGAGGCTTTCTTCTTTAGTACCCATTCAAACTAATGGGACTGCCGCCCCAGTAGTTGCAATTGCTGCCAACAACTTGACACTTAACGGCGTCGACTTATCCGCTCTTAATATACCGGCAAGTTCAACTTTGTCTGCTGCCAACGTAGCTGCATGGATAAATGATGGGGGAGGCGCTGCCGGCTCAGTCACGGCCAATACAGGTGTGACAGCTAAAGCAGATAGTACGCGTACCTATACCTTCAGTGATTTCGATCTAACAAGAAAGCTGTCAATTAATGGGAAGACAATCGTTAACGTAGGAGCGCCAGCAACTCTTGAGGCTTTGGCCGTTTTAATAAACGGGGCGGCATATGATGCGGGAGATGAAGTGGAAGGTGTTGTGAATCCAAATGGGACGATTCTGATAAGGCCAACAGCTGCCAATGTCGGAAAAAATATTCTCCTAGGGAACCCGACCGTAGCAGAGACAACTAATTTTTTAGGTGAGGCTAATGGCATTTATACAGGCCGCGTGGAGTACACAAATACGGGTGCCGTTGTAGCAAAAGGCACCAATATTAATTTTGGATTTAAGGATCATGGTGCCGGGACGGGAAGGGCGACTGATCTGAGCAGGATTGGGTTAGCTACGACAATAACATCTAGCACCCGCTTGGATGATGACTTTCTTGTCTATGTCACTGGCGCGGCCAACGATGTTGCGATTCGATACGATATTAAGGCTAAGCCAGTACTTCCTGAGGTTTCAATAGAACCAGCCTTTTCATTAACCTTTCTAACTCCGAGTCAGGTGCAAATTACCGATACAACTTCTAATACAATTATGGCCAAGAAAAACTATGTTTGGCCAAGTGGTGTACTGGTAAATGACGTAAAAGTTATTTTTGAAGAAGCCCCGACAACGGGTGATGTATTTACTATAAAAGCAAACGAGGGAGCTATAGGTGACAATGGAAATATGATGCGAATTCTTGCCGTTAAGGATATAGGCGTTGACGGAAACGAGATTCCTATTCAAAAATATATTTCCCTAGTTTCTGATATTGGCAATAAGCATCATCTTGCTCAGATGTCTTCTGAGGCATTGCAGGTGGTTAAGGATGATGCCCAGGCGCTATTGGACAATACTACCGGAGTCACGCTGGATACTGAAGCTGCTGATTTAATTCGCTATCAACAATCGTACCAAGCCGCGGCACAAATTATCAAGGTATCGCAAGACATATTTGCTACTTTGTTAGCGGCTTCTAGATAATAATTTCACTTAACGAATTTTAAGAATATGAAAATATCAACTAGCCAATATTTTACAACGATGAATAACCTTATGTCTGAACAGCACGCTAAGATATCGAAGCTGCAGGCACAACTCTCTGTCGGCAAAAAAAATGTAACCCCGAGTACCGACGTTAAGGCTACTACGGCGTCATTAAAGTTATCGGAAGTTATATCGGGGCAGCGAGATGATATAGCTAATCTGCAGAGTGTAAATGCCGGTTATAAGGAAGAAGAAGCCACTATGATGGCAATGACAGATATGATTATGCGTATGCAGGACATATCGATATCTGCTGCGAGTGATACATATACCAGTACTGACTTAACGATATTTGCTGTAGAAGTAGAAAGTTATATGGACGATATTAGAGGGCTAGCAAATAGTAAGGACTCAAATGGACACTTTATGTTCTCTGGTACAAAAGCCACTACTATGCCATTTACAAAGCAGGCCGATGGCACTGTCATATACAATGGAAATCAGACAGAACCAAAGCTTGAATTGGATTCAGGTTACAAGCTGCCCCTCAGCATCTCCGGCAATAAGTTGTCGGGTGTCATAGAAAGGAAAAACGCTTTGGGTGTGGTTACGTCTCGCGTTGATATGTTCAAGGTAATGCAAGACTTTGTGACGGGGCTTAAGACCGATGATAGAACGGCTGTTGGGGCTGCTATTGATGAATTGCGTTCGGTACAACATAATCTGGGGATAAATCTCGTTGATAACGGTTTAAGGCAAAACCTTGTTAATCAAAGGGAAGAAATAGCAGAAAGTAAAATTATAATCTATAAGGGGCTTCTCTCTGACGCTCAAGATGTTGATTATGCGACAGCCATCACCCAACTTTCATCCGATATGCTTGCGCTCGAAGCGGCGCAGAGTACCTTTGCAAAGGTCTCTCAGCTGTCTCTATTTAGCTTTCTGAGGTAATCGATAATGGCTGAAATAAGTACAGATGGTATCGGCAGTAAAATCACTATGGCACTGAAGACTGGTTCAGGTGTTGATATTAACGAGCTGGCCACAAGTCTCTCGGACGCTGAGTCGCTACCACAAATCAACTCTGTTACAGCGAAAAAAGCATCTGCTACGGTTGCTATATCTGGCTATGGCGTTCTTACTAATGGTGTGTCAGCTTTAAAAGTCAAGCTCGAGGCGCTAGAGGATAAAAGCACATTTTTAACGAGTTCGGTGAGTACTTCGAACACAAATGCTATAGGGGCTGAAATCACTTCACAATCCTTAGCTACGCCTGGAACTAGCGAAATTATTATTCATACCTTAGCGCGAAGGGAGGTTACTGAACTAAAAGCTAATGGCGGCGCCGCTTTTTCGTCGGCGACGGCCACTATTACAGGGTTAAATAAAGTAATCCTCACTGTGAACGGCGGTGTTGCAACAGATGTACTTGTTTCAAATCCAACGCCCCAAGGAATTGTGGACGCAATTAATGCTGCTAATCATGAGGGTATAACGGCACGTACAATCAATAAACTTTCATCTGGAGCAGCGGTCTCCGTCCTAGTAGAAAGTAAAACTGGGGTAAATAATAACTTCACTATAAGTACAAATTTAAGTTCTGAGCTTTCGCAAGTTGAGACGCAGGCGGCTCGGGACCTAAAACTTACAGTTAATGGAATGCCAGATATTTATCGCGACAACAACTCACCCAGCGATGTTGTCGAAGGGGTGCAGCTCAACATTAAGACTTCTGGGGGTAATACTCGGAGGGTTGTGGTTACTTCAAATACGTCAGCGCTGAAAACGTCTATAGATGGATTAATCACTACTTATAATGATTTAATAACACTTACCGATTACTTGATTGGGGATGCAGATCCTGATGACGAGCTTGCGGGCTCCCTGTCAACTGACAAGAGAACTGTAAACTTACTGCTTACTAGCGCGAGAGCATTCCTCTCTCTACCCTCATCGAGCGCTACAGCGGAATTCAGTACTTTTCGAGACTTAGGTATTACTGTTGGGACCGACGGCAAGCTGTCGCTAAAAGAGGCTGTATTTTCTGCAGCAGTCAAAAATAGTTTTTTTGATATTAGAACGATGCTCACGGCCGATACCGATGATCAGCTAGCGACAAGTATCTCCGCGAGAAAGGGGCTAGCTTTAGACGCTAACATTGCACTTGAATCGTTGATTAACAGTAAAGGCGCTATAACAACTAGAAAAGCTAGTGCACAAAAATCGGTTACAAGATATACAGATCAGCTTGTAGATTTACAAGAACGGCTTGAATCGTCAAAACAACGTTATTTGAAGCAGTTTGCGGCAATGGAGACTTTGGTTCAGCGCAGCAAGAATACTGGGGATTATCTGACCAGTCAGTTTAAAGCGATGGAAAGTATGTACAGTAACTAACAACTTATATTAGTCTTAATATTCTCTTTATAGGAGGAGAAATGGCCGCTAATAAAAATGAAGATTGTCAAGTGTGTAAATATATTCGATGGTATTTTATGATAGGTGTCCCTATTGTTTTTTTTACATGGATGCAGCCTGATCTGAATATTTTCAAAGGTTTGGATCTCGGAAATATATTTGCGACTGCGATTATGGTGGGTCTTATCAGTTTGGTAGCGTGGAAGTATTATGACGAGCGCAGACGGAAGTAAGAGGGCAAGGGAAGCAGGCAGACCTGAGCGTATAGGTTGTAACTCTTGCAAATATTTCTATATCACATGGAATAAAAAACTTCCTTACGGTTGTCGTGCAATGGGGTTTATAAGTAAAAATCTCCCTTGCATTGATGTCGTCGTAATTGAAGGTAGGGATTGTTTGTCTTTTGAAGGTAAGAACGCAGAGTCGAGCGCCAACAAAGCTTCGCAAGAAGATCTAAAGATGGGAAAAAACGTTGATAAAAAAATCAACGTCAAAGTTTAAAAATGGAAAAATCTAAATATTTTCACGCTCTATAACTAGCATAAAAGGACGTTCAATTGATTTTGATTCATTACACGTTGATCTGCCTTGATAGGTATAGACACTGCAGGCCAAATTGCTGCGGAGCATGTTTTGTTCTGAAGTCCAAAATTTATCAACCGCTGAAGCCGGGAAGACATTAGGGTTAAGAGATGGGTTTATACAATTGCTTTCGGTTATTGATTTCATTTCACGCCTTGTTGGGAGGCGAATTTTTTGGGCTGATTTCTCGGATATCTCTATTGCATATATCTGTGCTTGGTCAAAATTAAGGAAAAGAGGAGAGCCGGAACAATTTTGCAGGCCAGAGAGCTGCATGCCAGCAGGGCACCTAGCCCAGAATAGTGATGAGCCAGCTTTATTAGCTAGCCCATTTTGACCTATAAAAAAGTTGGATAATAAATCAGGCCTATCTTGATATACTGCAGCGCAGTTTTGTGGAGATCGATAATCGCAACCAGAAAGAATAAATATTGAGAGCGTTAGGAGAATTGTGGTGCGAAAAATTCTTAACATAAAGTGAGCTTTTAACATGTTTTCATCTAATTATAGCGCGTTGTATAGATGAACAGTCTAAGCTAAAATTTTTTTAGTTACTATCATATATTGCAGGAGAAAAACATGGATATTGCAACTCTTGGGGGCCTTCTAGGGGCCTTTGGCCTCATCCTTTGGTCGATGATGAAAGATGGTGGGGGGCTTGAGGCCTATATAAATGTCGCGGGACTCGCCATTGTCCTTGGTGGTTCCATAATGGTCGTCCTACTAAGGTCGTCATTGGAGGAATTCGTGAACGCGATTATGGTTGGAGGCAAAGCGTTTGGTAAGGGATTAGAAAAGCCAGATACGCTAATTTCTCAATTGGTTGAGTTTGCTGCCGTCGCTAGAAAGGACGGCATGATCGCACTTGAAGGACAGGAGATAAATAATCGCTTTATGGATAAGGCAGTAGGGATGCTGGTGGATGGCGTTGAAGAGGATGTGATCACAAAGACTTTAACCCAAGATATTGAAAGTATGCGCCTTCGCCATAAACAAGGTGCTGCTGTTTTTAGCTCTTGGGGTGAAGTTGCTCCTGCAATGGGAATGATTGGAACGTTGATCGGACTAATTCAGATGTTGGGTAATATGGACGACCCTAAGTCTATCGGACCTGCTATGGCTATCGCCCTCCTTACCACTATGTATGGGGCAATAATCGCAAATTGCTTTTGCATTCCTATTTCGCAAAAACTAATCAATCGGTCTGAGATAGAGACTGCAAACTGCGAGCTCATACTGGAGGGTATACTTTTCATCCAGAAGGGTGGTAACTCGCGGATACTAACTGACTTGTTAATCTCGTTTGTGCCACCAAAAGAGCGCGAACGCTTGTCTGCTGCTGCTTAGCGTATAAAACCCAAATTAAAATTTAAAACATATTATGGCTGATAATGATATTACATCGACGGATACTGATAGCGAAGCAGGCGATCTGGTTGATTCCTCAGCCCTAGAGGCTGCAGTAGACAATGCCTTAGGCGCAGGTATTGGCTTAGGCGGGCCTGTTGGGTCTGGGGGCGACGAGTGTGAATGTAAAAGAGGCGCGCCGGGCTGGATGGCTACCTTTGCAGACATGGCTACACTGTTAATGGCATTTTTTGTTCTTATTCTATCGTTTTCAGATACCGAGTTACCTAGATTCGAATACATCAATGGGGCTATTCAATATGGGTTTGGTGTAAAAAAATTAATACCTAGAATAGAGATTCCAGCAGCTCGCAGTATTATGGTGGAAAATTTTACGCCAAACGAGGCAGCTCCAACAGTTATATCCGACCCGCGCCAGAAAGAGCTCGATCGTGATGCAGATATTTTGGTTCGCCGAACTGAGACTTCACCAGAAAGGTTTATTGAGGATTTGGAGAATACAAAAATAGCGCTAACCGATCAAATTGCGTCTGGGTTGGTTACTGTAACCACAGATGGTCTGCAAATTATAGTTAAGGTAAATAATAACGAAGTTGCGGGGGCGGATTTTGGTAGTGGCGAGGATGATCAGGGGATAGTCAGTCAGACGCTGTTAGAAACAGCGGCAATTGTCGCAGAGGTGCAGGCGACGACCACTCAAGAGATTAGTATATATTTGAGTAATAGCGAGGCAATGGAAGAGTCAGAATCTGATGAAGATCGTATATATCTGGGACAACTAGCCGAAGCGCGACAAGATAATAGATACGAAAATATTAGGGCTAGTCTGAACGCCGAAATAAGTAACGGACTTCTCGAAGTTGAAAGGGAGGGTGATGAAGTCGTGATTCGTATAGCCGGTCAAGGTTCTTTTGATTCTGGTAGCGCTAGAGTTGCACAAAGTTTTACCTCAACGCTCGATCAGGTTGGCGAGACAATTAATCAGGAGTCAGGGAGTGTCAGAATTGAAGGGCATACAGATAATATTCCAGTAGGGTTTAGTGATACATTTACTTCAAACTGGGATTTATCTGCGGCTCGTGCAGCCTCAGTAGCAGCCTACTTAACGGGTGAGTCAGAGTTGCCCGACGCAAGAGTTGAGGTCGTTGGTTTCGGTGAAACCCTGCCCATTGCCAGCAATGATTCTTCTGAAGGAAGAAGCCGTAATCGTCGCATAGAAATTAGGATAGCTGATTAGAATAGATTCCATAAGTCTTATAAAATATTGGGTACCGGAAAGTGAGTGAAAACGATCTAGACATAGAGGAAGAAGGAGGCCCTGACGAAAATGATCTTTCGGCAATGGGCGATGTACTTGAGCCCGTCTCTGAACAAATTGAGCCCGAACCCGAGTCCGAGCCCGAATTAGTTGAGTGTCCACCATGTAAAAAGGGATCCCCCCCCTGGATGGCAACTTTTGCTGATATGGCGACGCTATTGATGGCTTTTTTTGTACTCATTCTTTCTTTTTCACATGTTAATGTTCCCAGATATAAAGAAGTAAGTGGGTCGATGAGGTCTAGATTTGGAGTCCAAGAGTTGGTGCCTATAGTTGAAGCTCCCACTGCGGATAATATGGTCGCTACTCAATATAGGCAGATGGTTACTGATACTACGGCTGCAAATGTACTTGAAGAACAGCGCACCAGAGAGGAACAATCAGAGGAGGATGAGCTAGATATAGATGATGGCCCCGGTGAATCCAAAACTAATGCACAAGAAGAAGTCGAGCAGGTTTTAGCAAAAGAAATAGCAGAGGGGAAGGTTCTGGTATCGGTTGTCGACGGCACGGTAATCATAGATGCCATTGAGCCGAATGATCTAGAGGATAATACTGGGAAAATTAATCAAGACACGATTTTGTTGCTAGCAAAGATATCTACCATTCAATCAGACACAGATTCCTTGGTCCGTGTGCAAGGGGCTCAATTTACTTCTTCGGCAAAAAGTAATATCGATCAACCGAATTCAGGCGGCATCTCTTCGCAGGCTGAGGATCAGTTATCGCAGATTCGAGCCAACTTATCGAATGAAATAAACTTGGGCCTGGCTGAAGTGTTTCAGGATGGGGAGTTGATTATAATCAGGCTCACAGATCGAGGTGGTTTTGAAAGTGGTTCGGCACGCTTGAAAGCTGATTTCACTTCTTTGCTAAATTCTGTGGGAGATTCACTTGCCGGTGCCTCCGGTTTGATTCAAATCGAGGGACACACAGATAATGTTGCTATGAGTTTCGGTAATCGATACCGCAACAACTGGGATTTGTCTTCAGCGCGTGCGGCAAGTGTTGCCGATTACCTTCAAGAGGGGGGCAGTATATCGCCAGGGAGTATGGTCGTTAAGGGGTTTGCCGACACAAAACCAATCGCATCTAACGATTCTGCGACAGGGCGTTCGCAAAATCGTAGAATAGAGGTAGTGGTACTACCTTATTAAGTTGGGGTCATTTTGGGCAGAGGGAAAGACTCGCAGCTAAACACTGCACAATAACTTTTTCAGCTTCTATTATGTCGCTGTCTTCTAACTGAATGCTTGAGATAGTCGTAATGTCAATTGCCGACTCGGAGCCGTTACTCTCAGCAATTTTACCCCATACGTAAGCGCTGAAGGGCTGAGAGTCTCCACCTTCCCCAGCTTGCAACATAAATGCATACATCATTTGCGCGGGCGTGTAATTCTTTCGCGCTGAAGTAAGAAACAACCTTCTGGCTTCGCTATAATTCAGAGAAGTCCCTTCGCCTTTCTCATAGGCCAAGCCAAGCATGTACTCAGATTCTGCAAGCTCCTGATCAGCTGCCATTTTGAACCACCGAAACGCTTCTTTAAGGTTCTGAGCTACTCCGTAGCCATGGTGATAGAGCATCCCCATATTATGCTGCGCTTGCGCGAGCTCATTGTCTGCAGCTTGACGATACCAATTCATCGCTAGTAGATAATTCTGCGGCACGCCTAGCCCTTCCTCGTACATATAGCCGACATTATTCTGAGCCTGTGCATTTCCTGATTCAGCTAGCGGTAGCCATGCCCTCAATGCGGTAGCGTAGTGGCCTCTGTCTTTAGCCGCCAGACCAGATTCGAATCTATCCTGTTGAGCAACAGTTACCGAATGGAAGGCAAATGAACTTAATAATAACCAAAAAGAGACGTTATAGTAGTTACGCTTTATTGTTAGGATCACACCTTCTCCATTTTAGATACTGAGTTCTGTACGTTTATAACAGCTTGAAAGATACTGCCCTCTGAAACCACAGCTTTTAGATATTTTTTATCAACTGATAAGATTGGGATACCTTCCCCGACAAAATTTACAGTTTTGGCCATTGCCGTTTGAAGTGACTCATTTTCGTATAATGTTATGGGCATTACGGCTAAAAAATTTGAAACGTTATTGCCAGAAGCGGAAATGGCACTAAAAATATCTAGCTTTCCTAAATAGTTTCCGAATTCATCCACAACATAGCTTTCTACCATTCCTGCTTTTTTCATCAGGCTAAAGGCCTCATTGCCTGTTACTTTCGGGTCTAACTTAACATAGCTCGATCCAATACAAGTAGTCACTGGCCTTTGACTTAAGGCAATGGATTCCCGGCCAAGTCTCATATCGATACCTTTATCAAGCAGTTCTCGGTCGAAAAAGGAAAGTCCAAATATGCGATAGGTAACGAGATTAGAAATTATGACGGCTAGCATCGCGGCAACGGCATAGTCATAAGAGCCGGTAAGCTCCAACACAATAAGCACACTGGTTATGGGTGCACCTATAACTGACGCGCTGATAGCGGCCATTCCAGCGATTATAATAACTTGTTCTGTTCCTGCATAACCGAGAAGCGATACTGCTGCCGCGGCTAACGAGCCTGCTGCTACTCCAATAAACAGGGCCGGCGAAAACACACCGCCAAACAGCCCAAAACCTATGCACAGTGAGGTCATGCTGATCTTCGCTAGAAGCAAAGCGCCTATCTTTCCTGAGGAGATGTCGCCCGCAATTAGCTCGTTAATTGTTTCTATTCCTGGACCAAGTATTTCAGGGAAGATAACCCCAACTGAGCCACAGGTGAGCGCGGCGACAAATGGCAGCAAAGGTTTATACCTACCAGATTTCGCAGCAAAAGTTTTTGCCGCTCTTAGAGAATACATAAAAATGACCGCGATAACCGCGAAAATCGGGCCAAGTGCGATAAGTATCGGGAAAATATTGTTCAGCGGTGGAACAACCTGCAAGAGATTAAATGTATTTGCTGATGGGCCGTAAAAAAAATCACTAAATGCACTGGCACTAATAGAGGCGACGAATATGGGAGCAATAGCTCGAAGAGAGAAGTGTCTTAAGATGGCCTCGTGCGCAAACAATACCCCAGCAAGGGGGGCGTTGAAGCCTGCAGAAATCGCAGCGGCTACACCACACCCAATAAAGATATCGGGACTTATTCGTAATCTAAGATAAGTCTTAAGGGCCAGTCCCAAAGTTGACCCGAAGTGAACGAGGGGGCCGTAGAGGCCAACTGATCCGCCGCCACTAGTCACGATAAGCGCTGCCAGGGTAGACCCGAGGCCCTTCTTGGTGTCCAGAGACGAATTCTCGCTATGTGCTGCGTATATAGAGTCAGCTGGTCCAGCCCAATGGTCAATCTTAAGCAATTTCTTTAACAATGTAATTATGGTGGCGACGAGTAGGAGCGCAGCTATACCTGATAGAGAATAACTTTGGTCACCTAGGTTAAGCTTCATCCAAGTTAAAGAGGTGCGATACTGATTCGCCGAAGCTGCCGCTTCGAGGAACGCATTTGCCGCGACCGCAACGAGCAGGCCTATTGCCATTCCACAGGCAACGGTGCCGATTAACTCAACTGCTATCTTTTTCGCTGCCAGCGTAAAATTTTTCAAATAAAACTTATTAGGCATAATTAAGTGAGTGTAATTTTAGCAATAGAAAACATATTTAACGTACTAAGTATCAGTTGGCTCTTCCTCCGAATGAAGAAAGAGCCAACGTAAAACCTCATTACTTATAGTTAACAGGATAATCTGGGCAAGTCTTTATCTTAATATCTGTCATCAAAGATAATGCCTTTTAAAGCTTCCAGATTATGTGCAACCTTTAGTATGGCCTCACTAGGAATCTTTCTAATGACTTCTCCAGATTCTTCGTCTATGACCTCGACTAGTACACGATACGGAGTTTCACCTACAGAGAACTTTAGATTCTTTGATCTAATATTGACATCCTCATTAAGTGAGGCTGATATTTCTGTAAGCCTTTCTCTAATCGTTTCTATATTTTTCGTTGCTTCTTCACGAGCCAGGTGTGTTTCTGCACGAAGTTCAGCCGCTTCCTTGAAAGGTGCTAATTGATTCAATTCCACTCGAGCGACCATAGCTTTTTGTGAAGTTTCTATCTTAACCGCATTCTCCTGTGGAGGTTTAGCGGTTATTTTAACCCCATCGACCTGTACAGGTTTAGCAGTTATTAATGGTTGGATGTTATCCATAGTTAGTCTCCTGATTTTTAGGATACTGATTCATGTTACTTCAATAAACTTAGAATGGTAGCACTTTGGGCGTTTGCTTGAGCTAATATCGCCGTTGATGCCTGTGAAATAATTTGACCCGCTGAGAGTTTAGCTGTCTCAGCGGCATAGTCGGTGTTTCCTATCACAGCTTTTGAGTTTTCAAAACTTACAGCCTGGCTGCTTAAGCTATCTGATACCGCAGCCATAGCGTTCAAAGCGCCTCCTAGCTTGGCCCTCGAATCTGCAAAACCTTGAATGAAAGTGGTGAGTTTGATAGATGAGGCTTTTGCATCAGCTGCAAGGCTGATGCTTTCAGAGCCCGTCGCGGGCACTGCACCAGCTGCGACTACATTACCAAAACCGAGCATAGCTGAACCGCCGGAGTTAACAAGGCCTGCAGCGGATGCGTTGGAGGCTATTCCCTGACCCGGAACAGCGGTTGCAGTATTGTTAGCGCTGGGTAGATAATTATCAACCTGTACGGTCATATCGACGGCAGAGCCCGAAGAGCCACGTCCTAATACTATATCAGCACCCTGCATGATGGTGTTCCCGGCGAACTGAGTGCTTGTAGCAATGTCAGTCCATTCTTTACCAAGTTCCTGGAATTCAAAATCTAGCGCGTATCTGTCTTTAGCGTTCATTGCGGTGCTTGAAGCCTGCACTGCTAAGTCCTTCATCCTTACCAAAAGCCCCTCTATCGTGGCGGCAGCGTTATCTACGGTCGATATATACGCGATGCCGTGATTCATAGACTGGACAGCTGCCCTACTTGCTACACCCTGTGCGGTCAGAGTGTTGTATGAAGCAATCATAGAGGGGCTGTCAGCTGAACTATTAAACCTTGTCCCTGAAGCAAGTCTCGTCATGGATTGGTCTATGCTTCTTTGATTTTTAGATATTATGTTAGCCGCATTATTAGCCGCCGCGCTGAAGTTGATCGATGTCATTAGAATTTCCTTTTATAGATTGATAGTACTATTAATTTAAGGTTTATTAAAAAAGATTCTTTTTCCTACTTTCTGACCTCTGACCTCTGACCTCTGACCTCTGTCTTTATGAATAGTTATTCAATATTTGTTTGTAATATAAAATTTTTTAAAAAGATTCATATTTTTATTTGATCGCCGATTTAGAACGCGTAACGTATTCTATTCTTGATGGTACGTATGCTAATTCTATTAAATTCATTTTTAGCGCCTATCCTAGATTTTATTAATTAAATTTTATCAATAAAGTTAGTGCTCTTTATTGGTCTGTATTTTTGTTTTGTCGTTACTTGCACAGTGCTTTATTTTTTCTTAGATAGTGTGAAATATTTATTGCAACAAAGACAATACCGTTTGTTTGGCTGCATTTGCCTGAGCTAGCATCGCGGTAGCCGCTTGTGACACTATTTGTGTGCGTGCGAGTATAGTCGTCTCTGTCGCATAGTCCGCATCCACGATTTTGCTCCGAGATGTTTCCAAGGCTGTAGCGACTGCTGTTAGATTGTCTGTAGCCACTATAAGTCTATTTATGTAGGCGCCATTTTTGGCGAGCTCTTTGTTCATTCCTATAATTGCAGTATCGAGTTTCGCTACGGCAACGCTAGCCGCGGCTCTAGTTTGAATATGGTCGTCTGATGCTCCGTTTGCGGTAGCGGCGACTGTGTTTTGGGCGTTATCTCGAACAAATTCAAACGCTTGCAAGGGGTCCGCGTTGTCGTCATCGCTCGAAATCGTGGTTGCTCCTGTAACGTTTTCGTTGACTGTCTCATCTGTAGGATTCCAGTTCCTTAGTTCCATCGTCATCGTTGAGGCAGCGGTTGTCCCCTCGCCAAGACGAACTTGAAAGCTGGAATTATATGTGCCCATTCCAGCCGACCCATTCCATTGTGTTTGGGTGGCTATACGTGACCACTCGCGGCCAAGCATGAAGTACTCTGTATCAATTGCGAGGCGATCATTTTCGGACAATATAGAGGTGGAGCCCAATACTGCCAACTCTTTCATTCGTATTACTACATCTACAATAGTTTGTCCGGCGGTTGCGTAAGTTTGAAGCATCGTGATGGCATTGTTCGCGTTAGACACACCAGCGCGGTTTGCACGTGAGGCCGCTTCCAGTCTTGAGGCGACCTTTGATCCAGCTGGATCGTCTTGAGCTGAGTTGATACGGTTGCCAGTTGAGAGACGCGACATTGCTTGACCCATTTCTCGGCCATTAATTCTCAGAGAGTTAGATGCAACTAGCGCTGGATTGTTTGAATTAATTGTTGTCATTTTCATTTCTCTCTTAGATATTTGTATAAGTTAAAAGCTGCGTGCTTAGCACGTTTGGCTTTTTCTTTGGCTATTTGAAACTGATCTATTTTTGGTACTAGTTACCCTAAAATAATACTTGTAAATCGACTTGCTGGTGCCTTCTAAATATAAATAATCTTGTTATATATCAACTGGTTGATATAAAAAAACATTACTTTAATTTATCGGATCAATTTTTTGAAAAATAATTCGCTCGTGCGTAGATTAAGCTTAATTAATTTTCTCTTTGCCTTGCCAAAGAATTTTTCAGAAAGGCTACTATTTTGTTGTGTTATCTATATCTATTCCTTTTTTATATATCGACTGGTCGATATACTATATTTATAAAACTATTCGCTTTTTTTATCTTAAATAAAATTTATTTTCAGCCCGAATTTAAGGGAGCAGGAGTTCTTGTTGGTCTAATGTATTCTTTGATGCTTGAGATGAGCAAAGCTTGATGGAAAGCATAATGAAACATAGGTGAGGTTGAATATTGGTTGCCGTTAGCAACTGTCTTTGCTGTTGTCATCGACGAGTAGGATTTAGCGGGCCTGATGTTGTTCGTCGTTGGATTGGAGAAATTTAAATCGTAGTTGCATTGTCCGCTAATTCGAGACCTACCAAAGGAGTTCTTAGTATGGGTTATTTTCTTTGGCAAATGGTTAATTCTGTGATTTCTTGAAGTGATAGCACAGATAAGAGGATTGAGAACCTCTTTATATTTTGGAAAAAACTGATAATTGGGGGTAGCTGCGACTTTGCATATTTCACAAAGCAGGTTTCGTGCGCGCGACAAGGTAAACTTGCCTGTTGAGAGGTTCTTTGGGGCGAAAATATCCCCAGAGCACATAAAAGCGCCATGAGTAGAGGAATTGCCCTCATTTTGATAAGGCAACTTTTGCTTGCGTGAATCCCGATTTTCGGGGCAATCACTTGAGTGTGCAGTCTTTGTTACATACTTCATCAGAGCATTCCTTAAAGGGAATAAGTAAGAGTTAGGAGCTTCTGACCTCTGACCTCTGACCTCTGATATGTTTTTCAAAAATTGTTCTGTTACGTGATCCTTTCGACTTTGTTTATCGGATACTTCCTCCATCGACACTACGTAAAGGTACTTTATTTATTATTTAGTCTTTATTTGTCCTACCCATAAGCGAGAGTTGGCTATTAAGGAGTTTTAATGGCGTGGTTGGCATTGTTTTATGGGTTCGGAGAAAGGTCATGTTTTATCCTTAGAAACGATTAAACATCATTAAGAAACGACTAAGTCTCAAGCTTTGTAGGAAAATTCTGTACCTCATAACCAGAAATCGCTAGTATCTATTCTTCGTGTCGTCATTTTAGCAATAGTTATTATCCTCTTCTGCTTAAGTTACTGATTTTATTGGTTATTAAATAGAGAGATTATCTTCGTAACAAGTAGAAAGTTAATGATTCGAAGCAAAAGCAGTGGGTTGGATAACATTTTGGGTACTAGTGCTGCTATAAAGCGGCTGCGCGCTATTGTAGGTCAGTGCGCCAATTCGAATGCTCCTGTGCTCCTGAGGGGGCAGTCAGGCACTGGGAAGGAACTGGTAAGTCGGGCTTTACATGATAGCTCTCAGCGCGCTCCTCATCCTTTTGTCGCAATTAATTGTGGAGCCATACCGGACCAGCTCCTGGAGAGCGAACTTTTTGGACACCGCAAGGGTTCATTCACTGGCGCTACTTGCGATAGGAAGGGGAGATTTGAGCTTGCCAACATGGGGACTCTGTTTCTAGATGAAATTGGAGACATGCCGGCTCAGCTTCAGGTCAAGTTTCTTAGAGTGTTGGAAGAAAAGGTTGTGGAACCGGTAGGCGGCGGGGCAGAGGTTAGAATTGATGTAAGAATTGTAGCCGCTACCCACCGTAACCTCGAAGAAATGGTCTCTGAGGGAACATTTAGAGAAGATTTACTGTACAGGCTGAATGTTCTTCCGATAAGCATCCATGCTCTTCACGAAAGAAGAGAGGATATCCCCATCCTTTTGGCCCATTTTGCGAATGTTTTTGGTAACGACGACGGTCAAATAGCATTCTCTGAATATTCACTGCTATTGCTGCAATCCTATTCTTGGCCAGGAAATGTGAGAGAGCTTGCTAATTTTGTTCAAAGGTTTTCAGTTTTGTATCCTGGAAAAATTATTGACATCGCAAGGGTTCCAGACGATTTTCTTACAAAAGAGTTGATCGAACTGGTGCAGGCTTTTAAGGCGGGTGAACCTGAATCATCAGGTTTCAGTGTCGACACTGCTGCTGCTGATAGCTGTCCGCAAAGTCAGTTGTTACAAGAATATGAAATAGGAAGCGATGCCGCGCAAGTTGCGAGTTTATATGAGAATGATTTTGAGAGAATAATTGGGCTCTCTAATTCAATTTCGGAATTGCCGGTTGAGGGGGTCTCATCAAAAGATTTTTTGAATAACGTAGAGGCAAACCTAATCCGTCTCGCTTTAACGCAAACCGATGGGAATGTATCCAAGGCGTCTGATTTGCTTCAGCTGGGTAGAACATCCTTAATACAAAAAATCTCCAAGTACCAGCTGAGCAAGGAAAGTAGAACTTGTTAGGTTGCAGAACGTATATTCAGAATCGATAAATAATCTATTTGAATTCACAAGGCTGCTCGATTATTGCAGGCTAGCTGAATTTTTTTTCGTTGGAATCTCCTTCCAAGCATCTCGGATGGTTACCATCAAATCCATAACTTCTGAAAAAATTCCGTCATCTTCGTTTGCGTGAGCGCTAGTTAGCCTGCGAATACAGTAGTCATATAAACTGTCTAGGCTCAGGGCCAACTCTCCACCCGCCTTAAAATCTAAGCTATCACTTAAGCCAAAAAGAATCTTTTGAGCCTTTGTTACGGCGATAGCTCTAGCCCCTCGATCCCCTTTGGCTAACGCGGCTCTAGCCATGGCTATGCGATCAGTTAGCCCTATAAAAAGAAGCTGTACTAGTTCATGCGGGTCGCGAGTTTCATGCGCTGTGCTTGAAACAAAATTATATTCTGATATTCCGCGTCTATTTTGTGAGTACATTTTAATTCCTAAGCTTTCTTTAAATAAGTACCTATCTAATCGGACGAATCTCTTTGAGCTTTATAAAAAATCCTTTTTTAGGTTACTTTCTTTTAGTTATAGATAGAGGGTGACTCTGCAGAGCGATAGAGCAGTCACTCCGGCTAATAGGTTTTTGTAAAAAAAGGCCTGACCCTATTCGAAGAGTAAAGTCTTCACATGTAATGTCGAAAGACTGTTCATATCCCATTAACGTTATATTTATTTTTCTTATCATGAGAATTTATAAATTAAAGAATAATTTGTTAATGACGATTGGAGAAATCGTAGCCATCGAAAAATTGATGGAGTGCGTTTGAAGCAAGTTAAACTTTATCTGGTTGGTCGCTCGAAGCAAAATTTAGAGGTCAGAATCTAGAGGTCAGAGCCTAGAGGTCAGTGAGGCCAGCCGGATAAGTTTATTTGTGTAGGAGTTATGTTACTGAGCTCGAAAGAGCAGAGTCATAATTTAAAAATGCAAAGAAAAAGTACAAAAACTATTTTCTATTACTATCAAAGTAGATTTAAAGCCCAAAAGCATTCAGTAATGTAAAAGAAAAGCTGGTGGTGTCGATAGGCTCCATATGCTAACTAGAACGTTTTATTGAATATTATATTTCTAGTTAAATTACATAACATAGAGGTCAGAATCGTGAGTGTAATCAATACTAATATGTCAGCCTTAGTCGCTACGAATGCGATTATTGCCAACGACCGTGCTCAAGAGGTCGCGATGGAGCGTCTCTCCACAGGACTGCGTATTAACTCTGCGTCGGACGATGCCGCCGGTCTTGCGATTTCTTCGCGGATGGAGGCTGAGGTCAGTGGCCTTAATATGGCCACACGCAACGCTAATGATGCGATCTCAATGATAGAAACAATTGAGGGTTCGTCACGAGAAATTGGTGCCGCTTTGCAGCGAATGCGAGAACTCGCTGTTCAAGCAGCATCAGACACTTATGGGGTGACCGACAGGGCAGCGTTAGATATGGAGTTTGGTCAGTTGTTTCTCGAAATGCAGAGGATCGCGACACAGACTACCTGGAATCAGATGACTGTTATGAACGGTGGTAATGACCTTGCCACTTCTGCAGTGACCAGTTCCGCTTTAACAATACAAATTGGTAAGGCTAGCGGGCAAAACATGCCTCTAGTCATAAAATCTTTCGATCCGCAAACAACAATGAAAACCTCTGCTAGGTCGGACGTTGTTAACGCAACCACAGGGGCAATAACTGCCGGCAACCTAGGGGCGAGAGGGGCAAGTGCGGTTACTGTTGCCACCAATGGTGGTGGTACCGCCTTAGTAGTAGCTAGTGCCCCAGTTGGTTTGTCTGGCGCTCAGATAACTGCGGCGGCAGGCAGCATTAATCAAGACGGCAACGACAACCATAACTCCATGACCCCTACGGAACCGAATCGTCGTCTTGCTGAGACCCAAGCTTTTGGTTCTGCTGTGCTATTCGTCGGAATGGCGACCGCTTTAGCGCAAAATACGATAGTCGGTGGGGGGCAGCGGATTGATATTTTGTCCAGGGGAAATGCAAATTATGCTCTAGCCCAGCTAGACACCGCCATATCCGCTGTTTCTGCGGAACGTGCCAAGTATGGTTCTTATATGTCTCGGCTGGAGCATGCGGGAGATAATATGACAAATGTTGCAAGGCATGTGGAGCAGTCACGCAGTCGAATAGCCGATGCGGATTATGCGGTTGAGACGTCGGAGCTGTCTCGAACAACGATTATTGCGCAAGCAAGTACCGCCATGCTGGCCCAAGCCAACGCAGCTAAACAGACAGTGCTAACGCTACTGCAATAAAGGGTTTATTGAGTCTAGCTGGCCGCTTCACGGTAGGTTTTTGAGGTCAGAAGTTGCCTGCTAGACACGCTGTTCGCTAGTGCCCGATTTTAAAGTAGCACTGGCACCCAAATTTGGCCCAAGGTGTTAGGGGTAAGACCTCTGACCTCCTTCCCCAAGGATCTTGGGTCAAATGTTTTATCGTATCGATCACTTTGGGGCGTGTCGGTAGCCAGGTTTTGCTGGGAGTGTTAGGGACGATATCCCTGACTATTGTCTTCAGGACCTTTTCATAAACTAATCTAAGGCACTTAGTGCTACATACGATTATGAGGTCAGAATTATGAGTGTAATCAATACTAATATGTCAGCCATAGTCGCTACAAATGCGATTATTACAAACGACCGTAACCAAGAGGTTGCGATGGAACGTCTCTCCACGGGACTGCGTATTAATTCCGCATCGGATGATGCCGCAGGTCTCGCTATCTCTTCGCGGATGGAGGCTGAGGTCAGTGGCCTTAATATGGCGACACGCAATGCCAATGACGCAATCTCAATGGTAGAAACGATTGAGGGTTCGTCACGAGAAATTGGTGCCGCTTTGCAAAGGATGCGAGAGCTCGCTGTTCAGGCAACATCAGACACCTATGGGGTGACCGATAGGGCTGCGCTAGATATGGAATTTGGACAGTTGATGACAGAGATGACGAGGATCGCGACTCAAACCACCTGGAACGAAATAACAGTTATGGATGGTGGTGATACAACCGCTGTTAGCACTTCCGCGGTGACTAGTTCATCTTTGACCATACAGGTCGGTAAGAGTGCCGATCAAAGCATGGGCTTAACAATCAAATCTTTTGATCCACGAACTGCAGTGAGGGCGGCCGCAAGACTAGAACGGGTGAACCCACAGACAGGAGTGATATTGGGAGCACGCGCGGCAACTAATGTTGCTGGGGGTAGCCTCATCGAATTGCAGGCCCATAACTTATTCACAGACTCAACCAATACTGTTGTTAGCGGCGGCGCTGATAGGGTAAGAACGGCGGATAACGCTGCTGGGGCAGATGGCTCCGGATTCGCTACCTTGGCGATACAAACAGTAGCAACAAGCACTGGTGGATTGATTGGTGCAGGCAACGACAATCACCATCTAGCAAATACGGCCATTGCAGTGGCGCCGGCAACCGCAGGTGCTGGGAATCGACGTGACGCTGAGACGCAAGCCTTTGGATCTGCTGTGTTGTATGTCGGTAATAATTTAGATTCCGGATCGATTGCCGCAGGAGTATTCGGAGCGGCTGTAGACAATGACGCCCCATGGAGTGCGACAATGCAGAAACTTGAGCGGATCAATATCCTATCAAGGACTAATGCAGATTACGCGCTGCATAATCTAGATATAGCCATATCCGCTGTTTCTGCGGAGCGTGCCAAGTATGGTTCTTATATGTCTCGGCTGGAGCATGCGGGAGATAATATGACGAATGTTTCTAGGCATGTGGAGCAGTCACGCAGTCGAATAGCTGATGCAGATTATGCGGTTGAAACATCAGAGCTGTCTCGAACAACGATTATTGCGCAAGCAAGTACCGCCATGTTGGCTCAGGCCAACGCAGCTAAGCAAACAGTGCTAACGCTACTGCAGTAAAAGGTTTACTAAGTCTAGCTGGCTCCTTCACGGTAGGTGTTAGAGGTCGGGAGTTGCCAGCTAGACGCCGAGTTCGCTGGTGCCCAATTTTAAAGTGGCACTAGCATCCAAATTTGGCCCAAGATGTTAGGGGTTAGACCTCTGACCTCCTTCCCCGAGGATCTTGGGTCAAATATTTTTTCTTATCGACCATTGAGGCAGGGCGGCAATCAGATATGGGTGAGAATACTAGGGACAAGCTCCCTGACTTTTCTCTTTAGGACCCGATCAGATACCAATTTAACTTGCTTTGTGCTGGACACGAATATGAGGTCAGAATCATGAGTGTAATCAATACTAATATGTCAGCCATAGTCGCGACGAATGCGATTATTACAAACGACCGTAGCCAGCAGGTTGCTATGGAACGTCTTTCCACGGGGCTGCGTATTAATTCCGCATCGGATGATGCCGCAGGTCTCGCTATCTCTTCGCGGATGGAGGCTGAGGTCAGTGGTCTTAATATGGCTACACGTAATGCCAATGACGCAATCTCAATGATAGAAACGATTGAGGGTTCGTCACGAGAAATTGGTGCCGCTTTGCAAAGGATGCGAGAACTCGCTGTTCAGGCGGCATCAGACACCTATGGGGTTACCGATAGG
>Ga0302130_1000328_pt1 | contig 33749 bp, 35 predicted proteins | sample CB9_surface_MG_FD_203117 | JGI IMG/M metagenome (GOLD analysis project Ga0302130, IMG submission 203117) | Marine microbial communities from Western Arctic Ocean, Canada - CB9_surface | ecosystem: Environmental > Aquatic > Marine > Oceanic | place: Canada: Western Arctic Ocean | collected... | reverse complement strand
GAGATTGGCAATTCAAAAACTTATGTCAGAGCTTGGGGAGAGCGGTGAGGATATAAATCATGACATCGGTTCATTGGTGGCGGAAGGATTACCAGTGGAAGTGCAACAGACTTTTAACTATTGCCGAGTAATTGGAAATAACGCTGTCAATTCAGGCGAAATCGAACTTTCAGACGATGCGGATATTGCACATAACCTATCTGAAATTATTGATTTTATCGTAGAGGGTCGTATATCAAGGCTTCAAAAAGTGAAGAATCTATATCAAGAGTTACCAGCTGGCGCGTAGCGTCGATCGTGAAGAGAGATAGCAACGTCAAAAATGGCGACTCATGACGCTTAACTCAAAAGGAGAACAATTGATGGTAAATAAAAAACCAAAAGTAAGTTACCTGTCTGCAACAGCAAATGGTCAACGCAGAATAACTATCAGCGAGTTATGTTGCCCAGAGGCGGAATCGAATCGCCGACACGAGGATTTTCAGTAGATGTGTCGAGTATTAGTCTATTTAGATCAGTAAGTTAAATTCCAAGAAGACTGATCTGCTATGAAGTGCGCTATATCAACGCGTATAAGTTTTTCTATAACGAACACTTTCGTGCCAAATTTACAGAATTAATCAGCCGTAGTTGATATCCGATTCCATCGCGCTCGATTGGCCTTGAATCGATTCGGTAGCGCTAGAGCGTTCGTATTACGTGGCTTAAATAGACTTTTTTAAAAAATTCACAAGTCTCAGCGTCGGCAATGGTGCAAGTTATATTATCGAAACTAAGCTGGGGATTTTCTGAATCGGTTATAACTAGATCGAACACTAAGCCCGTCTTATCCTCGGTATCTGACTCAAAAACCACAGCCAAGTTGCTCAGCCTCAACTCGTCTGAAATCGTATACGTATAAGCGCCTATGTGCGAGATTGGGTCATCGCCCGTTTCTTTCTCAAATACAAGAACTACAGCTATTCCATCAGACTCAAACATCACAAGCTCACCGCCCCACTGGAGCCTATAAATTGCTTTCAAAGAGCTTGTCGCCATCAGTGTCCTCAACCCTGTTAGTTCCTCAGACAGGTCAAGACCGGCACAGGCCTCATGTTCAATTGGCAGGCAATACTTTGTTTGAGAAACAAACCCGATCGGCGACTGAGTAAGCTCAATGCCTTCGTTAATCTCATTGCCTGTTATTGCCAGTACACTTTTTTTGCCTGCCTGGCTGCCTTCGTATTTATACCAAGTGCCAGTAGTACTGAAAGTGTAGAGTCTTGTGAGATCACCGTTTGATATATGAAGTGCATACCATCCTGGAAGCGAAGGTATTGAGTAAATCCCGTCCGAGACTTGAGCAAAAGATTTTGAGGCAATGAGCGATAAAGCGCAGAAAGCGAGAAACTTAAGCTTCATGAAGGTGATCCTGTTGGTGGTTATTTACGTATTTTTAACTATGCTATGGGTTGCCAGAGCTTCGAGATCACTACAGCGGCAACAAATATAATCGGCTCTACAGTCCAACTAAATCCACAGCATTCCTCAGCATGTCCACGCTGACATCAATGCATCGCTGTACTATCGCTGTACTATAGCGAGATCCGGATGTCTCGCCAACTTTTGTATGACCTGCACTGATCCACCTTTCTCAGATAGATCAGTAATGAACTTCCTTCGTCCTGAGTGACTAGAAGCATTGATACCGACATTTGCATAGAGTGTTTTAAACAGTATCTGTAGCGTCTGTGAAGAGAAGTGTCCGCCAGTGCGCTGAGCGTAGAATAGTGGTGATTTGAGAGTCACACACGTAATCGGGCTAAAAGGATAGAAGGCTTTCTTGGTTTGACTCTAAGGCTAGGGAAGCATTTTAAAGTTGATGGGTAAAACGTTGGGTAAATCCGAAAGGGCTGCGTAAGATTTTGGTTTATAAGGAAAAGTGGCGGAGGAGGAGGGATTCGAACCCTCGGTGAGCTATTAACCCACGCTAGTTTTCAAGACTAGTGCATTCGACCACTCTGCCACCCCTCCGCGACAAGGGCAGAATCTTACACCAATCACCGCTGCAGTCAATATAGAGATTAGATGAATTTGTATATTTTGCCTGTAAGCGAAATTCTTTGATTTTAGGCTTTTTACAGGTATTATCTCTTCTATAGAAAGTGATGCTAAATTCATCTAAAGCATTGAATTTTAAAGAGTCAATCCCGATATAGAGTAAATAAGCAAAAAACAAACATGCTCTGAAATTTACCTATTATTTTTGCTGGAGAAACAAATGAACGAAGTTGAGTTAAATGTTGGAAGAAGTCAGGAAGCAGCCCTGTCTGTTAACAAGGTTGTTAGAAATACTTACATGTTGCTGTCGATGACTCTTTTATTTAGCACAGTAACAGCTATAGCCTCAATGGCACTGCAACTTGGCCAAGGAGCAGGGTTCATGCTACTGCTAGGCGGATTTGGTATGTCGTTTGTTGTTAGGGCGACTGCTAATTCAAGCAAGGGTCTAATAGCTGTATTTGTCTTTGCGGGCTTAATGGGCGCTGCGCTGGGACCAACTATTTCAGTCTATCTTGCCGCTTACGCCAATGGCTCAGCAATCGTCGCGCAGGCCTTGGGTGGAACCGCATTAATTTTTCTATCTCTATCAGGCTATGCCCTCACATCGGGTAAGTCTTTTAATTTCCTAGGTGGATTCTTATTCACAGGAATGATGGTTGTGGTTGTCGCGATGCTCGCCAATCTGTTTTTGCAGATTCCTGCCTTAAGTCTAGCGTTGTCAGCTGGAGTGATCTTACTTATGTCAGGTTTTATTCTTTATGACACCGGTCGGATCATTAATGGCGGTGAGCGTAACTATATAATGGCCACTGTTTCTCTGTACTTAAGCATCTTCAATATATTCGTGCATCTTTTACACTTGCTAGGGTCGCTTACTGGCAACCGTAACTAATTAAGACATAAAGCAGTATCAATGCGCCTCAGCTTAGCTGGGGCGTTTTTGTTTAAACCGCCAGTAAATAGTACGGGGCCATCCTTAAGGTGAAATTTACAGTAGTTGTGCACTCTGCGCCTTACAGCACTCAAGCTGCTTCTAGCGCTTACAGATTCACCAAGGCCCTACTGGAGCAAGGTCACGACGTGTACCGCCTATTTTTTTTCGGCGACGGGGTTCATAACACCTCTAAGCTTACTGTAGTGGCTCAGGACGACACAAACTGGCAGCAGCAATGGAATAAGCTCATTGAACTACAAAACCTTGATTCAGTGGTCTGTGTTACGTCTGCGATAAAGCGTGGAATCATAGATGAAGCAGAATCCGCTCGCCACGAACTCGGCGCGGTGAGCTTATCATCAAGTTCAGAGATATCCGGCTTAGGTCAGCTTATCGATGCAACGATTAATTCAGACCGTGTCATAAATTTTGGGTAAAGACGGTGTCAGAAATCAATTCCTCTAAAACAGTTTCAATAATTTCCAGACAAGCCCCCTACGGCAGTAACCGCGCGCAACAGAGCCTGGACATTGCGCTGGCCGCTGCTGTTTTTGAGCAGACTGTGAATTATATTTTTATGGGTGATGGTGTTTATCAATTACTCGGAAATCAAAATGCCACCAGCATTCAATCCAAAACGCTAGTTAATGCACTAGAAACACTAGACCTCTACGGTATCGAGAGTATCTTTGTTGACAGTCAAAGCCTTCGCGAGAGGAACCTCATCCCTAAAGACCTGTCACTTAAAGCTAGCATTGTCAGCAGAGATGAAATTGCAATAATTGTACGAGCATCTAATAGCGTATTTAATTTATGAGCAATCTACATACACTTAGCAAAGCACCCTCTTTTAGCTTGTTAGATACCTGCTTAAGCATTATTCAAGCGGGCGATGCTGTCCTTTTCATTGAAGACGGGGTTTACCATTGTCAGCAGTCGACAGAGCTTCTCGGAAATTCAGAAGTTAAGTTTTACTGCTTACGAGAAGATCTTATCGCTAGAGGCCTTATTGTTCGAAATCTCGACGTAATCGCAACCGTAAATACCCAAGGCTTTGTCGACCTCTGCGTTCAGCATGACGGCATTGTAAACTGGTTCTAGACTATTCAAATGAAGAACTCGATAGCAATCGGTGACGACATCATCAATCTGGACAAGGAAGGTTACTTACGTAAGCTGGAAGACTGGAGCGAGGAAGTTGCTAACTTGCTAGCCAAGCAGGAAGGAATCGTCCTACAGCAGAACCATTGGGAGGTGATTCATCTGCTGCGTTCTTTTTATCAGCGGCACCAGTTATCACCGGCAAACCGCGCCTTAGTCAATCTTGTTAAAAGAGAGCTTGGCCCAGAGAAGGGAAAAAGTTCCTATCTTATGGGCTTGTTTGGGGGCGGTCCAGCCAAAGTTTCTAGCAAAATTGCCGGTTTACCTAAGCCAGATAACTGTCTTTGATATACGGGCTCGGTTCAGTCCCGCCATGCCAAACTGTCTCTTAACTCAACTACCCGACCAATGATAATGAGTGATGGAGATACATAATTGCCAAGGCTAGACTTTGCAACGATTGTCCCCAAGGTGGCCTTAATTGTTCGCTGATCTAACCTAGTTCCCTGTTCTACCAAGGCTATTGGCATGTCCTGAGACATACCATGTTTGATCAACCCCTCGCATATTGTTGGCAAAGCCAAAAGGCCCATATAAAAAACCAGCGTCTCTTGTTCAGAAATCAAGTCATCCCAATTCATCTCGAGGCTGCCATTCTTTAGGTGGCCGGTTAAAAACCTAACTGACTGCGCGTAGTCTCGATGGGTAAGCGGAATTCCTGCATAAGCTGCACAACCAGAAGCCGCAGTTATGCCAGGTACCACTTGAAAGGGAATGCCCTCTCTAGCAAGGCTTTCCAGCTCTTCTCCTCCGCGACCAAAAATAAAAGGATCACCGCCTTTTAGCCGTAACACCCGCTTACCCTCTTTGGCTAATCGAACTAGCATTTGATTAATGCCCTCCTGCTCGACACTGTGGTCTGACCTCTGTTTGCCTACGTAAAATTTTTCCGCATCAGCACGGATTTTTTGCAGGATCTGTTTAGAGACAAGCCTGTCGTATAGCACTACATCTGCCTTGTGCATTAATCGCAGCGCTTTCAAGGTAAGTAGATCAGGGTCCCCTGGGCCGGCCCCCACTAAATAAACCTCCCCCTGTTTTGAATTGCCAACCCCCTCTTCCAGTTGGCTATCCATCTTTGCCTTGGCATTTTCTGTTTGACCACTATAAACGAGCTCGGCCACTTCACTGTCAACGACCTGCTCCCAAAACCTAAGTCGGTCGTCAAAGCTTGAAAATTTGTCTTTGACGCGCTGGCGATAGCTTTTAAATAAAGTCGCGAGTTCTCCAATATTGCCAGGAACTAAGCTTTCGTTTAACTCTTTGAGTTTTCTAATCAGTACGGGGGAGGAGCCAGAACTTGATATTGCTATAACAATTGGTGAACGGTCCACAATCGAGGGCACAATAAATGTGCACAAAGAAGGCTGGTCCACCACATTAACAGGAACGTTGTTAAGCTTTGCGTCAACGCTTACTGCGGTGTTTACCGCTAGATCGTCAGTGGCCGCAACAACTAATGTAGCATCTTCTAAACACTCGGAAGAATAAGCAGCTACCGAAACGGTGAAGCCGTTAGCGTCGCATAGTGTTCGCATTTCATCTGAAACCTGTTCAGCCTGAACATGTAAGCGAGCTCCAGCTCGGCATAACAAACTTGCTTTCCTGAAGGCTATTTCACCGCCTCCTACGATCACGCATTTCCTGTCCCTGATATTCAAGAATATGGGCAGGAGCTCCATTATTCTAAGTACTCTAACCCATTCATATAGGGTCTTAGTATCGTCGGTATTTTGATTCGGCCATCTGCTTGCTGGTAGTTTTCAAAGATTGCAACTAGGGTCCTGCCAACGGCAAGTCCGGAACCATTGACAGTGTGAACGAACTCTGTGTTTCCGGAGTCTGGATTACGCCACCGCGCTTGCATGCGCCTAGCCTGGAAGTCAGTAAACACACTGCAAGAAGATATCTCGCGATAGCAGTCCTGCGAAGGCAGCCAAACCTCTAAATCGTAGGTCTTCGCAGACGCAAAACCTAAGTCGCCCCCGCACAGTAAGACTTTTCGATAAGGCAGCTCTAGCTGTTGAAGAATTTTTTCCGCATGACCGGTGAGTTCCTCTAAGACCTTAAAAGAGTCTGCAGGCTTAACTATTTGGACTAGTTCTACTTTCTCAAATTGATGCTGGCGAATCATACCCTTGGTATCTTTCCCATAGCTGCCAGCTTCTGATCGAAAACAAGGGGTATGGCTGGCGAACTTGATAGGTAATTCAGACTTTTCAATGATCTTATCTCTAACCAGATTTGTCACTGGCACTTCAGCTGTTGGGATAAGGTAGTATTCTTGATCACCGTGGAGCTTAAATAAATCTTCTTCAAATTTAGGTAGCTGACCGGTGCCCTGCAAGGACTCTTTGTTCACCATGTAAGGAACATTTAATTCGGTGTAGCCATGCTCACCCACATGCGTATTTAGCATTAATTGGATAAGAGCCCGATGCAATGTGGCGGTATTTCCTTTCATAACCACAAAACGAGAGCCAGTTAATTTTGCAGCATCTGAAAAATTCAGACCTTGGCTAAGCTGCTCACCGAGCTCGCCATGATCTTTAACGTCAAAGTCGAATGTATTTGGAGTGCCCCACTTCAGGATCTCTTTGTTGGCAGATTCATCCAGACCTTCCGGAACAGAGTCATCAGGTACATTAGGCACTCTCATCAAATAGTCATTAAATTGAACCTGAAGTTTGCCCAGCGCCTCTTTCTTGGTTTCCAAATCGCCCTTTATACTGTCCATCGAACTTAGAATATCGCCGATGTCTTCCCCCGCCGCTTTGGCCTTGCCTATGGCTTTGGAGCGCTGGTTTCTCTCATTCTGGAGGGTTTCTGTTGCATGCTGCAAAGCCTTCCTCTCCCTATCAATTTGCGCCAGTAAAGCTGTATCTAAATCAAATTTTTTGGTTTTTAATTTTGCCGCAATCGCATCGGGCTCGTTACGAATCCACTTAGGGTCTAACATGGGAGTATCCTGATCATAGGTGGAGCTGGTTAACAGTTAAGGTGTGTAAAAATTTTATATCGTCTAGAAAAATAGCCGCGCGGCATGAATGCCGACAAAGACGGCAACTAAACAAAGAATCACGCTCGCGCCAATATAAAGAAGGGCCGTATTGTAATGGCCTTGCTGAAACAACAAAAGCGCATCAAGAGAGAAAGTTGAGAAGGTTGTAAATCCACCGAGAAACCCGACCATAACGATCGGGCGCCATTGCTCCTGCAATAGAACTTTTTCCGAAAAGAAAATAAAGGCAACTCCAATGAGAAAACAACCTAAGACATTAACGATAAAAATCCCTACCGGGAACTGAGAGCTATTGATACTGCTAATTCCGTAATGGTTGGAGGAAAGCCAGTAGCGGCCCATTGCACCGAGTGCTCCGCCGATTGCTATAGAAAAATAGAGGATCATTTACGTTAGGTCTACCAACAGCTGTTACAGCTGATTTTGAGAGCAATATTATGTCTATTGCGAATAGTTATTTTCAATAATCTCGATGCCTGCCGGCGCATCGAAAGTGAAAACATCGTCATCAATTATGGCATTTATTGTGACACTGGCGAAATTCCAAACCGTACGCTCACCATTTTTACTGTCCATGATAATGGACTCTAGTTTGTTCTCAGCAAAACGAATAGCAATACTAGAATAAATGTTGTCAGACTCAAGCGGCGTTAATTTAAAGCGCCGAAGCTCATTAGAACTGGCATCATCCTCCGCTATTGTATATTCTTTTTGGAGATTATCCGTGCGCCCGCTAAGAAGTTGGGCTGCTAACTCGGATTGATCTGTTTCCCAGTCCTCGACCACAACCTGTTCTAAATCAGGCTGATAGTTCCACAGCTTAACCCCATTGGTTACGATTAGTTCTGGAAAAGGTTCTATTGTTTCCCAATAAAAGCCGTCTGGTTTTTTCAGCTGCATCCTAATTTGACTTTCTTCTAGAACCCCGCCATCGGACTCTACAATAAGCTGCAAAACATCCGCCGATAAGGTCTGGATGCCCGACAATAAGTCATCTAGATCCTCTATGGCCGAACTGTAGGCTGATAACGAATACAGCGCAGATAAAACCGACAGAGCTGCAATTGGAATAAGCTTACATCTTCGCACTGGATAACCTTTTAAATAATCTATTGGAGTTAATTGAGCGACTAATCGCGCGGAGCTGGAGGCGCCAGGACCTCTCGAGACCCATTGTTGCCCATCTCTGATACTACCCCAGCCGCTTCCATCGATTCAATCATCCTCGCCGCTCGGTTATAGCCAATACGCAGCTTCCTTTGAACCGATGATATTGAGGCCTTGCGAGTTTCAGTTACAAATTGAACAGCCTCATCATAAAGAGCGTCGCTTTCCTCGTCGCCATCTCCAAATGAGCCCCCGGACCCATCGGGTTCGTCAGAAACCCGAGTGATAGACTCGATATAAACAGGCGTGCCCCTTTCTTTCCAGTCAGCCACTACCCTGTGTACTTCTTCATCGCTTACAAAGGCTCCATGAACTCGAGTTGGGACTCCGCCACCAGGAGGAAGAAACAACATGTCACCGTGCCCAAGAAGCTGCTCGGCACCTCCTTCTCCCAATATAGTTCGTGAATCTACTTTCGATTGCACCATAAAGGAAAGGCGGGTTGGGATATTCGCTTTAATTAAACCGGTAAGAACATCCACCGAGGGTCGCTGAGTGGCAAGTATGAGGTGAATTCCGGCAGCACGGGCTTTTTGCGCGATGCGGGCTATTAGCTCTTCAACTTTCTTCCCCACTACCATCATCATGTCCGCAAGCTCGTCGACAATAACAACAATGCTTGGCAATGCTTCTAATTCTGGTGCGCTCTGGTCATCTTGCAGCAGCGTTGGGTCCGCTTTCCAAATAGGGTCGATAATTGGCTGGCCTGCTTTCTTGGCATCTTCAACTTTCTTGTTAAAGCCTGCTAGATTTCTTACACCAAGAGCTGACATCAGTTTATAGCGTCGCTCCATTTCAGCCACGCACCAGCGTAATCCGTTGGCCGCATCCTTCATATCAGTTATAACCGGTGTTAAAAGGTGAGGGATACCGTCATACACTGAAAGCTCGAGCATCTTCGGGTCTATCATTATGAGGCGGACATGCTCTGGCGTTGATTTAAATAACAGACTCAGTATCATCGCGTTGATACCAACGGATTTACCAGAGCCGGTGGTGCCGGCTACCAGCAAGTGAGGCATCTTCCCCAAATCGACTATGACTGGCTTTCCAACAATGTCGTGACCAAGAGCCATACTTAGTGGTGATGTTGAAAGATCAAAGTCAGGTGAGCTCAACACTTGACTGAACTGTATGGTTTCCCTCTTTTCATTGGGAATTTCGATACCTATAACGGTTTTACCTGGAATTACTTCAACAACTCGCACGGAAACGATAGCCAAAGATCTCGCCAAATCTTTAGCGAGGTTGGTTATACGACTTACCTTGACCCCTGGCGCTGGCTGAACTTCAAAGCGAGTAATCACCGGGCCAGGGTTTACCGCGGTAACTTCAATCACAATGCCAAAATCTTTTAACTTGAGCTCGAGCAGTTTGGACATGGCTTCCAATGATTCTTTTGAAAACCCAGAGTCATTGGTCTCCTGCCATGCATCCAACAAGCCTATGGCTGGCAACTCTTTCACCGAAGTCGTCGCAAACAGTGTCCCCTGTCGTTCTTTTTCTACTCGCGGACTTTTTTCTACCGCCTTGTTTGTAGAGAAGGTCTTAATCGTAGGAGGCACGCGTTTCTTTTCTTTCTCTATGTGAATGTCGAGAACTTTCTTTCGAGAAGCCAACCGTTGTTTCGCCGCAACAGCTTGTTTACGATCTTCAAGCCATTTGTCAAATTTTTCAGCAGTGCCAGACATTAGCCGTAGAGTTGCTGCACCCACCCGGTCGATGAAATCTAGCCAAGATATCGCTGCTGTAATTGTTAACCCAAACAAAAAGGTAGCGAATAGCACTAAAGTAGTTCCAAGAATAGCTAGAACCGGACGGCTGAAATCAACAACCAATGCTCCCAGCATTCCGCCGGCCATATAGGACGCATCTTCGGCAACTTCAAAGTGAAGAGTGGCTAAACCGCAGGCGGAAACAACGAGAAGAATCAAACCAAGAGCCTTAAAACCAAAAAGAGCCCATGAAAATTCGGGTGATTCAGTTTTGTCTCTCAATGACTCAACTATTTTATAAGCCAGAAAGGCGGGGAATCCATAAGCTAGATAGCCCATTAAGTGCAAAAGTATGTCTGCAACCATAGCGCCTGACACACCGACTGCATTTGAGACGACGCTGCTCGACCCTGTGGTCATGAAGGCAGGATCGTTGGGCGAGTAACTCACTAAGGCAATCAAAATAAAAATAGCCAGCAAAAAATAGGCGATGAGAGGCCCTTCCTTGCTCAAGCGCTGGACAACATTGTCGACTTCGGATTCCGGCTTCGGTTTTGTCATTATAGTATTTTTCAATTTATTCAATCACCTGCACTTAGTTTATACGATAGATTCTAGAAAAGTTAGAGGGAAATTTGGCACTTCATGTAACTAACCGTGCATTTCTCTAGAAATTTATCTGTTCGTTATAATTCCATTTAGTTGTTATCGGGCGATTTCTGCTGAGTATTAAGCGCTAAAGCCAATTAGAGAAAAGAATTTTTGATATAATGTCTGCTACCTACTTTAAGCAAAAGAATTCGCATACACATAGATGAGACTCATATCTCAATCGAATACAAATCAGGATATTTTTATGACCGACGCTCAACACCACAAACTCATCATTCTTGGTTCTGGCCCCGCAGGATACACGGCTGCGGTTTATGCTGCTCGCGCTAACCTCGACCCAGTAGTAATCACAGGAATGGTCCAAGGTGGTCAACTAACAACAACAACGGATGTAGACAACTGGCCTGGTGATGTTGAGGGACTGCAAGGTCCAGACTTAATGGAGCGCATGAAGGATCATGCTGAAAAATTTGATACCTCAATCATATTTGATCACATTAACAGCGTCGATTTAAGTAAGCAGCCTTTTACTATGGTTGGGGACAGCATTAGCTACAGTTGCGATTCGCTAATTATTGCCACCGGGGCTTCAGCTCAATATCTAGGCCTTGAATCGGAAACTGCTTTTATGGGGAAAGGCGTTAGTGCCTGTGCTACCTGCGACGGGTTTTTCTATCGCAATAAGCCTGTGGTGGTAGTCGGGGGCGGCAATACCGCTGTAGAGGAAGCTCTTTACCTTTCTAACATTTGTTCTCACGTGACTCTAGTACATCGCCGCGATAGTCTTCGAGCAGAAAAAATTCTCCAAAAGAAGCTTTTCGAGAAGGTAGATGAAGGCAAGATGACGGTTCTTTGGAATCACACGCTTGATGAAGTAACAGGCGATAACATGGGCGTTAGCGGCGTTAATCTAAAACACGCAACAAGTGGTGAATTAGTATCTCTAACAGTAGATGGAGTCTTCATAGCGATCGGTCATATTCCTAACTCTGATATTTTTCAAGGTCAGCTTGATATGAAAAATGGCTATGTGGTCGTCAACACCGGCCTTGGAGGCAATGCAACACAGACCAGCGTACCAGGCGTGTTTGCCGCGGGCGACATCGCGGATCAGGTCTATAGACAAGCTGTTACCAGCGCTGGATTTGGCTGTATGGCGGCTTTGGATGCGGAGAAATTTCTCGACGAGTAACCTTCTTAGCAACTTAAGCGAATTTTAATGCCTGTCATATGGTTAGAGCCAGATGTTATCGAGTTTCCTCCAGTTGAGGAGGCTCTAGACGACCCTGAGGGTCTTTTAGCAGCCGGCGGTGAGCTGTCATTGCCGTGGCTTGTTCATGCATACAGGCAAGGTATTTTCCCTTGGTACGAAGCTGGGCAGCCTATACTTTGGTGGAGTCCTGATCCACGAATGGTTCTGTTTCCAGAGGAATTGAGAGTGTCCCGCAGTCTAGCGAAAACTCTTCGTAAGGAGCATTTTCACGTCACCTTCGACACTAGCTTCGCAGCCGTTATTCAAGCCTGCGCGGAGTCCCGAGCAGGGGTTGCAGGCACTTGGATAACAGATGACATGAAGAACGCTTACGGCAAGCTTTTTGACGCTGGCATTGCCCATTCTGTAGAGGTTTGGGCGGACGATCAGTTAGTAGGTGGCCTTTACGGCATTGCTCTAGGCAAGGTCTTCTTTGGAGAATCTATGTTCAGCAAAACAAGTAACGCCTCTAAAGCTGGCTTTGTTTATCTTGTCAAGCAGTTGGGAATTTGGGGGTTTGAGCTTGTGGACTGCCAAGTCAGTAGTGAACATCTTGCATCTTTAGGCGCCGTTGAGATTTCACGCAAGGAATTTTGCACTTATTTAACGCGTTGCATCGATGCAAATACGACTTGCCAGCAGTGGCAATTCCAGTCAGATTTAATGACCTAACCCCAGTCAATCTTATTTAAGTTAATTGCATAAATGACATCCAACACGAAATCCAAGGCTCTAAATTCTGTACGGTTATTCAGAACAGCACCCCACCCCTGCAGTTACAAATCCGACCAAATCGCCTCAACGGTATTCGTCGACCCCGACCTGGTGATTGATAAGAGCATCAATAGTAAGCTCAGCGAGCTAGGTTACCGGCGGTCCGGTGCACATCTGTACCGGCCTGACTGCGAAAACTGCTCAGCGTGCCTATCCTGTCGCGTTATTGTAGCTGAATTCATATTCAAGCGACGCCAGCGACGAGTTTGGAATGCTAACCAAGATTTAGAAGTTGTTGAGTGTTCCGATCTCACCGGAGATGAACCCTATGCGCTATATCAACGTTACATAGATCACCGCCATGATGATGGCGATATGTACCCTGCCACTCCAGAGCAATTTGAAGCTTTCATTAAAAAAAAGACAGTGGATTCCCGGTTTCTGAAATTCTACCTAGATCAACAGCTCGTGGCAGTTAGTGTCACCGATGTGCTCGAGCAAGGTTTATCGGCAGTCTATACTTTTTTCGATCCAGCACAAACCAAACGCTCTTTGGGCGGGTATGCAATTCTTTGGCAAATCAAGATGGCCCAAGACTTGGGGTTACCCTATCTATTTTTGGGGTACTGGATCAAAGAATGTCAAAAAATGGAATACAAAAGTAACTACCGCCCGCTCCAACTGCTTGTCGATGGACGCTGGGTTGCAGTCAATTAGATGGTTTGAGCTTTGCTTATCCCGAGAAAATCCGGCACAATGCGGCCGCAATTAAAGACCTAGAGGTTGTTCGATGCCAAAAGAAGATCAAATTGAAATGGAAGGCGAAGTTATTGATACGCTTCCCAATACTATGTTCCGCGTAAAGCTAGAAAACGGCCATGTAGTGACGGCTCATATTTCTGGAAAAATGCGAAAAAATTACATTCGAATCCTGACTGGAGATCAAGTTCGCGTAGAACTCACTCCCTATGACCTGACGAAAGGTCGGATTACTTATAGAGCTCGGTAAGTTGGCGCTGTTTTATAGAATTCAGGCGTATAAAATCCGGACTCAAAAAGTTTAGGATTGTAAAGTCTCGGCATATAAAACCTCGCCGCATTAAGCGGTGTAAGTCACTGCGCAAAATCAGTGACTTACAGAGTTAAAAGTCAACACCATTAGCTCTTAGCGTTGCTCAGCTCGCGCTTCATTTGCTTTTTACGGCCTTTAACATCCAGTTTGATGCCATTTTCATCGGCAGAAACAAATACTTCACCGCCGCTATCCGCTAGCTCCCCAAACAAAATATCTTCTGCCAGACCTTTCTTTAATTTCTCTTGAATTAACCTAGCCATAGGGCGAGCACCCATGGATTCGCTGTAGCCATTTTCGACGAACCAATCCACGGCCAAGTCATCTAGGTGAAGCTGGACATTCTTATCATCTAATTGCACCTGAAGATTAACGATAAATTTGTCGAGTACGGTGCGGATAGTCTCCGGAAGAAGATTTCCAAACTGGACTATGCTGTCTAACCTGTTCCTAAATTCCGGCGTAAATGCCTTTTTGATTATCTCCATGCCATCGGCAGAGTGATTTTGCTCGGTGAAACCAATCGAGGAGCGGGACATTTCTTGAGCGCCGGCATTGGTGGTCATTATCAAAACAACATTTCTGAAATCCGCTTTGCGGCCATTGTTGTCGGTAAGCGTGCCGTGATCCATTACCTGCAACAGCAGATTAAATACATCAGGGTGAGCCTTCTCTATTTCGTCTAACAGCAAGACGCAGTGAGGGTTTTTAGTAACAGCCTCGGTCAATAAACCGCCTTGGTCAAAACCAACATAGCCTGGAGGTGCGCCAATTAGCCGTGAAACCGTATGTCTTTCCATATACTCAGACATATCAAATCTAATTAGCTCAATTCCCATAATTTTGGCAAGCTGCTTGCTCACTTCTGTTTTGCCAACTCCAGTAGGGCCAGAAAATAGGAATGAACCTATTGGCTTCTCACCCTCATTGAGTCCTGCTCTCGATAGCTTGATTGCAGTGGACAGTGACGAAATCGCCTTGTCTTGGCCAAACACAACCATTTTAAGATTAGGCTCCAAACTCTTTAGTGATTCAACATCTGAACTCGACACATGCTTAGGAGGAATCCGAGCAATTGCGGCAACTACTTTTTCGATATCGCTCGCCTGAATCAGCTTCTTGCGCTTGCTAGCAGGTTGAAGGCGCTGGTAAGCACCTGCTTCATCAATGACATCAATTGCTTTGTCCGGCATGAACCGGTCGTTAATGTAGCGTCCTGCCAACTCAGAGGCCGCTCGCAGCGACTTGTCGCTATAGCGAAGATCATGATGCTCTTCAAAGCGAGACTTCAGACCCTTTAATATTTTATATGTGGTATCGACATCTGGCTCGTCTACATCAATCTTTTGAAAACGCCGAGACAAGGCGCGGTCTTTTTCAAAAATCCCGCGGTACTCTTGGTAAGTAGTTGAACCTAAGCAGCGCAGATCCCCCGATGTGAGAACTGGCTTCAGCAAATTAGAAGCATCCATGACTCCGCCTGAAGCAGCTCCAGCGCCAATAATTGTATGGATTTCATCAATAAATAATACAGAGTTTTCAATCTTTTTTAACTCAGAAAGTAGTGCTTTGAAGCGTTTTTCAAAGTCACCTCTGTACTTTGTACCTGCTAATAATGCGCCTAAATCAAGGGAGTATATTACGCTGTCGGCCAAAATTTCAGGCACTTCTCCATCGACTATTTTCTTCGCTAAACCTTCTGCAACCGCGGTTTTACCTACACCGGACTCTCCCACTAGAAGCGGGTTATTCTTTCTTCTGCGAGAGAGCACTTGAATCACGCGGGTGACTTCTTCTTCTCTTCCGATCAGCGGATCGATTCTGCCCTGCTGCGCCTCAACGTTTAAATTAGTCGCAAAGCTTGCCAGTGGGCTACTGTTGCCCTCTGCGCCGCCTTCTTCTTCAGTTTGCTCTGGTGAGCCTTCATTGTCTCCGGCATGACCTGGGATCTTGGAAATGCCGTGAGTTATAAAGTTCACGACATCGATGCGAGCTATATCCTGCTGCTTCAGGAAATATACTCCCTGGCTTTCCTGCTCGCTAAAAATTGCCACTAAAACGTTAGCACCGGTGACTTCCCGTTTGCCTGACGATTGAACATGAAAAACTGCACGCTGCAGCACTCGTTGAAAACCAAGAGTGGGCTGAGTTTCCCTGTTGCTTTCGGCTTCAGGTATCAGTGGCGTAGTTGCGTCGACAAAGTCAACCAACTCACCACGTAGACGACCAAGGTCGCAGTCACAGGCGAGCAACACACTAGATGCAACCTCATTATCCAGAAGAGCTAAGAGTAAGTGCTCTACCGTCATGAATTCATGACGCTTTTTACGCGCGCCCTTAAATGCGTAATTAAGGGTCGCCTCTAAATCTTTACTTAACATAGCCTGCCTTTTCGTTAATCAGATTAATCTGATCAAAATAATTATGTGTCTACTTCAACTGAACAGAGTAAGGGCTGCTCACATTCTTTGGCATAATCGTTAACCAGAGCCGCCTTGGTTTCAGCGACATCCTTACTGAATACCCCGCACACTCCTTTACCCTCGGTATGCACTTTGAGCATTACCTGAGTCGCCTTCTCCGCATTCATACTGAAATACGAACGTAACACATCAACGACGAAGTCCATTGGGGTGTAGTCATCATTTATTAGCACCACCTTATATAACGGTGGCCGCTTTAATTTGGGTTTCTCGGTTGTTGCTGCAAAGCCAGTATTGTCGTCTTCACCCTCACCCTCACCTTCCCCGGAGCCCATTGGCCCCATCAGTAGATTTGTCATCTTTAATTCTAGTAGATGTTTTCTGTGCTTACTCATAAAAAGAACGTCTAAAAAATGAATTGGTTGTGAAATATTCACAGGATTATTTTGCGTTAGTTAGCGCCGTAATAAAAGGGTTTTGTCTCTCGCATTTTTGGCGAAACAATACACACGCCCTTTATAAGTGGGGGGTGGGTAGTGTTATATCAAGGCCTTTTAGCGTCCAATTACCCCAGCTAGCAAGATAAATGGTTTGACAATATCGCCCCTTTCATGTAAACGTTAAATCCAAGTGGGCATGACTCACAGTGCTAATATAAAAGAATAACTATAAATAATAATAAGAAGTACGGAGTAAGTAATATGAATACCGGGGAAGTAAAATGGTTTAACAATGCAAAGGGCTTTGGTTTTATCCTGCCAGATGACGGAGGAGATGACCTCTTTGCTCACTACTCGGCTATCGGTATGGATGGCTATAAAACTCTCAAAGCTGGCCAGTTAGTGACTTTTGAGACCGTCGAAGGCCCCAAAGGTTTGCATGCTGCCAGCATTCTTGCCGCAGAAGGCAGTAAAGACGAAAAAAGCGATGAAACTGCCGATGCCCAAGACAGTGTCGAGCAGCAAGTTGATGCCTCTGGGCAGGAATAAATTTAGCCAACGACCAGCTGCTCGATTATTGGTGGCTCTTCTCAAGCTGTTATGAGCTCAAGAGTAAACCCTTTCGAACTCTTAAGCTTAAAAGGCTAAACAGATTCCGACCTGAGTGCTACAGTCACTGTTGTTTAACGATTGTAGCGCTCCAATTTTCCTATGCCCCTCAAAAAGCCCCTCACTAAATGTCCCGCATAATACTTTTCAATAAACCCTTTGGAGTATTGTCACAGTTTACTGGAGATCTTCCAGAAAACACTTTGGCAGAATATATTCAACTAAAGGGTTTCTATGCCGCCGGCAGACTCGACAAAGACTCGGAAGGCTTACTCTTATTAACCGATGACGGTAAGTTGCAGCAGCAGATAAGCAACCCTAAGTATAAAAAATCCAAGGTCTATCTTGTGCAAGTTGAAGGACTTGTAAACGACAGCGCCTTGGCCATACTTCGATCTGGAGTAAACCTTAACGATGGTAAGACCTTGCCAGCAGAAGCAAAAGTAATTGATGAGCCCAGCTTATGGGAACGGGTACCTCCTATTCGTGAGCGTCATAACATCCCAACTAGCTGGATAGAGCTAACTATAAGAGAAGGAAAAAATCGCCAGGTAAGGCGAATGACTGCAGCAACTGGGTTTCCTACTCTAAGATTGGTGAGAGCTAGCATAGGAGATTGGAAGCTCGATAGCCTTAAACTAGGCGAATTCAGGATTATAAATTTAGGCTGATAGATGGCAACGGCATTTAACAATGTTACCGCTAATAATGCCAAGTCCTAGAAAGAAAGTGACTAGCTTCCCGGATCCCATTTTTTGATAGCTGCGGCATCACTCGCCCTACTCATTATCCATTGGGATCCGTCTTTACTATTCTGTTTTTTCCAGAACGGCGCATGACTTTTCAAATAATCCATAATAAACATCGCCGACTCGAAAGCCGCATTTCGATGAGCACTAGCTGTACCGACAAAGACTATCTGCTCTTTAGGACCCAGTTCGCCGACCCTGTGAATAATACGGGTGGCTAGTAAAGGCCAGCGTTTTGCAGCTTGTTTAACAATATCCTCTAGGCAGCGCTCGGTCATGCCGGGGTAATGTTCCAAAAAAAGTCCGCTAACGACATCACTTGCAGACTCGGAAGTATCGTATATTTCCCTAACCAAGCCGCTAAACGTAACGATCGCACCAGGGTCTCCTGCTCTAACACGTAAATTTTCGTGCTCCAGACCTATATCAAAATCTTGCTCTTGGACACTTATCACCCTAACCACCTGTCATAGGCGGGAAAAACGCAATTTCATCACCATTAGATAAAGTATAGCTTCTATCCACGACCGTTTGATTTACAGCAACCAAGATAGACGGGGTTGCCTCTATCATGGCTGAAAACCTAGCATCAACCTGGGTCAACGAGACAATTAAATCGGCAACATTATTGTTGTTATCCGACAACTCCACCTGTTGACCCTCTATTCCGAGCTGCTCTCGTATACTGGCAAAGTAGTGAATATCTAACTTCATGATTTCTCGCTACCTTTTACGTAATGGCCGCTGCGGCCACCAAGCTTTTCCTGCAAGCAGATTGAGCCAATAACCATATCTTTGTCAACCGCCTTACACATATCGTATATGGTGAGGGCACTTACCGATACCGCAGTCAACGCCTCCATCTCAACGCCTGTTTGACCACTAACCCTACAACGTGACCTTATGTTAATGCTGTTAGTGGTTGAATCTAAATCAAACTCTACATCTATCGACGTCAATAGTAATGGGTGGCACAGAGGAATAAGCGTCGAGCAAGATTTAGCCGCCTGAATCCCAGCGATGCGCGCAACCGCCAATACATCGCCCTTCTTATGACCACCCGCGGCGACCAATTTAAATGTTTTTTCCGCCATGGATATACTGCCAGTTGCCAGCGCTACTCGCTCGGTTATGGCCTTGCTACCAACATCTACCATCTTGGCGTTGCCAGACTCATCTATATGACTCAATTCACTCATAATCTAGATTTACATCCTCAGCTAGGGTTTGGCAATATTAGATTAAAGAAGCATATTATCGCCGGTTATGACCTGAATCTAAAGCACATTAAGCTCGTGACTGTTAGTGATAAAATAGTGACTAAAACAACCTTAACAATTGATCCGACAGGGTCATAGGCGCTAGCATGAACAATTTGGGACACCTTCCTTGACTGACTACCCTCATATCACCGTCGCGACCATCGTAGAGCGTGACGGTAAATACCTAATGGTAAAAGAGCGATCTGCTGGATTATTTGTTTATAATCAGCCCGCCGGACATTTAGAGCTGGGCGAAACCTTGATGCAAGCCGCTATCCGCGAAACCTTAGAGGAAACCGCTTGGAAGATTGAATTAACAGGATTCCTAGGAATTTACCATTTCACATCTCAAGCCAACGGTATTACCTACGTGAGACACTGCTTTATAGGCAATGCTCTCGAGCACCTTGTCAATTCGCCCTTAGACCCCGATATTGACGAAGCCCTATGGATGGATTTAGATACTTTATTAGAGCATAAGAACATGCTGAGAAGCCCTTTAGTGTTAGAGGCAATACAGGACTACCTGGCTAAACCGCATTATCCCCTGTCACTTATAAGCCCATGTTATGAATAGTGTAAAAAGCAGCCCAGAATCGCGTACTGGCGGCAATGTCATTGTTGGCATGTCCGGTGGAGTTGACTCTTCCGTCGCGGCTCACCTACTTATTGAACAAGGCTATCAGGTTTCAGGCTTGTTCATGAAGAACTGGGATGAAGACGATGGAACCGAATACTGCACTGCAAAAGAAGATCTTGCCGACGCTCAAGCGGTTTGTGACCGATTAGGCATTGAACTACATACGGCAAACTTCGCAGCTGAGTATTGGGATAATGTTTTCGAACACTTTCTGCAGGAATACAAAGCTGGGCGTACTCCCAATCCTGACGTGCTATGCAACCGAGAAATAAAATTCAAAGCATTTCTAGAATATGCACTGATCTTAGGCGCGGATTTTATAGCGACCGGCCACTACGTCAGAAAACAAGAAGTAGCAGGAGCCACTCAGCTTTTAAAGGGGCTTGATGACAACAAAGATCAAAGTTACTTTCTCTGCGAGGTAAACGAGGAATGCTTAGCAAAAAGCTTGTTCCCAATAGGCAGTCTTCCTAAAGTTGAGGTACGCCAAATAGCTGCCAAGCTAGAACTGAAAACCCATGACAAAAAAGACAGCACGGGTATTTGTTTTATTGGCGAGCGTAAATTTAAAGACTTTCTTGAACAGTACCTACCTGCTCAGCCTGGCAAAATTCAAACCAGGGAAGGTGAAATCTTAGGTGAACATGCGGGGCTTATGTATTACACCTATGGTCAAAGACAGGGCTTAGGCATAGGTGGCCAGAAAAAGCACGGCGATGCGCCCTGGTATGTTGTTGATAAGAACCTCGATGATAACATTCTGATTGTTAGCCAAGGCAATGAAAGTGAAGAATTATTCTCTTCAACGCTAACAGCATCTGCGCCCGCATGGGTAAATCAATTAGTTCCTGAGCTTCCGCTGAACTGTCAGGCAAAGGTCCGTTACCGCCAGGCCGACCAGCAATGCAGCGTTAAGGCTCTTACCAGTGGTCAAGTTGAGGTTAGCTTTCGCGAGCCTCAGCGCGCAGTCACGCCAGGGCAATACATAGTTTTTTATCAACAAGATAGATGTTTAGGTGGAGCAATAATTGAACAATTCAGGACTTAGCTACTCTTCATGGGAGCGAGAAAATATCGCTTTAGCAGCTGTAGCTCAATGTGCTGCGGTGGTCGACAAGCTCGCCACCAAAGGCTATGCGGATCCATATCAGCTGGCAGCTAGCATTAACCCGCTACTGGTTCTCGACCCAGACTCCTTCTCTGATGTGTATCCAAATCTCATAGACCTAAGCTTTGGCTTTAGGACAGCTCAGGACATCTTCAGTAATGACAGGGCTAAGACTGAATCAGCTGCGCTTCGCTATACCCTAGGGCTTTTGCATATCCGTGGCGCTCTAGAGCGGAATGGGCCTATGCAAGAACGGATTCGGAACACCCTTACCAAGATTGCCCCACTCAGCGGAGCAGAAGCGCCTCAGCAGCTTATAACAGAGGCTTCCGACCCCGCTACCGAAGCCGATCGGCTCATTCTAAAACAGCTGGCAGAACTCTATCAGGATACAATCAGTACGCTAAGCTACCGCATCCAAATTCAAGGAAAGTCAGAGCATCTAAAAAATGACGATGTAGCCAATTCGATTAGAGCAGTGTTGCTAAGCGGCATTCGTTCAGCTGTATTGTGGCAACAACTAGGTGGCAGACGTTGGCGGCTACTGATTTACCGGAAAAGGATTTGTGAAACGGCCACTCACATCCGCAAAAAACTAATACACTCAATTTAGTCTATATATTAACAAGATAGAGCTTTATTGGAAGAAAATAGATAAGCTAAAATACAAGGCAAAAATCGATGGAAAACAATTCTTTAAACGCCCTAACGGCCATCTCCCCCTTGGACGGCAGGTATCGCAACAAAAGTGCAAGTCTCGCGGATTATTTTAGCGAATATGCCCTGATTCGCTATCGCGTATTGGTTGAAGTGAGGTGGCTCCAGTGTCTAGCCGCAAATCCAAGCATTCCTGAACTTGCCAATTTCAACACCGAAGAAAACACGCTGCTTAATGAACTTGTAGATAATTTCGATCTGGGGGATGCTGAATCTGTAAAAACAATAGAATCCACCACCAACCATGACGTAAAAGCAGTAGAGTATTTTATTAAAGAGAAGCTCCAAGGTAATGAAAGCCTTACCAATAGACTGGAGTTCGTACACTTCGCCTGCACGTCAGAGGATATCAACAATCTTGCCTATGCTCTGATGCTCAAAGAAGGTCGCAGCAGCATAATGATCCCGACTATGGAACAGCTAATCGCCGCACTTGCCGATTTAGCTACCGAGTTTGCTGACCAACCTATGTTGTCCCGTACTCATGGGCAGCCGGCATCTCCGACCACCATAGGTAAGGAAATTGCTAACGTCGTACATAGACTAAGGCGTCAACTTACTCAATTTGAGTCTACCGCTGTCCTAGGCAAAATTAATGGCGCAGTTGGCAACTACAACGCTCACCTTTCAGCCTACCCGTTCGTTGATTGGAGCGTTACAGCGCAGCAGTTCGTTGAAAGTCTTGGACTCGACTGGAATCCGTTCACCACCCAAATAGAGCCCCATGATTACATTGCAGAAACCTTTGATGCACTTTGCCGCTTCAACACTGTATTGCTGGACTTCGACAGGGACATTTGGGGATATATTTCATTGGGTTACTTTAAGCAAAGAACGGTCGCCGGCGAAGTAGGTTCATCAACAATGCCCCACAAAGTAAACCCAATTGATTTTGAGAACTCCGAAGGAAATTTAGGGCTATCCAACGCGCTGATGAACCACATGTCCGCCAAGCTGCCTATCTCGCGCTGGCAGCGAGATCTTACTGACTCCACCGTACTGCGCAACATAGGTACAGGCTTCGCTTACGCATTGATTGCCTATCAGGCAACACTCAAGGGCGTTAGTAAGCTAGAACTGAACCGGGCTGCGGTCGACGCTGATATCGATCAATGCTGGGAAGTTTTGGCAGAACCGATTCAGACTGTTATGCGTCGATACTCGGTTCCAGAGCCTTATGAGAAGCTCAAGGCACTCACCAGAGGCAAAGGAATCACCGAAAGCGCCTTGCGGGAGTTTGTATTAAAACTCGACATTCCAGATGATGCTAAGCGTGAGCTTCTAGCGTTAACCCCAAGAAATTACACAGGTAATGCTTCTATTCAGGCGAAAAACATTTGAGTATTCCAGAATTAAATCCCGCATTTGATGTACAGGACTTTCTTGCTAATTATTGGCAAAAAAAACCTCTGTACATCCCCCAATTGATACCCGGCTTTAAAGATCCTATAAGTCCTGAAGAACTGGCCGGACTCGCGATGGAAGCAGATTGCGAGAGCCGTCTGCTTGAGGGAACAGAGCCTGATAGTTGGAAATTAAGCCAAGGGCCCTTCACTGAAAGTCGGTTTACCGAACTTCCAGATGATAGTTGGACGTTGTTAGTCCAAGCCGTTGACCAATGGAATGAGCCGGTTTTCGACCTTAAACAACTTTTTCAATTCCTTCCCCAATGGAGAATCGAGGATGTCATGGTCTCATTTGCGGCCAATGGCGCTGGGGTTGGGCCACACTTTGATTACTATGACGTATTTTTAGTTCAAGGTAGCGGTGAAAGGAACTGGCAGATTGGGTCGAAATACTCGTCAAAATCAAAGCTTAAGAATTGCTCCGGACTGTCAATTCTAGAAGAATTTGAAGCTGTCTCTGACTATACCCTTCAGGCCGGCGACGCCCTTTATGTGCCTCCACAGTACGCACACTGGGGTAAGTCACAGCAGCGCAGCCTATGTTACTCAATAGGCTGCCGCGCTCCATCAGCGGCTGAAATCCTTGAGGGCTACAGTGATTTTATGATTGACCGCTGTGAGCCAGAGGACAGATATACCGACCCAATGGCGCAGATGCCGAAACGAAGAGGCGAGATAGACACTCGGTCAGTATCAAGTAGCTTTAAGAGCTTGGTCCAAAAAATTGATAATGAAGAAAATTACTACCGCTGGTTTGGTCAGTTTGCAACCCGACCAAAGATTCAAAACTCTATAAGCGGTCCAGAACAGGCCTATACCGAAACCGAGTTAATGGCCGATCTCACCGGCAGCGCTGTCATTGCTATCAACCCCTCATCACGCTTTTCATTCTTAGAATTAAAGCCTGGGGGTAAAACACTGCTTTTTGTGGACGGGGAATCTACCGATCTAGCCCCCCAGCTATCTTGGCTTGCTCATAGCCTGTGTAAGGCTCCAGAAATTTCAAGGCAGGATATGAAAAAAATAGCCCAAGCTCCTGAATCGCTTAAATATATTCTGAGGTTGCTTAACCAAGGCAGTCTGATTAGTTATTAAGAATTTGACTATGACAGCCCCATCTATTATCGACCTTACTCACCGTAAAAACTGCTTGCCCTTGCTCGAGTTACTGTCTCGAATGCCCTTGCCGGTTATTTTAGACAGTAGCCACTTCTCCCAAGATGACTATGCCAGCAATACACTGGGCAACGAAAACAGCGGCGATCAGCGCTACACCATTGTTTGCGCCGACCCAATCGCTAGCTTGATTATTGAGCAAGCTATTTCAAAAGATAATATTTTAAGTAAAATCAGAGCCTTACAAAAAAAATACCTGAGTATTGACGAGCCACTAAGTCCGAGCTTACTGGAGCTACCCTTTCAAGGGGGCGTGGCAGGTTTTCTAGGTTACCCAACAATATCTAAACGAACGGAACTTGAGATATCAACTGGGTTTCTAGGGGTCTACCACTGGGCCGTTATCGTTGATCACCAGCGAGCTTCGACCAAGCTAGCTTTCCATCCCAATTGTTCTGAGGCGACTCGAGAGAAGCTGAACGTTCTAACAGCAATCGACTTAGACAAATCGTTCACCGAATTTGATCGCAAGCCTATGGAGAAATTTTCCCTTAAGGGCAAGTTTAAACCTCAGACCGATTTCAAAAACTACAAGCAAGCCTTTGAAAAAATTAAGAATTACATATTAAAGGGCGACTGCTATCAGGTGAATCTGACCCAGAAGTTTAAAGCCAGCTGTACCGGCAGCCCGTTCGAGGCGTTTAGTAAGCTCCGGCAAGCCTGCCCCGCCCCTTTCTCAGCTTTCATTCAATGGCCCGGCGGCGCACTGATCAGTATGTCGCCAGAGAGATTTATTCGGAACCAGCAAGGTCGCATGGAAACAAAGCCAATCAAAGGTACAAGGCCCAGGGGCACGAGTGCAGATGCCGATCAAAAAAAAATTAAGCAGTTAGTTAACAGCATCAAAGATAAAGCTGAGAACCTCATGATTGTTGACCTTCTTAGGAATGACTTCGGCCGAGTCAGCAAAACAGGTTCCATAAAAGCAACGGATTTATTCGCGCTTAAAACTTTCAGTAACGTCCACCATCTTGTCAGCACAATCACTGGAACTTTAAAAGATAATTACGATTCTATTGACATGCTAAGTGCCTGTTTCCCGGGGGGATCTATTACTGGCGCACCAAAGCTTAGAGCAATGGAAATAATCGAGGAAGTTGAAGGTTCAGCGCGCGGGCCTTATTGCGGAAGCGTGTTCTATTGGGCCGCCTCCGGGGACTTCGACAGCAATATCACCATACGGACCCTGCAGTGGCAATCCGCTTCAAACAGCGCAGAGGAGGTAGACACCATACAATGCTGGGCCGGCGGAGGAATTGTCGCCGACTCAGACTGCGAATCAGAATATCAGGAGTGCTTTGATAAGGTTCAACACTTGATCACCACGCTCGAGAGCCTCTAGCGGTTAAAGCGCCTGCAGGTAATTACTGTGACTTCTTCAAAAAGCAGTTATCACCTTCTCTCCTAGACAAGCGGTGATTCTTGCTTATGCAAAAAGGATCTCTCACCTATACCACTGCAAGAAGTTGCCTCCACCCTAGGACCGGGGAGAGGCTAACTAGTTGTTAAAGTGTCAAGTTACGGTTGCTGGCTTGGATGAATTGCTTTTTGAGCTCCTCGTAAGCCGTCACTGCCGGATATTGAGGGAATTCACTTATGACGTTCTCCGGCGCTCTAAACAAGATGCCTGCGTCCGCCTCAGACAGCATAGTAGTATCGTTGTATGAGTCACCAGAGGCGATAACTCGGAAGTTGAGCTGATGAAAGGCTTTGACCGACTCACGCTTGGGGTCTTTCTGGCGCAATTTGTAGTCAACAATCTTCCCGTTATCATCAGCGACGAGCCGATGACAAAACAACGTTGGAAAGCCCAGCTGCGCCATCAAGGGTTGAGAGAACTCATAGAAAGTATCAGAGAGAATAACCACCTGAAAACGCTCCCTGAGCCAGTCAACGAATTCCGGGGCGCCGTCTAAAGGCTTCATCGTCGCAATAACTTCCTGAATGTCTGGCAAGCCCAGCCCATGCTGATTAAGAAGATCCAGTCGCTGCCGCATGAGTACGTCGTAGTCAGGGATATCTCTTGTGGTCGCCTTGAGCGCCTCAATACCCGTCTTTGCGGCAAAATCAATCCAAATTTCGGGAACTAAGACCCCTTCCAAATCTAATGCCGCTATTTCCATTATTACTTTACCCTTGCCAAAACTGCTTAATATTTTGAAGCTAGAATTTATCAGAAACAAGGAATTCTTTACAGTGCTTAATGTCAACTAGATTTAGACACCACAACATATAGCTTATAAAGGCTGTTGCTGATCAATATTTAGTATAAAATGATTTTATACTGTCTAAGCTATTAAAATCGTTAGAGTTTTTCACGTGAAACATAGCATGTAGCAGTGACACGACAGCACTGATATGCTGAGTTTGCACATTGTTGGCAATATTGAGAATAATTAGGGGTCAGCCTACTCTCGAGGCAAGAAGCACTCATAGAAACAAGGAATCTGTAACTAAATGTTATCCGAACGACAAGTAAGCCAACTTAACACCGACTTTGAAAAGCTACATCCAAAGGAGATCCTTGCTCATGTGAGTGAACTGATCCCTAACTTGGTGCTAGCATTTAGCGGGGCCGAAGATGTCGCCCTCATCGATATGGCTGTCAAAAAACAGCTTAAGCCGTCAGTTTTCACTTTAGATACGGGGAGATTACATGCCGAAACTTACCGCTTCTTGGAACAAGTCAGGATCCATTACGACATCCAAATAGAGACCCTCTTCCCAGAGGCCCGTGAAGTCACTAACCTTATTAAAAACAAGGGACTATTTAGCTTTTATACAGACGGGCATGAAGAATGTTGCGACATAAGGAAAGTTCAACCGCTGCGCCAAAAGCTGGCAACGGTAGATGCTTGGATAACCGGTCAACGACAAGATCAAAGCCCTAGTCGAACAGACGTACCCTTGATTCAGATTGACACTACCTTTTCCACAAAAGATCACCAAGTGATCAAAATCAACCCTATGGCAAAATGGACCTCTTTCGAGGTCTGGTCATATATACGATTACTGGAATTGCCCTATAACAAGCTCCACGACAAAGGAATGGCAAGTATCGGATGTGAGCCCTGTACTCGCGCAATCGGACCTGGGCAGCACGAGCGTGAAGGTCGATGGTGGTGGGAGGAAGCCACAATTAAAGAGTGCGGCCTGCACCTCACAAACCTTGAAAAGTAAAAGCGTCTAGTGAACTGGCAGTACTATATCCTTAAACAAGGCGTCCAAATCTGCCTTCGTGTGTCTATAGCTGGTTTCTTGAATAATCTCCTGCGTCAGATGTGGAGCAAACATTTCAATAAAATCATACATATAACCCCGTAAGAACGAACCCTTCCTGAAACCAATCTTGGTCACACTCGCCTCAAATAGGTGGCTGGCGTCGATTGCTACCAAGTCTGTATCTACCGCTGGGTCAAATGCCATAGAAGCTACTATTCCTACTCCAAGCCCTAATCGCACATAGGTTTTAATGACGTCGGCATCTGCCGCCGTAAAGACCACCTTAGGTACTAGACCTTTAGCTGCGAAAGCCTCATCTAGTTTTGATCTCCCAGTAAAACCAAAAGTATAAGTTACTAAAGAGTAACTTGATAATTCCTCTATGCTTAGGTTAGTTACTTGAGCTAACGGATGATCCTGCGGCACCAGGATTGATCGGTTCCATTTATAACAAGGCATCATAACTAAATCGCTATAAAGCTCCATTGCCTCAGTCGCGATAGCAAAATCTGCAGTGCCATCTGCTGCGAGTTCTGATATTTGCGTTGGAGTGCCCTGATGCATGTGCAGCGCAACGTCTGGAAACTTCTCTATAAACCCTTGGATCACCCCGGGCAGTACATAACGACACTGGGTATGCGTTGTTGCCAGAGCTAAAGAGCCCTTTCTTTCGTCACAAAATTCTTGCGCAACGAATTTGATACTTTCGACCTTGCGCATAATTTCACCGGCCGTTTTCAGTATTGACTCGCCGGCTGGTGTAATCTGCGTCAAATGCTTACCGCTGCGAGAAAATATCTCGACCCCTAACTCATCTTCAAGCAAGCGAATCTGCTTACTGATACCCGGCTGAGAGGTGTAAAGGCTCTGCGCTGTTTGGGAGACGTTCAGATCGTGATGGGCAACTTCCCAAATGTATCGCAGCTGTTGCAGTTTCATAATTTCTCCAAGGCGTATTCAAAAAATATTTGTCTAAGGGGATTCCTTATAACATTTAGTTATTAAAATATGCCAAAATATTCCTTTAAAGTATAGATAAACACCGTTACCGTTGTCCCATCTAGTTAATGTAGACCAACATGGAATTCTTGCTACACATTTTTGCCGGTGCTGGTGTCGGTTTTTTGATCGGCCTGACCGGCGTCGGTGGAGGCTCGCTTATGACTCCACTTCTGCTGCTGTTCGGATATCCTGCTCCAATCGCGATCGGCACTGACCTGCTTTATGCAGCACTCACAAAGGCTAGCGGGGCCTTAGTTCATCACCGCAGTGGCAATGTGAATTGGCATGTAGTCGGCCTACTGGCCCTAGGAAGCGTTCCTACTTCGATTCTTTTACACGGCTTAGTGCTAGATATCAGTGTCCGAGACTCTGCTAAATTCGAGGAATTGCTAACAAGCAGCCTGGGAGCAATGCTAATACTCACAGCGACTATGCTGATCTTTAGAGAGAAACTTAGATTTAACGCCGTCAACGACAGGCCAGAGCGCTTAATGGGCTTACTTCACAAGCACCGCAGTGGCGTGACATGTCTAATGGGAGTGATACTTGGGATTTGCGTCACCTTATCTTCGGTCGGTGCAGGTGCATTTTGTGCGGCAATATTATTAATAATCTATTCAAAAATCCCAGTAATCCAGATTATCGCTATTGATATTGCTCATGCAGTACCTCTAACCTTTATTGCAGGCTTGGGTTATCTAATCGCAGGCTATGTTGATCTGGTCTTGCTGTGTAGCTTGCTTATTGGCTCGTTACCGGCGATTCACCTTGGCAGCAAAGTTAGCAATGCCGTACCAGATAAGCTGCTCCAGCAATTACTAATCACTGTACTGCTGGGCTTAGGTATTTATTACAGCGTAGCCTAGTTTTAAGTCACTCCACAGAATAATCAATAACATTATATAAAACAATTAAGTCTTTGATTTTTCTGAATTAGCTATTCCGTGAGGCACATGGCCGGTGGCCACATGATTTCGTGCAGAGTCGCAATGTGCTTCCTGATCATCGAAAAAGATATCCGCATCAAAAGCATGAAGGAATTCCCCTTTGTCCATGCCTCCTAGAAATAAAGACTCATCAATGCGTATATTCCATGCCCGTAAAGTCTTAACCACCCGTTCATGGGCTGGCGCGGCTCGAGCAGTCACCAAGCAAGTTCGCAGTGGTACCTCATCCTGAGGAAAGGCTTTCTGGATTTGTTGCAGAGCCGCCAGCATATGCTTAAACGGACCCCCGGTCATTGGCTCGTTTGCTGCTTTTCTTTCATTTTGAGTAAACGCCTCTAAGCCTTTGTTTTTGAATATCCTCTCCGACTCATCAGAGAACAAAACGGCGTCGCCGTCGAAAGCGATTTTCAATTCAGGATTTTTACTATTGGATTTACTAGACGGCAATATCGTAGCTGCCGCCACCCCAAGCTCCAACGCTTGTCGCACGTCATAGCCATCGGTCGAGAGAAACAAATGGCTATTAAACGCAGAAATGTAGCGATAAGGACTATCTCCACCGCAAAATGCGGCACGAGTTATGTCCAAGCCATAGTGCTCGATAGAGTTAAAAATACGCAGGCCAGTATCGGCACTGTTGCGAGACAACAAAATCACCTGAACTGGTGACTCCTCGAGCAGATCATTGAGTTTCAAAAGTTTTTGAACCAGCTCAAAAGCATCCCCTCGCTCAAGAGGCTCATCTTCTCTGGCTATCTGATATTTCTGGTAGGCATCAAGGCCTTCTTCCTCGAAAACTTGGTGACTCTCAGCCAAATCAAATAAGGCTCGGGAAGATACTGCGATAACTAAACGATCTATAGAAGGTTGTTTGTTACTCATCTGATTAATTTTGCTCAGTATTGCGAAATTAGAAGCCGCTTGAGGGTTGAATCAACATAGTTGAGTCTACCGGAAAAACATTAGAAATTATCCAACGCTACTCAAGATTAGCGAACTGTCGAACAAATTGACAATTATCCCGCTTACATAGTCAAAGCAATGGCGCGATCTAGTGTTTGCGTCTAAACCTATATGAGGGGCGTTTAGAATATTGAAAGCCCTTTGTAATAAAGCTCCACCCCGCCCCTGACCAGGGGCAAGATAAAAGGAATGGCTCTATGCCGACTTCTTCGATAACAGAATTCGACGAACTGAATAACGAAACAGAAATAATATTTACTGCGGCTCCTGAGTTTGATGAGCACCTCAACTATACCGCAACCGTTAGCGTCGTCGGCTACTGTGAATCCCAAAAAAGGATCAGAGCACACTGATATTGATGCCGCACTTGAAAAAGCCTCAGATCACGATGCCGTAGCAAAACAGCAGGTAGATCGCTTAAAAGCGAAACTTAAAACCCACCAGCAACTGCGAGAGTTACCTAACGCACAAGCAAAACAGCTGCGCTTCAAGCAATTAATCAATGAAACCAGAGGCTTAAATAAGGACTCAGAGAAGTTTAATACTCAATCTGCAGTGTTATTGTCAGCTCTTACCGGCCTGCGCAAAGAATTCGAAGCATCTGAGGATAAAAAAAGCGCGATCGTCGCTACATTATCTCAACTTTCTAATAACGCTCAGGGCTTATTACATAGACTTAAGTTGAGCAAGGCGGGTGCAGATGAGAGTCTTGCCCTATCGCTAACGGCCCAACAAAGCTCTGAAAAGCTAATCAGCGACCTTAGCCAGCTCAGAAAAGAGACGCTATCTCAGCTACAAAATGGCAGCGCACTACTCGACGTGCTCGAAAAAGATATTGGAGTTATAACCAGAAAAAAAGCTTCTGCTGAAGACAACGCTAATGAAATCATTGCACTAGTTAATAACTCCCATGAATTACTAGAACAAGCAAATCTAGCTAATAGGCAGGCGTTCGGACGCTCAGGTGAACTCGAGTCCGCGCTAGAATTTCATCAGATAGCTAAAGCTGACAGTGAGTCTCTAACTAAATCTTTGTTAGAGTTGAAGCAAGACTTGCTTAATGAAAAGGAAATTCAGCAAGGACTGAACCAGAAAAGTAAAATTCAAATCCAGCAGACACAGGAATTGAACCAGCAGCAAACCAAATTAATTGAACTCACCCAGTCTAGACACGAAGAACTTAGAAACGAGCTTAGAAGCTCCTTAGAAACGGGTAAGAAATTTCAAACTAAATTGCAGTTGACCGAAGCCAAATTAAAAGACGCCGGCGACCTACAGGCACGCTACAAAGGCCGGTATTCAGACGTCTTATCAAAATTAGAGAGCAGCGAGGCCTTACTAAAAAATGCGACTAAAGCACTGGCCGAAACCAATGGCCAAAATGGAAAATTTAATTCCTCTATCTCTAAATTTCAGCGTTCTACAGAACAGTCTCAACAGCTTGTCATACGAACTCAGACTACCCTCGAATCTATACTTACCAGAAATCAGCTTTTAGAGAGAGAAAACAAACTGTTCGCACAAAAACTTAATAACGTTTCTTCCACTTCAGCCCCATCAAGAGGAGACCCCGCAGCCTCATCAAATTTGGGCTTCGGCTCTCTCAATGAATCTAACTTTAGCGACCATCAATCAAGCCCACAAACCCCAATGGACAACAAAAATGGATTCTTTAAATTAATGGTTATACTGGCAATAGTAATTCCCCTCAGCGTCATAGCTCACTCATTATTTAACTCGGCAAATGCCAAACAATTAACCACGCTAGATAACACTTTGAATTCTGCGAGTATTGAGAGTATTGAGAGTATTGAGAGTATTGAGAGTATTGAGAATACTGAGGCCACTGAGAAATAGGGAAGTAAAAAAGCAAATATATCCTGAGTTATACGCTCAGCCTTCCTTCCTACGGGGTAAGTCTTTATGAATATCAAAGTCACTAGTGCGAGAACTTCATCTGCCATCAGCTTATTTTGTTGGCTTGAACCTTTCCATTACTTATTCCCACACTTACTTCTGAACTTTGCCCTTAACATATTCCTGAACTCGGCGAATTTGCGGTTGCAAGGCAGTATTTCTAAGCCACAAGGCTAACAGTGATTAAATAGCTAAATAAATGGCCGATACCTACATTGTCTCGAGCTCGTTCAGTAGCAATTTCCGATAACATGTTTGCTACCTACCAAGCTTGTTTACCCACCTAAGCAGTGAAACATCGATGGGTTTACTTCCAAAACAAAACGAGCAAAAAATAGGCCTCATACTCTCAGGAGGTGGCTCACGAGCAGCCTACCAGGTTGGGGTATTGCGGGCGGTCGCCAATATTTTACCGAAAGGCGCTGCAAACCCTTTCCATATCATCTCTGGCACCTCCGCTGGCGCTCTCAACGCTGTTGCTATAGCATCTCACGCGCACAGATTTCGCACGGCGGTTCGTACTTTGGAACATCTTTGGAAAAATATAGACAGCTCGCAAATTTATACACCCTATTCAGGTAATTTATTAACCAGCGCTTCCAGCCTTGTCCTCTCAGTGTTTAATGGCAGAAAATCAGATTCTGTAGTTGCCTTACTTAACAACAAGCCTCTTCGACAGTTGTTGGCCCGGGTTATTCGATTTGAGAAGATTCAACGTAACATCAACCTCGGTCATTTAGACGCAATTTCGGTCACCGCGTCAGCCTACAGCACCGGGGAGTCTATCTCTTTCTTTCAATCTATGGAGGGCATAGCTTCCTGGGACGGCCCACATAGAATAGGAGTCAACACTACGTTAGAGCTGGATCACCTAATGGCATCAACGGCTATTCCCGTCGTCTTCCCAGCAGTTGGTATTGCCAACCAATATTTCGGCGACGGAGCAATTCGACAGATTGCACCCACTAGTACAGCCATGCACTTAGGAGCTAGACGTATTCTTGCCGTTGGCGTGAGTGCCAACAGTCACAAGAAACCTTTAGAAGATGAAATGACCGAACAGCCTTCTTTGCTGCAGATACTCGGCCATATCATGAACAGCGCGTTCGTCGATACTTTAGAAAATGATTTAGAGTTCCTACGCCATATCAATGAGATAGTTCCTTTAGTTCCAGCAAAACTTGCAGATGAAAAAAAATTGCTAATGTCTGAAGTGAAGCTTTTGGAGATCTCCCCGAGTAAGGAGCTTAACGTGATGGCTATGGAGTATTACCACGAACTTCCAAAACCCATGGCCAAATATATAAAAGAAGGCTCCTCAGGCACTCTGCTCAGCCTAATTCTATTTGAATCAGGCTTTTGCAATGCCTTATGCGAACTCGGCTTCCAAGATGCCATGGAGAAAGAGACAGAGATTCGAGAATTCTTCTTAGGACAGTAAGCCCGAGGATTCTACTCAGGTAGATAGCAAGCGCC
>Ga0302130_1000326_pt1 | contig 33818 bp, 30 predicted proteins | sample CB9_surface_MG_FD_203117 | JGI IMG/M metagenome (GOLD analysis project Ga0302130, IMG submission 203117) | Marine microbial communities from Western Arctic Ocean, Canada - CB9_surface | ecosystem: Environmental > Aquatic > Marine > Oceanic | place: Canada: Western Arctic Ocean | collected... | reverse complement strand
GTAAAATAAAATAAGGGTCCTTGGCTGATAGATCTTGAATCCAAAATATCCAAGGGGCATGCCGTATTTCAACCGATTCCAAAAGTACCCAGTACAGCGAAAGAAACACTGGCATTTGCAGCAGCATAGGGAAGCACCCCCCCGCTGGATTAACTTTTTCCTTCTTATATAAACCCATCAACTCCTGAGACATCTTCTGCCGGTCGTCACCATAGAGCTCCTTCAATCGAGCCATCTCAGGTTGCAAATTACGCATCTTAGCCATAGATTTAAGGCTCGTCGCCGATAGCGGGTAGAGGAGAATTTTAATCGCCAATGTTAACAGAATGATAGACCAACCCCAGTTGCCGATAACATCATGAATCCACTTCATCACAAAAAATATAGGTTTCGCAAGCATCCACAAAAACCCATAGTCCACCGTTAAGTCCAGGTATTCCGCTAACTCTGCAAGTTTAGTTTGATCTTTAGGCCCAACATAAAACTGCGCTACATAGCTGCCACTTTCACCCGCTAAAACAGTTAGCGGCTGTCCAGTGAACCCCATGAGATAGACGTCCTTGCTAGGCAGTTTGCGGAGGCTATATTGATTTTGGTCACCTGCTGGCGGGATCCAAGCACTGATAAAGTAATGTTGCACCATTGCCACCCAACCACCAACGATAGATCCCTCTACTTTCTTTTCTTCCATATCAGAGAAATCATGCTTGGCGAAATTCTTCTCCTCTTCCCGCAGTGCGGCCCCAAGATAGGGACGAACACCCGCCGAAGACACAGGTGGTGCATGTGAATCCCTTTTAATTTGCCCATAAAACGTGGCATTCCAATCTAATGATGTGCCATTGTTAATCTGGTACTCAACCGCAATGTCATAACCTGTCCGGCTAAAGGTAAATCGCTTCACCAACCGCACGCCTTCTTGATAGAAGCTAAGATCAACATTTAACAGCTCACTGCCATCATTAAAATCATATGCGTTAGAAGAAGTCGAAAATTGAGGTCGGCCCGCGCGAGTATCAGTACCATTTGGCCCCACTAAACCACTTTGGGCTATATAGACATTGTTTGCGGTACGATTCAATAACTGAAACGGTTTCCCTCCGTCATCAGCCATCTTAGTTAGGTGTTTCAAAAGGTTCACTTCGATAATGTCACCACCCAGGGTATCAATTATCACCTCCAAAACGTCACTTTCTACCCGGACTAGATTATATTCTTGCGGCAATACAAATGCTGAGGGTGCTAGTTTTGTGGTCAATTCAGGAACTTCGTTATCGCCCTGGAACTGTACTTCAGGAATCAAGGAATCGCCTGCGGGCATAGCATAGCTGCTCTGCTGAACGACCTCTGGCTCACGTCCCTCTTGAAACTGAGTCCACTGTATAACTAGTAACCACGCGACAATCGCCATACCACCCAATAACGTTGCTTTTAGCCAATCCATCTTTTCTATAACTCTTTGTTTTTGTTAGCGTAATGTGACGCCTCGCAACTGTCATCTTCCGAAATCACTGGGTCGTAACCCCCAGCATGCAGCGGATGACACTTACAAAGCCTTTTCACGGTAAGATAAAATCCCTTAATAAACCCAAACTGGCTAAAAGCCTCTTTAGCATAGTGGGAGCAAGTCGGGTAAAACCTGCAATTACTGCCAAAAAGCGGGCTAAGTGCTATCTGGTAAAACTCTATCACTTTGATTGCCACTCTGCGCATCCTATTTCCTCAGCTGCTCATAGCGCTGACGGAGTCTGCACCAAGATTGCTGCAACAACAAGTTCATATCTTTTGGCGTCATCTGATCAGCTCCCTTTCTAGCCAGGAACACAATGTCTAAGGGTACTAGGAACTCAAATTGCCTAAAAGTCTCACGGACCACGCGCTTAACACAGTTGCGCCCGACAGCCGTAGGAATATTTTTCTTGCCAATGACCAACCCCAGTCTCGATTGACTGGCGATGCTAGGAATAGCTAATAGAAGAAGTTTTGGATGAGCAACTTTGACCACATTGCGATCAAACACCTCTTTATATTCAGAGGCTTTGAGAAGACGACGGCTTTTACTGAAAGCAAAACTGGGCACAGAGCCCGATACCTTTACGCTGACAGGCGCTTACGGCCCTTTGCTCGACGCCTGTTTAGCACCGCTCGGCCACCTGGCGTAGCCATACGCGCTCTAAATCCATGGGTACGCTTGCGCTTTAAATTACTAGGTTGAAATGTTCTTTTCATTATCTTGCTTCCAAAGAATTTACGGTACTGTTTTCAGGCGGAGAATTTTAATGAAATTACTGTCTCATATCAATGATTTATTGCACTAATATCGATAATACTACTGCGAAGCACTCCTAGCACCACTCCTAAATGACGTCAGCATACCAATCCAGCACAGGCCAGACCGAACTACTCACAGCTTATCAACGGTATTCGCCCAACAATTCTGAGCGGACGGACACAAATTTATTTTCTGTGTAAGGTCTCTGAGTAACCGTAAAACTTAAACACAGTTATTCGGCACCGAACGAAACAGAGCGCGGAACGCCCAATTTAATACAGTGGTCGCAATAAATAACCCCAGACCATCAACAATACTCCCCACCCTCTTATACGGTCGAATTAGCCTCATAAGTAGTTAAGATAAAACGATATTTTAATCTTACCCACAAAAAGAGGCGACCCTAATAACAATAACAATAAACTAATATCTACTACATATAGATAATATTATTAACTAATTAAACGAAAAGCTCAGGTTAACCACAGGCCAAAGTACTCAATAAAAAGTGCTTATTTTTTATCCTTACACCGGTATAATGGCCGACTGAACCCAACAGCGACTTGACTGGCTTATGCAATACCCAAACACATTCGATGTGATCGTCATAGGCGGAGGCCATGCAGGCACAGAGGCCAGCCTTGCTGCGGCACGTATGGGTTGCACTACGCTGCTGCTGACACACAACATAGAAACATTGGGGCAAATGTCCTGTAATCCCGCAATCGGTGGAATTGGAAAAAGTCATCTTGTTAAAGAAATCGATGCTCTTGGTGGTGCTATGGCAATGGCCACTGACTTCAGCGGCATCCAATTTAGAATGCTTAACGGAAGAAAAGGCCCGGCAGTCCGAGCTACTCGAGCTCAGGCCGATCGAATTCGTTACAAGGCAGCCATTCGCCACATGTTGGAAAACCAGCCAAATTTAACCATCTTTCAGCAAGCAGTTGACGACCTAATAATTGAAGGCGATCAAGTTACGGGCGCAATTACACAGATGGGCTTACGCATCTCGGCCAAAACCGTTGTGGTTACCGCTGGAACTTTTTTGGCAGGCAAGGTACATATCGGCTTAGAGAATCATGCCGCAGGTCGAGCTGGAGACCCACCATCAGAGAACCTTGCGGCCAAACTGCGAGATCTCCCTTTTCGTGTCGGACGATTAAAGACAGGGACGCCGCCAAGAATTGATGCCCGCAGCGTTAATTTTACCCACTTGGCTGAGCAGTGGGGCGATAACCCTGAGCCCATAATGTCTTATATGGGACGACTGGAGGATCACCCTAAGCAAACCTGTTGTTGGATTACTTACACTAACACCAAAACACACGACATTATCCGCGGCGGTATGGACCGTTCGCCAATGTATACCGGCGTTATCGATGGGGTTGGCCCAAGATACTGCCCTTCTATTGAAGACAAGGTCGTGCGCTTTGCCGACAAAGACAGCCACCAAATCTTTATTGAGCCGGAGGGATTAGACACCCATGAGCTTTACCCTAATGGGATTTCAACCAGCCTACCATTTGATGTGCAACTCGACTTAGTTCGATCGATAGCTGGATTTGAAAATGCGCACATTAGTCGACCAGGTTACGCGATTGAGTACGACTATTTTAATCCACAGGATCTTAAATACTCACTCGAAACCAAATCAATTAATGGGTTATTTTTTGCAGGCCAAATAAATGGAACAACTGGCTACGAAGAGGCTGCTGCTCAAGGGCTCCTTGCTGGTTTAAACGCTGCTCGTCAGGTTCAGGACAAGGAAAGTTGGTGCCCTACTAGAGATACAGCTTACATGGGAGTGTTGGTTGATGATCTTATTAGAATGGGTACGGCAGAACCCTATCGTATGTTTACTAGCCGAGCCGAATATCGTCTGCTTTTGCGAGAAGACAATGCGGACCAGCGTTTAACCGAAAAAGGTCGCGAGTTAGGGTTGGTTGATGATCATAGATGGGAGCATTTTTGTGACAAACGTGAGGCCATAGAATTAGAGCGTCAGCGACTCAAAGATACCTGGGTACAGGCGGGAACGCCTGCTGCAAGAAATCTGGCGAAACATATCGAAAATAATATTACTCATGAATATTCTCTGTATGAACTATTAAAGAGGCCAGAACTCAATTACACCATTATTAATTCCCTATCTCAGAAGCCCGGTCAACCGGTTACAGTAACAGTCGCTGAGCAGATAGAGATCGAAGCAAAATACTCAGGCTACATAACCCGCCAGCAAGACGAGGTGAATAAGTTGCAGCGCCACGAAAATACTCGTATCCCAACAGATTTTAATTACAGTAATATCAGTGGCTTATCTAATGAGATAAAGCAAAAACTAAGCGAGGCATTGCCTGAGACTCTGGCGCGTGCATCGCGAGTTCCTGGGGTTACACCCGCAGCTATCTCATTACTGTTGGTAATGCTTAAAAAACATGTCGCCTAAATTATCTGCTAGCCCCACGCAAATTGATGCTCAAAAACAGCATCGACAACTGCTGGCCGCTGGTATAGCCGCACTAAATATTGAATGCAGTCCTAAGCAGCTAGATCTGCTGATGCAGTATCTTGATTTACTGGTGCGCTGGAATAACACCTACAACTTAACAGCTATTCGCGAACCAATCGCAATGATAAGCCTACATCTACTTGACAGCTTAGCAGTGCACAGCCACATAACGGAAAAGAAAAGATTGATTGATGTCGGCACAGGGCCGGGCTTACCGGGTATTCCCTTGGCTATTATGAATCCAGATAAGCACTTTAGCCTGCTTGACAGTGCCGGAAAAAAAACCCGCTTTCTTTTTCAGGTGCGAACCGAGCTTGAGTTGGAAAATGTAATTGAAATTAATAAGCGTGCAGAGGCCTATGAACCTCTTGAGCACTACGATACTGTTTTAAGTCGCGCATTTAGCTCGCTTTCTGATATGTTGGACACCTGCGAACACCTGCTTACAGCTCAGGGGTGCTTTATGGCAATGAAAGGAAGGTTGTCAGAATCGGAGTTGGCAGGCATATCGAGCCGCTATAGTGTTGACGCGTTGTGTCGATTAAATATTCCTGAGGTTGAAGGTGAGCGACACCTGGTCACCCTTACTCACAACAAACTTAGTTCAGACTACTAAAAGGTAAAAGACTCGGTGCGTATACTCTCAATAGCTAACCAAAAAGGAGGCGTAGGTAAAACAACCACTAGCGTCAACCTTGCTGCATCACTAGCAGCTTATAAAAAGCGAGTATTACTGGTTGATATAGACCCCCAAGGCAACGCAACCATGGGGTCTGGCATTAATAAGCAAGACTGTAAGCTTAGCGTCTATCATATCCTCACAGAGAAAAGCCCTATTGAGGATGTTATAGTCACATCTGAGCAAGGCAGGTATCACCTTATTCCCTCAAATGGAGATCTGGTAGCTGCGGAAGTGGAACTAATGCAAGAGATTGGTAGGGAAAGCCGACTACGACATGCGATTAAGCGTATAGCCGATAATTACGATTTTGTCATTATTGACTGTCCTCCTTCGTTAAATATGTTGACTGTTAATGCTTTAGTTGCCAGTGACGGTGTCTTGATTCCCATGCAGTGCGAGTACTATGCACTTGAAGGCTTGTCTGCGCTAAACAATACCATCCGCCAGATAGCCAAACTGATCAACCCCAAACTAAAAATAGAGGGCATATTACGCACCATGTATGACCCTCGGAGTAGTCTGACCAACGCTGTCTCGGCGCAACTAAGAAAATATTTTGGTGATCTTGTCTATCGTGTCAGTATTCCCCGCAATGTACGTTTGGCCGAGGCTCCAAGTCATGGTATGCCAGTGTTGGTTTATGACAGAAATTCCAAGGGATCGGTCGCCTATCTGGCATTGGCAGGCGAAATCCTGCGTCAAGAAAAAGCCGCTCAGACATTAAAAAATCAAGCCTAAGGAAGCTAGCAATATGGCCACAAAAAGACAGAGTTTGGGTAAGGGTCTGGATGCACTATTGGGCATACCTGAAGGCTTCGACTCCCTGGAGTCAGGCGATGCATCCCCTGTAACTGCCGGTGAGATAATTGCTGATGGTCATTTGCGTCAACTGCCTGTGGAGTTTTTGCAGCGCGGCAAGTATCAGCCTCGCAGAGACATTAACCCTGAGGCTCTTAAAGAGCTAACTGCATCAATTGCCAATCAGGGTGTTATGCAGCCCATTATTGTTCGGGCTATAGGCACAGATAAATACGAAATTATTGCCGGTGAGCGTCGTTGGCGGGCAACTCAGCAAGCTGGGTTAGCGACTATTCCTGCAGTTATTCGTGAAGTTTCCGATCAGACAGCCATTGCAATGGCGCTGATTGAGAATATTCAGCGTGAAGATCTCAACCCCATCGAAGAAAGTCTGGCTCTTATTCGTCTACAGGATGAATTTAATCTTACCCAGCAACAGGTTGCTGATGCGGTTGGTAAATCTCGTTCAGCCGTGACTAATCTCATGCGGCTTGCAACCCTAGAGCCCTCCGTGCAGTCACAGGTTGAGCGGGGCGAATTGGAGTTAGGCCATGCTAAGTGTCTCTTGGCTTTGGAAGGCGCGGCGCAAGTAGGCGCGGCTAGAATGGTCGCTGCCAACGCAATGACCGTGCGTCAAACTGAGGTGCTGGTTAAGAAAGTTCAAACGGCCGGGTCCAGCCACTCTGCCGATACACCGCAGATTACTAGCCCCGACATCATCAGTCTACAGAATGAGCTGTCTGAAAAGGTCGGAGCGGCTGTCCTGATACAGCACAGCGCCAAAGGCTCTGGGAGGTTGGTTTTTAAATATAACAGCGTTGATGAGCTAGATGGTATTTTGGCACATCTGAAGTAGCTGACTATATAATCGATCAATTCTCAATATATACCTCATTTACTGAGTTGAATATCATCCAGACTATACCTATAATGCCGATCCGCTGAAGGAGGATATAAGCCCTTTCGGTGAAAAAGGATAATCGTGGCTAAACCGTATAATGACCACCATACCTAAGCCCCCAGTCAATAGAGTGGCGCTCTATCAGATGTGTTTGTTGTTGCCAATTACTGGGGTCGCTTTCCTATTGGATGCTGTTATAGGTTTGTCGGTATTGGTAGGCGGTGTTATTCAGGTTGTCCCCCACGCTTGGTTTGCGAGACAAGCGTTTAAATATACCGGGGCTCGGCAAACCCATTTGGTTGTCCGGGCTATGTACCAAGGTGAGACAGGGAAGGTGGTTTTAACGGCGGCGTTGTTTGTAATAGCGTTTTCAGAATTACCAAACTTTAATTTTCTGGCCTTGATGAGCACTTTTATCCTGATGATACCAGTGCAGTGGTACTTTACAGTGAGACTGTTGAAATATTAATTGCAAAGACTTCACAGGTAATTTACGTGTGAGTCCACAATAGAATTGTGTAGCCTGAAAAAGAGTTGAGAGTAGATGGCCGGCGAAAATCCCGCAAGTACAACTGAATATATTCAGCACCACTTAACCAATTTGGTTTATGGCAATCACCCTGAAAATGGGTGGGGTTTTGCACATGGCGCACAAGAAGCCGCTGAAATGGGTTTCATGGCGATCCACGTTGACTCGATGGCCTGGTCTATTGGGCTGGGATTGCTTTTTTGCTGGTTGTTCCGTTCTGCGGCAAACCGCGCGACTACGGGTGTACCCACAGGCCTGTTAAGTTTTATTGAGTTAGTCGTCGAATTTATTGATGGCGCGGTGAAAGACAGCTTTCAAGGCCGCAATAAAATGGTTGCTCCTCTGGCGCTAACAATTTTTGTTTGGATCTTTTTGATGAACTTTATGGATCTACTGCCCGTTGATCTAATTCCGGAACTGTTGATGATGGTAGGCGTTCCCTACCAAAAGATTGTTCCGTCAACCGATCCCAATATAACCCTAGGCATGGCGTTGGGCGTCTTTATTCTGATGCTTTATTACTCAATCAAAATTAAGGGTACGGGCTTTGTTAGGGAATTGACGATGCACCCATTTAATCATTGGGCCTTTATACCGGTTAACCTATTTATGGAGACTGTTGGCTTGCTGGCAAAACCATTCTCCTTAGGTCTTCGGCTCTTCGGCAACATGTATGCTGGCGAGATGATCTTTATCCTGATTGCGACCATGTTCGCAGCGGGCGCAGGAGCAGGTATTATTGGGGGCGGCCTGCACGCACAAATCTTTGGGGAGCAAACTAGCGCATGGTTCTGGTTAGTCATCTTTATCTTAGTCTGTGGTGTTTGCAGACTAAATCTCAAAGGCAAAATATCCACAGGTAGAACAGTTTTGCTCTGTATGGTGTTCATGACCATAGGCGGCGGCTTGACAGCTTTGGGTGGCGGGTTGATGCAATGGGGCTGGGCAGTATTCCATATTTTGGTTATTACCTTGCAAGCATTTATTTTTATGGTTCTAACTGTCGTCTATCTCAGCATGGCGCATGAAGAACACTAATTTTCACTTTATATTTTAACTACTAAAAATCGGGAGTCTACGATGGAACTTATATACATTGCTGCGGCAATAATGCTCGGATTGGGCGCATTAGGGGCAGCTATTGGTATGGGCCTGTTGGGCGGTAAGCTGATCGAAGGGACAGCACGCCAACCAGAGCTTGGTCCAATGCTTCAGGGAAAAATGTTTCTGCTGGCGGGTTTGATTGATGCTGTGCCTATTATTGGTGTTGGTATCGCGATGTACTTGATCTTTGTTGTTGCTCCTACAGCAGCCGGCGCGTAACAGTTTTCATTGGTTTTTAACGCATCTTTAAATGAGGTAATAGCGTGAATATTAATCTAACGCTTTTTGGTCAGATGGTAACCTTTGCATTCTTTGTGTGGTTTTGCATGAAGTTTGTTTGGCCTGTCATCATTGATTCTATGGAAGAGCGCCAGAAAAAGATTGCCGATGGCCTTGATGCGGCAGACCGAGCCTTGCGTGACCTTGCGTTGGCTCAGGATAAAGCGACTGACCAAATGAAAGAGGCAAAGCAGGAAGCGGCTGGCATTATTGATCAGGCCAATAAGCGCGCAAATCAAATTGTTGATGAAGCCAAGCAGCAGGCGAAGTCTGAAGGCGATCGCCTGAAGGTGTCTGCTGCCGCTGAAATCGAACAAGAAGTTAACCGCGCTAAAGAAGAACTGCGTGCCAAAGTGGCTGGGCTAGCATTAGCTGGTGCTGAGGCTGTTCTCGAGGCTTCAATTGATGAGCAAGCTAATCGCGCCTTAGTTGATAAATTGGCAGCGCAGCTGTAACCGGGGTTTCCTATGGCAGAATTAAGCACATTAGCCCGACCCTACGCCAAGGCAGCGTTTGAATTTGCTGCGGATGCTGGAGACTTGCTAGGTTGGTCCAAAAGCCTTGCAACTGCCGGTGCTGTTGCTGAACAGAACGCGGTTGTTAAGTTTTTGAGTTCGCCGAACTCAACAGCAGCGCAGCAAGCAGCGGCCGTTATCGATATCTGTGGTGATGCGATAAGTGTCACTGGGCAGAATTTTATTGCAATATTGTCAGAGAATCGACGATTGCAGCTATTGCCGCAGATTTCACGTCAGTTCGAAATTATGAAAGCTAATCGAGAAAAAGCGATTGATGTTGACGTGGTTTCGGCCTACGAACTGGATGCAGGACAGCAACAAAAACTCAGTGATGCACTTGGTGCAAAGCTGGAACGTAACATAAACATGCAGGTTAGTTTTGATAAGAGCCTGCTTGGTGGCGCCGTAATACGCGCTGGGGATACCGTCATAGACGGGTCCATTCGAGGCCGTTTGGCCAAACTCGCCGAGTCACTAAATTCCTAAGGATTGAGGCCTAAGCATGCAGCAACTGAATCCATCTGAGATCAGCGAAATTATTAAGAGTCGTATCGACAACCTTGATGTTTCGTCAGAAGCCCAAAATGAGGGCACCATTGTTTCCGTATCGGACGGCATCATTCGCATTCACGGTCTAGCCGACGTGATGTACGGCGAAATGATCGAGTTCGATGGCGGTGTTTACGGTATGGCACTTAACTTGGAGCGCGATTCAGTCGGCGCCGTAGTTTTGGGTGATTACCAGGCACTAGCCGAAGGGCAGAAAGCCCGATGCACCGGTCGTGTATTAGAAGTCCCTGTTGGTCCTGAACTTGAAGGTCGCGTCGTAGACGCACTGGGTATCCCTATCGACGGTAAGGGGCCAGTAAATGCCAAACTCACTGACGCCATTGAAAAAGTTGCTCCTGGTGTTATTGAGCGACAGTCTGTTGATCAGCCGGTACAAATTGGTCTGAAAGCAATTGACGCTATGGTTCCAATTGGGCGCGGCCAGCGTGAGCTAATAATTGGCGATCGCCAAATTGGAAAGTCAGCTATTGCCGTCGATGCAATCATCAACCAGAAAAACTCTGGTGTTAAGTGTATCTATGTTGCCATTGGCCAAAAAGCTGCCTCAGTAGCTGCGGTAGTGCGTAAACTAGAAGAGCACGGCGCAATGGAACATACCATTGTAGTTGCAGCAACCGCCTCTGATCCAGCAGCGATGCAGTTTTTGGCGCCGTTTGCCGGTTGTACAATTGGCGAATACTATCGTGATCGTGGTCAAGACGCGCTAATCATTTATGATGACTTGACCAAGCAGGCATGGGCCTATCGTCAAATCTCACTGTTGCTGAAGCGCCCTCCGGGCCGCGAAGCCTATCCTGGTGATGTGTTTTACTTGCACTCAAGATTGCTCGAGCGCGCAGCCAGAGTTAATGCAGATTATGTCGAGAAGTTCACCAACGGTGAAGTCAAAGGGCAGACCGGTTCGTTGACAGCACTGCCTGTCATTGAGACGCAGGCTGGTGACGTGTCAGCCTTTGTACCCACCAATGTAATTTCGATTACTGATGGTCAGATCTTCCTAGAAGCGGATATGTTTAACGCCGGAGTACGTCCAGCGATGAATGCTGGTGTTTCAGTTTCTCGTGTTGGTGGCGCTGCTCAGACTAAAATTATCAAGAAACTATCTGGTGGTATTCGTACGGCTTTAGCTCAGTACCGCGAATTAGCAGCGTTCTCACAATTTGCATCTGACCTTGATGAGGCTACTAAAGCCCAGCTTGATCATGGTGAGCGCGTCACTGAATTAATGAAGCAAAAGCAGTATTCTCCGCAAAGTATTGCTGAGATGGGCCTAATGCTTTACGCGGCCGATAACGGATTTTTGAAAGCCGTAGAAGTGAATAAGATTGGTGATTTTGAATCAGCTCTGCTCTCCTATATGAAAGCTGAACATGGCGATTTGATCAACCAAATAAATCAGTCAGGCGATTACAACGATGACATAGCTGCAGGTTTTAAGGCCGCTTTGGAAAAGTTCGTTGCAACCCAAACCTGGTAAGTCAGCCTAACCGGACAGGCACAAGACATGGCAATCGGAAAAGAAGTAAAAACCAAAATTGCTAGTATTGGCAGCACGCGCAAAATCACTAGCGCCATGGAAATGGTTGCGGCGAGTAAGATGCGGCGCGCCCAGGAACGTATGGCGCTGGGCAAGCCCTATGCCATACGGATTCGTGATGTGGTCGGGCATATTGCAAACGCGCATTCGGAGTATCACCACCAGTATTTAGCCCAGCGTGACGTAAAGCGAGTTGCGTATATAGTAATTTCGACAGATCGTGGACTTTGCGGTGGACTGAATATTAACCTTTTTAAGGCGGCACTGCGGTCAATGAAAAGCTGGTCAGATCAGGATATTGAAGTTGATATCTGTGTGGTCGGTAACAAAGCCGCGGGGTTTTTTAGTGCTGTTGGCGGCAATGTGGTTGCAGCGGTGAAAGATGTCGGTGACGAACCCAATGCGGCCGATTTGATTGGTGGCGTAAAAGTGATGCTGGATGCCTTTGATGAAGGGCGTGTTGATCGTTTGTTTATTGTTAATAACACCTTTGTTAACACCATGACTCAGACGCCTACCGTCGCCCAGTTGTTACCTTTGGCCCCTGTCGGGGATCAAACTTTGTCCCATCACTGGGACTATGTTTACGAGCCTGATGCTAAAGAATTGTTGGACGGACTACTGATTCGCTATATTGAATCACAGGTCTATCAGGGCGTAGTAGAAAATAAAGCATGTGAGCAAGCAGCGCGAATGCTAGCTATGAGAAATGCCACCGAAAATGCCGGTGAAATGATAGATGAATTGCAACTTCTTTATAACAAGGCCCGTCAAGCAGCAATTACCCAAGAGCTGTCAGAAATTGTAAGTGGCGCCGCCGCAGTATAAAGCCCAACGACTTTAAAAAAGATTGAGTAAAGAGGAACCGGACATGAGTAGTGGAAGAATCGTACAAATTATTGGTGCTGTCATCGACGTGGAGTTTCCACGTGACCAGGTGCCTAGCGTGTATGACGCACTAATCGTTGACAGCAAGGGCTTGACTCTTGAAGTTCAGCAGCAGTTAGGTGACGGCGTAGTGCGAACTATTGCTATGGGAGCATCAGAAGGTGTCAGCCGTGGGCTGAGTGTCACCAACTCAAAAGCTCCGATCTCTGTGCCCGTAGGTATTGAAACTCTCGGCCGGATTATGGACGTCCTAGGCAACCCGATTGACGAGAAAGGCCCGATAGGCGAAAAAGAGCGTATGGCGATACATCGTAAGCCTCCCGCTTATGATCAGCTATCGGCTTCTGATGAGTTATTGGAAACAGGCATCAAGGTCATTGACTTGGTTTGCCCTTTCGCCAAAGGCGGAAAGGTTGGTCTGTTCGGCGGTGCTGGTGTTGGTAAGACCGTTAACATGATGGAGCTGATCAATAATATTGCGACAGAGCACTCCGGGTTATCAGTCTTTGCAGGTGTTGGTGAGCGAACGCGAGAAGGTAATGACTTCTACTACGAAATGCAGGAATCAGGTGTCGTCAATATTGAAACACCAACAGACTCAAAAGTAGCCATGGTTTACGGTCAGATGAACGAGCCTCCAGGTAATAGACTGCGGGTGGCATTGACAGGCTTAACGATGGCGGAAAAATTCCGTGACGAGGGCAAAGATGTATTATTGTTTATCGACAATATCTATCGCTACACTCTTGCCGGAACAGAAGTATCAGCGCTGCTGGGTCGTATGCCTTCAGCGGTAGGTTACCAGCCCACTCTCGCTGAAGAAATGGGTGTGCTTCAGGAGCGAATTACCTCGACCAAGACGGGCTCAATTACCTCTGTTCAGGCAGTTTACGTGCCTGCGGATGACTTGACTGATCCATCGCCCGCGACTACGTTCGCTCACTTGGATTCGACGGTAGTACTGAGTCGAGATATTGCCTCAAAGGGTATTTATCCAGCGGTAGACCCATTGGACTCAACCTCTCGACAGCTCGATCCTCTGATTATTGGACAGGAGCACTATGATGTTGCCCGTGGTGTCCAATCAGTGTTGCAACGTTATAAAGAGCTGAAAGACATTATTGCAATTCTGGGTATGGATGAGCTGTCAGAAGAAGATAAGCAGGCCGTCTCGCGCGCACGTAAGATTGAGCGATTCCTGTCACAGCCGTTCCATGTAGCTGAAATTTTTACTGGTTCGCCAGGTAAATATGTTTCGCTTAAAGATACCATTGCAGGATTCCAGGGAATTCTCAATGGAGACTATGACGATATGCCCGAGCAGGCGTTCTATATGGTTGGCTCAATTGAGGAAGCCGTAGAAAAAGCCGCTAAGCTTTAATTCATGGCACAGAAGGTCTAGAAAGATATGGCTATAACAGTTCATTGCGACATCGCCAGTGCGGATGCATCATTGTATTCTGGGCCGGTAAAGATGGTGGTCGCCACTGGCTCCATGGGCGAACTTGGCATTATGGCTGGGCATGCACCACTGCTGAGCGACCTAAAACCGGGACCGGTACGACTGGTCACTCAAAATGGTGAGGAAGAAGTCTATTACCTGTCCGGTGGTTACTTAGAGGTTCAGCCCAATGGCATTTCCATACTGGCTGATACGGCCGTCCGCGCTAATGATATCGATGAAGCCGCGGCGTCCGAGGCGGTAAAAACCGCGGAGCAAGCGATTGCTAATCAGTCGAGTGAAATAGAATATTCTAAAGCGGCCGCAATGTTAGCCGAAGCAACCGCACAGTTGTTGACCGTTCAAACATTACGTAAAAAGTTAGGTGGCTGATGGTGCTTCAGGCCTACTGAAAAGGGTGGCTTAGCCACCCTTTTTTTATACCAACGATAAGTATCCATGTCGGCTTGTGTTAGCGCCGATTTGACAGTACCGTAGCCTACATCGATAATCCAACGGGGCATCACTTTGGCCGGCAAACTATGAGTCAAACAGACATTGTTATCCTTGCCGCAGGCAAAGGCACACGCATGCAGTCCGCTCAGCCTAAGGTACTGCATCAGCTGGCAGGTGTTTCATTACTGCAACACGTCTTGGTTGCGGCCGAGACGGTAGTTCATTCCCAGAAGATTGTAGTGACCGGACACGGAGCTGAAATGGTGGAGCGGTCGCTGTCATCCAAAGCCGCAATATTCGTCCAGCAAACCGAACAGCTGGGCACAGCACATGCCGTCAAGATGGCGTTGCCGCACCTACGTGATGACGCCAAAGTATTGATACTCTATGGTGATGTACCCCTTATAAAACCGGTGACGATCGGCAAAATGCTGGCGGCCGTTACTACCGAATCAATTGCGCTGCTGACCGTCACTCTGGCTGATCCAACAGGCTATGGGCGCATAGTCCGTGGCAGAGACGGCCTAATTGAGTCGATCATTGAACAAAGAGATGCCAGTCCGGAACAACTCGAGCTCCGTGAAGTTAACACCGGAGTCATTGCTCTTACCGTTTCTCAGCTAAAAAGCTGGCTACCGCTAATTGATAACAATAATACTCAGGGAGAGTATTATCTAACGGATTTAATCGCGTTAGCTGGACGGGATGGATTTAGGGTCGATAGTATTCAACCGACATCAACCACCGAGGTAGAGGGTGTCAATAACAGACTGCAACTGAGTCAGTTAGAAAGAGCGCATCAGTTAGAGTTGGCCGAGGCACTCATGCTGTCAGGTACTAGTCTGGTCGACCCCGCGAGGTTTGATCAGCGCGGTACGTTGACTGCTGGTACAGACAACCATATTGATATCAATTGCATCTTTGAGGGTACTGTTTCACTGGGTAGCGATGTGACGATCGGCGCAAATTGCCAGATCATTAATAGCAGTATTGGTGATGGCGTTCAGATTAAAGCCAACAGCCATATTGAAGAATCGTTGATTGGTGATCGTGCTGTGATAGGACCCTATGCCAGGTTGCGTACTGGCACTGAGTTAGGCGCTGATGCCAAGATTGGCAATTTTGTTGAAACTAAAAAGACCAAGGTGGGCGCCGGCAGCAAGATAAATCATCTAAGTTATGTGGGTGACACCGAGATGGGATCGAAGGTCAATATTGGCGCTGGCACCATCACCTGCAACTATGACGGTGTTAATAAACATAGTACGGTTCTGGGCAACGATGTGTTTATCGGCTCCAATAGCACATTAATCGCACCAATAAAGATTGGCGACCATGGGTTTGTTGCGGCCGGCTCCACCGTCAGTCAGGATGTATCCGCTTCCGCACTCGCTGTCGGACGCAGCAAGCAGCGTAATATTCAAGGCTGGAAACGGCCCACAAAAGATAATCAGGATTCTTAAGTTATGTGCGGAATTGTAGGCGCTGCTACTCAGCGAAATGTACAGAAAATTTTAATCGAAGGCTTACGACGGCTAGAATATCGAGGCTATGACTCTGCAGGTCTATCCATTATTGATGATAGCCAGCAGTTACAGACCAGAAAAGTGATTGGCAAGGTCATCGGTCTTGCAACGATCGTAGAGGAAAATGCCATTGTCGGTAATACGGGTATTGCGCACACTCGTTGGGCGACCCACGGCAAGCCAAGTACCGAAAATTCTCATCCACACAACTCAGCTGGCGTATCGGTTGTGCATAATGGCATCATTGAAAATCATGACCAGTTGCGGGCAGAGGTTGTTGCTCTTGGATACGAAATCAGTTCTGAAACTGACAGCGAAGTAATCGCTCACTTAGTCCATAACAACCTAAAATCTTGTCTCGAACTCCGTAAGGCGGTACAGGCTACCATCAGTCAATTGGAGGGCGCTTACTCATTGGGAGTGATTTCCGACCATCAGCCCGGCACTATTATCGGCGCACGCAGTGGTAGCCCTCTAGTCATAGGCGTCGGGGTTGACGAACATTATATTGCCTCGGATCAAATGGCGCTGCGGCAGGTCACAGATCGCTTCATCTTCCTACAAGAAGGTGACCTAGTCGAACTTTCCAGCCAGGGCTACAGTATCTATGATCCTGCCGGCGCTTCTGTCGAGCGCCCACTGGAACAACTAGATGAAAAAGATCAGATTGCTGACAAGGGCGAATACCGTCACTATATGCAAAAAGAGATATTTGAGCAGGTTTCCGTACTCGCCGATACCATGGCTGGCCGGTTGGCACCCGACCATATCCGCGAAGCCATTTTTGGTTATCAGGCAGAGGCGCTATTTGCTGAGACTAAACATATCCATATAGTTGCCTGCGGCACCAGTTACCATTCCGGACTCGTTGCCAAGTACTGGATTGAAGAACATGCCAATGTACCCTGTCAGGTAGAGGTCGCCAGTGAGTACCGATATCGTAAAGTACCGGTGCCCGCAGGAACGCTATTTGTCACTATTTCTCAATCTGGTGAAACCGCAGATACGCTAGCTGCACTGCGCAAAGCCAAAGAATCCAATTATCTTGGTTTCGTTGCCATCTGCAACGTAGCCAATAGCTCCCTTGTGCGTGAATCTAATATTTCACTCATGACCATGGCAGGAGTTGAAGTCGGTGTAGCCTCTACCAAGGCATTCACCACCCAACTAGTGGCTCTGCAACTACTAACGTTGGCACTGGGGCGCCATACTGGCCTGGACTCGAAGGTCGAAAGGGAGCTAGTCAGCAACCTTCACCTTCTCCCTGGACTCTGTGCTGAAGTGCTGGCTCTCGATTCAGTCATTGCCGAAATGTCTAAGGCCTTTGCCAATAAGCAGCATGCCCTGTTTTTAGGCCGTGGTGAGCAATACCCTATAGCACTAGAGGGCGCACTCAAACTTAAAGAGATATCCTATATTCATGCCGAAGCCTACCCCTCGGGTGAGCTCAAGCATGGGCCTTTGGCGCTAGTCGATGACGAGATGCCCGTGGTTACCGTGGCACCCAATAATGCCCTATTGGAAAAACTAAAATCCAATCTTCATGAGGTCCGTGCCCGCGGTGGTCAGCTATTTGTGTTTGCCGATGCTGATGCAGGCTTTGTCAGTGAGCCCGGGACTACTGTGATTTCAATGCCTCACGTGCCAAAAAGTCTTGAACCAATCATCTATACCTTGCCTTTGCAAATGCTGTCTTATCATGTCGCCGTGTTGAAGGGCACTGACGTCGATCAGCCTCGGAATTTAGCTAAGTCGGTTACCGTTGAGTAGGTTTGAGTGCAGAATTAAAAAGGACAGTCTGTGGGAAAAATAAATTTAAAGTTATTTGAATGGTATTTTCTGCTCGGTTTATCTCTTTATACAGTCGGTCAGTTTTTAATTTTTATTTTCTTTAATGATATTGACGCACTTCACTCCCAAGAACCTATAGATTTTGCTCATTGGTTTATGTTGATTGGTGCATTATTGCTTATTCCACAAATAGGGAATTTTCCAAAAACTAAATTAAATCTTATCGGCACTCCTGTATTAGTTATTGGAATAGGTTTAATAATTGGAATGTGTGTTCTTGATTTTATTTTTTGGAGCATAAAATCACCCGAGTTCAAAAGTGAAGTAGCAACTCATCTAATCAATACTCCAGCAATATGGAAACCCTTTATGAACTTTAATGGTTGGTTATTTAACTTAGGTCTACTCATTAGCAGTTTTAGTTATTTCAAAAATTCAAGTGCTGGGACTATATTAGTCTTGACAGGCACCTTAATAATTTACTCAGGTAGTGGGTGGTTTAATGTTCTAGGGTATGTAATCCTTACAGTCGGGTTCTATATAAATTTTTACAGACAACCTTTGTCACAAAATGAATAAAAAAGAGATTGAGTTTTATTTAAAGTTCCACAAAGAGTTCAGAAAAAAATATACTCTTAATTCTGCACTCAAACTGAATCAGTCACGGTCGAGTAATCCAACAGGGTGTAGTTTTAGGGTTCTCTATTGAGACTCAATCAAACAACATCACCTACCACAAATCCTATTCCAAGAGACAACAAATAACCTTTAACCTTATCGCATATCTTCATAATGATAAGGGTTGGGGTTATCGTGTCATTGCAAAGAAGATGAATTCTTGGGGCATCAAGACTCAAAGAGGAAAGACTTGGAGTAATGGTTCTATTCATTCTGTTCATTCTGTTCTAAAGAGAATGCATGAACGAGATGTAAGAATAGAAAATATAAGGAACAAGAAGTATCCAATCAAGATCTCTAAGATGGTTGTCAGATGCAACACAGAGTAACTACCTAATGTAACCTTTACTTCCATTTAATGTTATGATAAGTTTGCGTTACATTTCATGCTGTGATGTCTGTTACACATATAAACAAGGAGTAATTATGGAAATATTAATACCACTTTTTGGGATCTCTGTTGGAATCATTGTTCCGCTGGCAGTCTTCTACTGGCAGTATCATGAAACCAAACATAAAAATGAAACGATCATAGAGATATCTAAGAACATAGATGACCCATCCAAACTAGAAGACTTATTGCACATGCTAGATGAAAGAAAAAAAGAACCTATTGACTATCGTAGAGGAGGAATAATAACGATTTTTGTGGGTATTGGTATCTGCCTTCTTGGTTATACTGCGATGGGATCTTTCTTTGTGGGTATTGGATATTTGGTAGGTGCAATAGGCATAGGCACCATGGTTGCTGGATATCTTTATCCAAACACCGGTGAAGAACTAACTAATGCTGTTGAAGAGTTTGAAAGGAAATAGTTTTGGGCAAAAATCACAAAAAACTTCAAAACAACCTTGAAGAACTGAGAAAATCTGCTGGTTTGACTCAACAAGAACTATCAGAGAGTGCCGAGGTTTCAAGGAAGAGCATCAATGCAATCGAAAATGGAATTTATGTGCCCTCAACTGTTCTTGCCTTAAAAATTGCAAACAAACTAAATTGTTCTGTTGAAGATTTATTTATACTACCTTGATACAAAGGATATGATCTATCAAACTACACCCTATTGGAACAATCGGATACGGTAGAGTAAATTTCAATAGTAAATTAATCGGAGAAAATCATAAATATTGTTTGGATAATGTCTGATATTTAAACTTACATAATTTTTACACCAAAGTCCTTTTCTGAGAAATAAAACTTACAAATAACTATTTGAAATTTTGAATCATCTGGAGTTATATATTTAAGTATATGCACAGACACAGCAGACTTTGGGGGAATAGTTAATAACGAATCTAAAGAAGTATAATGTATTACCACCACAGGAGAAATAGACCCTCAAAACTATGAAAGCAATAGCATCTAAATCCATAGTGAATATTCAAAACTCTAGTTGTTGAGCTTAATGGAAATAATAAAATAGATTAAAATTAATGTGAGATAGCTAACGAACAATACGGATTGTTAAATAATGTAATCCTAAAAATATTAACAACATTATTTGATAAAGAAAAATATACAGCCGCAGGATCTACTACACAAAATATCAAACTAAGAATTGGTGTTTCAAAACCAGAAGAGAAAGAATACTTCAAAAGCAAAAGAGAAGGTTGGAAAAAAGACCGATAATGTAATTTACTATTCAAATACACTCAGCGACCATGGAGTGGCATTAAGACGAGAGTAAAAAGTATGTGATCGTTGAATAAATGCAAGGATGGTAGTCTATAATTAATGATCAGTTTTTATGTTTCAAAAAAGACCGAGGGCACCCCAATGATGACTTTAGTTTTTTATATGTCGGCAAACTATGGTCAATAACTTTATGAAAAATCTGGTCTCGGTGTGTTATTACAAGCCCAAATATCGCTATTTCTATCAATGGAATATAACTATAATCATGATGGCGAGGTTAGTTAGGCGTCATCTTTAAATCAAAAGACAGCGTAATAGGGGTAGTCTAATGAGGACAAGTGTTTTGGTAAAACGAATAGGCAACCACTACTATCCTGGCACCATAAAGTGAACCTATACCTACTACTTTTTACGGCAATAGCATTAGAAGTCTTAGGCACAATGCTTCTTCCTGCTTCATATAATTTTACTAAACCCCTACCTAGCCTCATTTTAATTGTATCCTATGCAGTGTCCTTTTACCTTTTGGCGGTTTTATCACAAAGACTCCCTTTGGCTGTAATTTATGCATCTTGGTCTGGATTGGGTGTCTTATCCGTCGCCCTATTCAGCGTTATTTTTTATAAGCAGATTCTGAATTGGCAAATGATACTGGGCATATTTTTCATTATTGTAGGCGTTACCTTAGTTAATATTTATAAGCTGGAAAGTTAAACGTTTTTGAACCAAACGCTATGGTTGCTTAATAAGAATAAGTTACCAAATATTTTTGTTTCTGCCTGCCAAATACAATATACCTCTTTATTACATCAATGCAGTCAGCGGGTTTTTTTACATTAACGCTCGGTTTAAAGCTGTCTCCTAGAGCTACAGATAAATACTATTAACGGCGAGGAAAATATTTTTTTGGTTACATTTAACGGAAGCCCTTATAGAATTCAATGGGATATAAAACCGAGGTAGATAACGGCACAGAAAAAATACCCAATTTAACCAATCTGGGCCAATAGCGATAACAAATCCCCTCACACATTTTCGGATTGCGACAAATACCCTAGTGTTTTTACAAGCCACAAAGGCGCTAGAATTGCCATTGACCGCCCTGACCTTGCCAAACTGGTCGGCGATTCGGCGACTAATTAAAGGCTGTTGATCACAGTGGGGCGATGGCCTATCGTTCATGGCCAACAAGGTCAGATCAACCAACTCGATGTTAGTTCTAAACTGTTGGCATAAATAGACGCGACGTTAAAATTTCACGACCAAGCCTATCAATAAATATCTAGCTGAAAATCCCCTAGTTAACTCTTAAAACAAACGGCTAAACGGTGATAAACGGAATTAGCACCAGATTGTCCGATTAGGTTGCTATGATCGTCAGATAGGTTGGTAACGGGCAGGTAGCAAACAGACTGTTAAGTAGAAATATAACTCAAAGGCTTATACTATAAGTCTAGTACACTGTGCCTTGGTGGCATCCAATAGAAAAGCCAACAGACAGTATAAGAGTGCAGCTATGTCATCAGAAGAATTGCGTGTTGTTGTTGTAGTTTATCTAGCGGCTATAGCGCCCTTAGTGGTCATTTTAGCCGGCAAAAAGCATCTGCCCGACTGGGTGCCAATGATTTATCTTGGTTCGGTATTGGGCTGTGCGGTGGGTTGGGAGCTTTGGTTTAACTACGGATGGCTTGACGGCGAGCCGGTAGACGTTCGCAGGGCCATGGCCCTAAATATTTGGCTGCCTAAATCCATCAACTGGTTGATGAACTCACTGGCTGATGGAGGGGCTATTTGTTTAGGTGGCCTGTGGCTTATGTGGCTAGTTACAGGGAAAGATTCGGCAGTGTTTAAGAGCTGGCACTGGGGAGCGTTCGGTGTATTGTTAGTCTGGTGCGTTGGGCAGAATCTAGCCGTAGAATTATTTTTATACCATGACCAACTAGCGAATGGGAAAGTACTTTCGTGGGCGCCTCTGGCACCATCTGGCCCCTATTTTAACCCAACCCTATTTGAACTGAATGATCGCGGTGTGCGGTTGCAAACCCAGATCCCCTGGCTAGTCTTTCCTTTTCTACTCTATCAAGCGGTTATTTTGACAACGCGAAAAATGACGGTTAAGCCTGTACCGACTCTGGATTAATACTGCAGTCAATGACTGCGAAGAGACGACAAGCCCGCCTGAAGCTGCCGCAAATGGGCATCGAGCTGGGGCCCTTTCTTTTGTGCGACACCTATAGCTAAAACGTCAATGACGGCTAAGTGAGCAATCCGTGATGACAGCGGCGTATAGATTTGAATGTCTTCTTTGGCGTCTACATCAATACCGATAGTGGCGCTGCGTGCCACTGGCGAATCGCTGGGTGCCAGACCGATCACGATACCGCCTGCTTTCTTGACCAAGTCCATGGAGTCCAAAAGTGCCTGAGTACGTCCAGATTGCGAAATGGCAAATACCACATCGCCGGGCCGCAGAGAGGTGGCAGACATATTTTGCAAATGCGGGTCTGAGTAAGCCGCCGACGTTATCTGTAAGCGGAAAAATTTATGTTGTGCGTCAAAAGCCACCGCAGCAGAGGCCCCAAAACCATAGAACTCGACCCGATCTGCGGCATTAATGGCGGCTACTGCCGCCTCAAGCTTTTCTAAAACGAGGCTATCGCGTACCTTAAGCAATGTATCGACCGTGGAATCGAAAACCTTATGCGTATACTCCCGAGTTGAATCGGTGTCCGTCACCGCGATCTGCCCATAGCTGGGGCTAGATGCCAGCTGTTGCGCAAGCGCTAACTTAAAATCTTGAAAGCCTTTGCAGCCCACCGCGCGGCAAAACCGAACCACGGTAGGCTCACTGACACCGGACTGCTGGGCGAGATCGACAATACGCATACGTATCACATTCAGCGGGTCCTTAAGAACAAACTCTGCCACCTTGCGTTCAGATTTACGTAAATCAGGGAGGGTATCGCTAATAGATTGTGTAAGTTCTGCCGGCTTCATAAATTAACCAAAGTAATTCTGTGTAAAAAATTTACAAGAAAACCGATCTGAAAGCTAGTTTTGTAGTAAAAAACAGGTTATTCAGATCTTATGACGAGTATTTCATGACATTTTGGGCTCTGTGGCTACAAAAATTTGTTTAGGCGAGCGTAAAAAGAAATATTTATGAAGCCTTTTTCTGTCGCTAAGTTGCTAGAATGCAGGCCTATGGATGTTACCTCGATACTTGCTAAATTAAATTCCGCTCAGGAAGAAGCCGTTACCAGCGATAAGAAACATTTGTTGGTACTGGCGGGTGCTGGTAGTGGAAAAACTCGTGTGCTGGTGCATCGTATTGCCTGGAAAATTCAGGTAGAGAATGCATCACCCTATTCTATTCTGGCCGTGACCTTTACCAACAAGGCATCGAAGGAAATGCGCGAGCGCATCGACGAGTTGATGGGCATGTCATTGCGTGGCATGTGGGTTGGCACATTTCACGGGCTAGCTCACCGCCTTCTTAAGGCCCACTGGCGGGATGCCAAGCTACCTGAAAATTTCCAAATTCTGGATTCCGATGACCAGTTGAGATTAGTTAAGCGGGTCATGCGTAGCATGGATCTCGATGAACAGCGCTGGCCACCTAAGCAGGCGCAGTGGTGGATTAACGGCCAGAAAGATGAAGGCCTGCGATCCACACACATTCAGGAAGGCGGCGATCCCTTCTTGGCCACTATGCTGCGGATTTATCGGGGCTATGAAGAGACTTGTGAGCGTCTTGGTGTGATTGACTTCGCCGAGCTGTTATTGCGCGCACTAGAGCTTTGGAAGAACAACCCTGAGGTCCTCAATCACTACCAGCAGCGCTTCCAGCATATTTTAGTGGACGAGTTCCAGGATACTAACGCCGTACAATACGCTTGGTTACGACTTTTAGCGGGTAAGGTTAGTGCTGTCACTGCCGTCGGCGACGATGATCAATCGATCTATGGCTGGCGAGGAGCTAAAGTGGAAAATATTCTCAGTTATGAGCGTGACTTCCCCGGCACACATATTGTCAAGCTTGAGCAAAACTATCGCTCAACGGCTAATATTTTGCTGGCTGCGAATGCGATAATCGACAAGAACCCTGAACGACTAGGTAAGGTTCTTTGGACAGATGCGGGAGAAGGCGAAACTATTGCGCTCTATGCCGCTTTTAACGAACATGATGAATCACGTTACATCGCTGATCGCATACAGAGTTGGGTCAATGACGGCAACCGTCGCGAAGACGCTGCGATTCTCTATCGATCTAATGCCCAGTCTCGAGTTTTAGAAGCCGCGCTGTTACAGGCAGATATTCCCTATCGTATTTATGGCGGCCAGCGCTTCTTTGAGCGCTTGGAAGTAAAAAATGCCCTGGCCTATTTGCGTCTAATGTTAAACTGCCATGACGATGTTGCCTTTGAGCGGGTTATCAATACACCGACTCGCGGTATTGGCGATCGCACCCTAGAACTGATCCGTCAATTGGCCCGCGAGCAGGAAACGTCTATGTGGGGTGCATCGGTCATTATTGTTAAAGAGAGTCGCTTGGCGGCACGAGCAACAAATGCTGTCGCAATGTTTATTGAGTTGATCAATGAAATGAGCGGCCAGCATGACGAAGTTACTTTGGCGGAACAGGCTGAAAATGCTATCCAGCACAGTGGACTGATTGAAATGCACCGTCGTGAGAAAGGCGAGCGCGGACAGGCACGGGTAGAAAACCTCGAGGAACTGGTCAGCGCCTGTCGAAACTTTGATCCAGAAGATCATGACCTTGCGGTGTTGCCGCAATTCCTCGATCAGGTAGCCTTAGATTCTGGCGATCGCCAAGCGGACGAGGACCAGGATGCCGTTCAATTAATGACATTGCATAGCGCCAAGGGTTTGGAGTTTCCGTTAGTCTTTATTGCCGGTATGGAAGAAAACTTATTTCCACACAAGATGTCTATTGATGAGCCGGGCCGGTTAGAAGAAGAGCGGCGTTTGGCGTATGTTGGCATTACCCGGGCCATGCAAAAACTGTATTTGACCTTTGCCGAGAGCCGCTCAATATATGGCAGTGAATCATTTAATTCCGTGTCTCGCTTTGTACGTGATATTCCTCAAGAGGTCATTGAAGAGGTTCGGCTCCAGAATAATATTGCAAGACCGACCACCTATGCCGCCGGCGCTATACAAAGTGATCCGGGTGCTGACACGGGTTTTAATTTAGGTCAGCAGGTAATACACAATGTCTATGGTGAAGGTGCTATCTTAAACTTTGAGGGCAACGGGCCAAGGGCTAGAGTGCATATTCGTTTTGAGACCGTTGGGACAAAAATATTAATTTTGGCATCAGCGAATCTGACTGCGGCATAAATGACAAAGGTAAATAGGATAACAATGCGCATAATAATTACGGTAATAATGGCGTTGGCCCTAGCCGGCTGCGGCAGCAAAACAGCGGTCAGCGACTCAGAAGGCACCCTAGATACCCAGCAGACCTTTAAATGGAAGTTAGTGACGACCTGGCCCAAGAACTATCCTGGCCTCGGCTCGGCGCCAGAGAACTTTGCAAAAAAAGTCTCTGCAATGAGTGCCGGCCGATTAACCATCAAAGTATTTGGTGCTGGCCAGCTTGTACCTGCCTTTGAAGTTTTTGATGCAGTCTCGCAGGGGACCGCTCAGATGGGTCATGGCGCGTCGTACTATTGGACGGGCAAAACTAAGGCCGCGGCATTTTTCACCTCGGTACCCTTTGGTCTCAATGCGCAAGAGATGAACGGCTGGCTCCACTACGGAGGCGGTCTTGAGTTGTGGCGCGAGCTCTATGAGCCGTTTAATTTGGTCCCCTTTGCAGCCGGCAGTACCGGCGTACAGATGGCTGGTTGGTTCAACCGCGAGATTAACTCAATGGATGACATTAAAGGCTTAAAAATGCGCATCCCCGGCTTGGGTGGCGACGTGATCACCCGTGCTGGAGGCGTGTCTGTGACCATGCCGGGTGGTGAGCTGTATACCTCTATGCAGACCGGCGTTATTGACGCCACCGAATGGGTTGGCCCCTACAATGATTTAGCGTTTGGTTTTCATCAAGTGGCAAAGTACTACTATTATCCCGGCTGGCATGAGCCGGGCCCTATCCTGGAGTTGATAGTTAACAAAGATGCCTATGCCTCTCTTCCAAAAGATCTACAAGCCATTGTTGAGGGAGCGGCACGCGCTGTGAACCAGGATATGCTTGATGAGTATACGGCGCGCAACAACAGCGCACTGGTTGAGCTGGTTGAAACTCATGGTGTTGATGTGCGAAAACTACCCGACGATGTAATTGTAGAACTACGTAGGCTCTCGGCAGAGGTTGTCGAAGAGCTGGCAGCCGATTCAGAAATATCGCGCCGTATAGCCGAGTCAGTAAAGGCCTTTCAGAAACAGGCTATGACCTACCATGAGATATCCGAAGAGGCCTACTACAGGGCTCGTCGGCAGTAGTGACAGGCTGGCAAGACCGGGGTCACCGATCTATTGATACGCAGATGGCAGCCTGATAGTGCAATAGCATGGGCTGCCCAGAAGATCTCTAATTTTTCCAGAACGTCGGTGTAAATAGCACTAGTAAGGTAAAAATTTCTAAGCGCCCTAGTAGCATCCCCCAGCATAAAACCCACTTGGCGAAGCTGCCGATGTCCGCATAGTTGGTAGCTACGGCACCGAGGCCTGGGCCAAGGTTGTTCAGCGCCGCCGCGGTCGCCGAATAGGCGGTCACATAGTCCAAGCCGGACGCTAGCAATAGCAGCACCATAAAATAAAAGAGCGCCAAATAGACACCAAAAAAGGCCCAGATTGCGTCTGTTACACGCTCTGGTATCTGCTGACGACGCACTTTTATTGGCAGTAGCGCGTTGGGGTGTACTAGGCGATAGATTTCGCGAATGCCCTGCTTACCCAGTATGAGCATGCGGCCAATCTTAATACCACCACCGGTTGAGCCAGCACAGGCACCAAAAAAAGACAGAAATAATAAAAAGAACGGCAGAAATGTTGGCCAAGAATGAAATTCAGCGGTGGTAAAACCGGTGGTAGTCATGATCGATACCAGGTGGAAAACACCCTGACTGACACTGTCGTTCCAGTCGTAGGTACCACTGTAAAAAAGATACAGACAGGTAATCACCGCCCCGATCAGCAGAATATAGATATACATTCGCGCTTCGGCGTCCTGCCAGTAGAAGCTTAGGCGTCGGTTGTGCCAGACCATATAATGTAATGCGAAATTGAGACCTGAGACAATCATAAAAAACGCGCAGATCGACATAATCAAGCCGCTATCAAAAAAGCCCATACTGGCATCATGAGTAGAAAATCCGCCAATTGCCACCGTAGAGAAACTGTGACAAATAGCATCAAATCCGCTCATGCCTGCGGCCCAATAGCCGAGAGCACAGATTGCAGTTAAGGCCAGATAGATTCGAAAAAGTACATTGGCTGTTTCCGTGATACGGGGTGTGAGTTTTGAATCCTTAACGGGACCTGGGGTTTCTGCTCGGAATATCTGCATGCCACCAACACCTAGCATCGGCAAGATAGCCACTGCTATAACCACGATTCCGATACCGCCCAACCACTGCAGCTGCTGGCGATAGTAAAGAATAGATTTAGGCAGATCATCCAGCCCAGAAATTACTGTGGCGCCGGTCGTCGTTAGGCCCGAGATTGACTCAAATAGCGCGTCCATAAAGCTCAAATTAGGCGCCTCTGAGAGCATCAGCGGTAGCGCCCCAAATGTACTGAGCACCAGCCAGAAAAATACAGTGACAATAAAGCCGTCTCGTGTGCGTAGTTCTCCCTGACTATCTTTTGAGGGTAGCCAGAATAGGATACCCACTAGTAAGGTGATGACAAAAGCTAGAAGGAATGTTGGCGAGGTGTTTTCTCCAAAGCCCCATGCGACCAAAATAGGCGACAGCATAGTAAGGCTGAAGAGCATCAGCAGAATGCCTAGAACCCGAGCAATAACAGCAATATGCATAGAGACTGTTGCCTTAGAAAAAAGAGAAGTTTACCGCAAACAATTTCTCGACGGCTTTGGTATTTTCTTTGTCGACTACGAACACAATGACATGATCGTCACTTTGGATAATCGTGTCATGGTGAGCAATAATAACCTCGCCATTGCGCACTAGCGCAGCTAAGGTGACTCCCGAAGGTGACTTAATATCACCGATTGCCCGGCCTACAACCTTAGAGGTTTTTTTGTCACCATGGACGATAATCTCAAGCGCTTCCGCAGCACCCCGCCGAAGTGAATGCACGCTAACCGTATCGCCTCGGCGAACATGAGTCAGTAATGAGCTGGTAGTTGCCTGCTGCGGGGAGATGGCGATATCAATTTCGCCACCCTGCATCAGGTCGGCATAGACGGGGTTGCTAATCAAAGTCATCACTTTTCGAGCACCAAGTCGCTTGGCTAGCAGCGAGGCCATAATATTGACTTCATCATCGTTGGTCAGTGCTAGAAAAACATCAGTCTTATCAATGTTTTCATCAAGCAATAATTCCTGATCCGTTGCCGAGCCTCTTAATACAACGGCTCGGTTAAGCTTCTCTGAAAGGAACTTAGCTCGGCTTTCAGAAAACTCAATAATCTTAATATTGTACTGTTCTTCGAGTGCCTTAGTTAGGCGAAAGCCAATATTGCCGCCCCCGGCTATCGTCAGTCTGCGATAGGGTTTTTCTAACCGCCGCAGCTCACTCATCACTTTGCGAATGTTTTCTTTGGCCGCGACAAAGAAGACTTCATCACCATCTTCAATCACGGTGTCACCCACAGGAAAGAGCGCGCCATCTTTGCGAAAAATGGCAGCCACTCGCGCGTCAACATTGGGCATATGTTCTTTTAATGCGCGCAGTTTCTGTCCCACAAGAGGGCTATCTTTTACCGCACGCAGGGCGACTAACTGAATACTCCCGTCAGCGAAATCAAGAACCTGAAGGGCCCCAGGTTGCTCCACTAATCTACAGATGTAATCCGTTACCACCTGCTCGGGGGTGATCATGACATCCACCGGCATATGCTTGTCGTTAAACAGGAGGTTCTTATATTTTGGGTTGGTATAGTTTTGCGCTCGCACCCGGGCAATTTTGGTTGGCGTGTGAAACAGTGAGTAGGCTACTTGGCAGGCAATAATATTAATCTCATCACTGTTGGTTACTGCAACCAACATATCGGCATCTTCGATACCTGCTCTGACCAAGACGTCAGGATAACAGCCAGTTCCACTCACCGTCCGAATATCGAGCCGGTCCTGTAAAGCACGAAGAGCGCCGTCGTTAATGTCGACAACCGTGATGTCATTGTATTCGCGCGCCAGATTCTCTGCCAATGTCGCGCCAACCTGTCCTGCACCGACTATTACTATTTTCATTATTGTCCCAGGTAGTTACATCAGTAACGTTACAGCTTCTTTAATCTCGAGTAATAAAAACCGTCATTGCCATTCTCTAGAGGGAACAGCTGTCGTCCATGATCAGTGCCTATTCCCCAGGTCGCATCAATAGGTACGAGCTGCGCATCATTCTGTGACCTTATAAAATCCCTAATAATCTGATCATTTTCTATGGGCAATACCGAGCAGGTTGCATAGAGTAAAATGCCGCCAGGCTTCAAGGTTTGCCAAAGGCTGACCAAAATCTCAGTCTGTATAGCTGCTAGCTTATCAATATCCGCGGGTTTGCGCAGTATTTTGATATCGGGGTGGCGACGAATAACGCCAGTAGCTGAGCAAGGAGCATCGAGCAGGATTCGATCGAAGGCATTGCCATCCCACCAGCTGTCTAAATCATTGGCATCAGCCGCTACTAATTTAGCCGCTAACCGAAGTCTTTCCAGATTTTCGAACACTCGCACCAACCGGCGCTGCTCTAGATCAATCGCTAAAACGGATGAAAGATCTGGCTGACTCTCCAGTATATGGCATGTCTTGCCGCCGGGCGCGCAACAGGCGTCTAAAACGCGCTGCCCGCTTTCCAGCAGCAGTAAATGAGCGGCTAATTGCGCAGCCTCGTCTTGAACGCTAATAACGCCATCGCTAAAACCGGGGAGATCAGTAACATCGCGGGGTGTCTCCAATAGAATTCCTTGAGCACTATATTCGGTAGGACTAGCAACAATGCCGGCATCTTCAAGAATCCTAAGATAGTCTTCGCGCGACGTACGCAGGCTATTAACCCTAAGGGTCATGGGAGCCCGCTGGTTGTTGGCCTCAATAATCTGCGTGGCTATTTCGCTGGGCCATGCCTCATTGATTTTATTCAGCAGCCACTTTGGATGCGCGGTCTGAAACACGAGGTTGTCAGTTTGGTTATCGAGTATCTCTTGTTGCTGGCGCTGAAAGCTTCGAAGTACCGCATTGACTAACCCTTTAGCCCAGGGCCTATTGAGGTTGCTTACCGCAGAGACGGTTTCATTAATAATGGCGTGTTCAGCGATTCGCATATACATGAGCTGATAAATTCCACAGGTCACTAAACCCTGAATCTCAAGGTCTTTTTCACGTATTGGCTTTTCAATCAGATCCTTGAGAATGATGGCGATCTGGGGATACCAACGCAGGGATCCAAAGCAGAGTTCTTTGAGGAGAGACCGATCCTTTTCGTCGACCTTATCGCTGTATTCTGGGAGTAACGCAGTAAGTGACTGACCGCGGAGAACCTTGGCGATCACTTCAGCCGCGGCAGCCCTGGTGCTGAGTTTCTTTCTGTTTTTGAATTTTTCGTACATAGATTACTGATCGAACTGCTTGCCGACGGCAAACAGTTCAGCACGTGATTTTAATATCTCGGACACTGCCATTCTGGACTTGCCCGCCAGCTGAATTTCTGTCATTAGCAGGGCGCTCTGTCCGCAACTTACCAACAGACCTGCGCTGTCCGCCGCCATTATCTGTCCAGGCAAAGCGATCGATGAACTTGCCACTTGCGCGCCCCAGATCTTGACCCTCAGGCCCGCCAACTCGGTATAAGCCGCAGGAAATGGATTAAAGGCACGGATGCGCCGGTCAATAATGTCGGCACTATCCGACCAGTTAATGAGTGCCTCCGTCTTGTCGATTTTATGGGCATAGGTACTCTTATTATTATCCTGAGCTGCGGCCACAGCATCGCCAGCCTCTAAAGAATCAAGGGTGGTCAGCAGTGCCGGCGCACCTAGTTCAGCGAGCTTATCGTAGAGTGAACCGCTGGTTTCGTTCGTCGCAATGGGGCAGCGTGTTATAGACAGCATAGGGCCCGTATCCAAACCGACATCCATTTGCATAATAGTAACGCCACTTTGCAGGTCACCGGCTTCAACCGTTCGTTGAATCGGCGCTGCTCCGCGCCACCGCGGCAGTATTGAGCCGTGGACATTGATGCATCCCATGCGAGGCGCTTGCAAAATAGCTTGTGGCAGCATTAACCCATAGGCTACCACGACCATAATGTCAGCCTGCAAATTGATGACCATAGACTGTTGCTCAAAATCTTTGAGCGACACTGGTTGATAGATCTGCAGCCCCAACTCTTCGGCAAGCAGCTTGACTGGGCTAGCGGTGATTTTTTTACCTCGGCCGGCGGGCCGATCGGGCTGGGTGTAAACCGCAATAACCTCGTGTTTGAGGCTGAGGGCCCGAAGGTGGGTCGCCGCGAAATGGGGGGTTCCTGCGAAAATGATTCTCAATCGGATGCCTGTAACCGTTGTTTTTTGAGTTTACTGCGGATACGTTGGCGTTTTAGTGGCGACAGGTAATCAACGAACAACCGGCCTTCTAAATGGTCTATTTCATGTTGAATACAGACTGCCAGCAAACCCTCGGCCTCTTCTTCAAAAGCCGCACCATCCCGATTTAGAGCCCGAATAATAACATGCGCTGGGCGGGCTACTGACTCATAGAAGCCAGGCACGGATAGGCAACCCTCCTCGTAGGGGAGGGGTTCGGGCTCGAGCACCTCGATCTCAGGATTTATAAATACTCTGGGTTCGTTTCTATCTTCGGAAAGGTCCATCACAATAATGCGTTGATGCACATCCACCTGCGAAGCGGCTAGGCCAATACCATTGGCCGCGGCCATGGTTTCAAACATGTCGTCAACAAGACAACGGACGCTGTCGTCGACGTGATCAACGGGCACCGCTTTAATACGCAAGCGGGGATTGGGGTATTCAAGAATAGTTAGTCTGGCCATAGCGAATGTGATGTACGTCTAAAAATTAGTTAAGAGGACTGCTACCATTATCTGGAGGCATTTTTACACTTTTCAGCTTCTTGCCAAAGATTATACCTTAGGGGAAAGGACTCCACATGAAAAAACGTGTTGCTGTCTATATCTCGCTATTAGCGTCGCTGATCAATGCCGACGCGACGGCGCAGCATAAGACCATGCAGTCAGAAATATCTAACCGTGAGGTCACACTATCCCCACAAATCCGCGAGCAGACGCATCGGCCGCCCGCAGCCCCCCTGCCCCAAAATATCATGCAACAGTTTCTGTCTCATAATATGGTTGCCACAGAGGCGGAGTTAGATGCGGCGCCGTATGTATTAGGTGGTCAAGAGGGTAGGCTGTTAGTGGCGCTAGGCGATGACTTTTACGCCCGAGGTGATTTTATCCGCAACCATCTCGCCTACGGCATATATCGCCCTGGTCAGCCATACCTTGACCCCGCCACGGGCGAGTTTTTTGGTGTGCATGCTAAGCAGGTTGGCTCTGCTAGCATTAAACAGATCAATGGAAGCATCGCGACCCTGACTGCCACAGGGTCATCGGCAGAGCTTCGCCGTCAAGATAGATTATTTCCTCGCCAGGATCACAGCCGGGTAACCGCCGTCTATCCTCGCTCATTGGACAATGTTATCGAGGGCCAGGTGCTAGCTGTCCCAGGGGGTCTCCGTAAAGCAGGCTTCCTCGATATTGTTGCACTGAATCGCGGGACTCGCCATGGCTTGAGTAATGGAGCAACAATGGTCGTGTATCAAGCGGGTAATTCGATTAATGACCCGATAACCGATCAGCGCATGCGTCTGCCAGATGAACGCATAGGCCTGCTAGCAGTTTTTTACACTTACGAAAAAATGAGTTTTGGGCTAGTTATGGCAGCCGATCGGCCGCTGACAGTGGGCGACCGCGTGAGTAATCCCTGATCGGCCATCGATTCTGACAACTGAGGTTAGACCAGATTATGACCATTGCAGACGATCAAGAAACTCACTACGCGCTTGTGTCTCAATTTCTCGCGAAGTTTCCACCTAAATTACAGGCCGAGTTAATTGGGCGAATTGGCAGCTACACGGGCCTTTTCACAACGCCACCGAGCAGCTTCGAGCCTGAAGTTGGACAGCTTGTGAGTCGGCTGCAAGATGAGTATCAGCGCCAACATTGGTCGACTCAGATTGACATAACCTTAGAGATGATTGAGCGCTTTAGGGCGCAGATTATTCCGATCACCAGTTCTGACTATCCGCAGCAGCTCAGGCAGATCGCGGGTGCTCCCGCGCTTCTCTATGTGCGTGGCGATCCGGTCAATTTACACCTGCCACAGATCGCTATTGTAGGTAGTCGCCGTATGACCCGCGGTGGCGAAATCAATAGCCTGCAATGGAGTAAATTTTTGGCCGACAGTGGCTTCACCATTACCAGTGGATTAGCTCTGGGAGTGGACGGAAGCGCTCACCGAGGAG
>Ga0302130_1000324_pt1 | contig 33874 bp, 27 predicted proteins | sample CB9_surface_MG_FD_203117 | JGI IMG/M metagenome (GOLD analysis project Ga0302130, IMG submission 203117) | Marine microbial communities from Western Arctic Ocean, Canada - CB9_surface | ecosystem: Environmental > Aquatic > Marine > Oceanic | place: Canada: Western Arctic Ocean | collected... | reverse complement strand
TTGCTGACCTCGGCCAACACCTGATACTGCGCCTCAGTGTAGGGAATATGATCGGCGCCTTCCATTTCTATGCCAATCGAAAAATCATTGCAGTCATAGCGCTCCTCAAACTGGGACACCCCCGCATGCCAGGCGCGCTGATTAAAGCCGGCAAACTGGGTGATCTGGCCGAAACGATCGATCAGCAGATGTGCGGAAACTTTGAGGTGACAAATCTCGGGGAAATACTTATCGGCCTCGGGATCCAGACGATTGCTGAAAAACTCCGCAATATGGCCGCCGCCAAACTGATTCGGTGGCAAGCTAATATTGTGAATCACCAAAAGGCTGATATCGGCAATCTCGGGACGCTGATCCGTATTCGGAGATGGCATCTGAGTGGCGCAATTTAACCAACCGTTTTCTATCTGCATAAGGGGCGATCTGCTAGCTCGCGACGGGCAATCCTTTGATTTGCGTGATTGCTTCTTTAATGGCTTTATCGAAAAGACAGGAATTATCCAAGACCGTGACAGTACCATTCAAAATATCTACCGCCAAGCGCGCTCTATCGCGCTCGGCAATTAATTTGCCTTGGTTGTCGACAAACACATATTTCCACGACGGCCCAACGATTCCCGCCAGTTTGCCGCGTTTGTGCGCTTTGATATCACCGCCCAACTCGATCCAGCAACCGGTTTTCATCGCCGCCAGACGGCGCTGGGCATCGCTATCTAGAGTCTCAGCATCATGCACCGCCTGAGAAATATTCTTCCCCGGCAGCTCGGTTTTCACTGCCGACATCAACACGCGCTTGACTTCACCGACCAGTGAATCCTCGACTTGGCTTGCGGAGCGGTATTTTTTCACCAGCTTATTAGCCCACTTTTTAGCCGCTGGGGCGATCTCGCTGACCTTAGCCGAGCGCGGGGGTTCGGGGTTGAGACCCAATGCCTCGCTGAGCTGCCCGATCTGCAGACTGCGCTGGGCTATATCAGTGGAAATATGCCCGAGCCGCACATCCAGGTGCTTAATTAATTCATGGCGATATTTAAGATCTTTTTCAGTCGCCGGACGACTGACCAAATAGAGCAGATTATCCAGTAGTTTAAGCGCCACCTGCCAGTCGCTGCTGACTTCGCCCTTTTGCTGATGTGCCATATGCAAAACCAGGCACCAGCTGCGCTGCACAAAGTCGATAACCTCCTGAGTATAGTTTTGCCCGAGCATACGCTTGGCCACCTCTTCTTCAACTCGGGTGCGTGCCCAGTTGACCTTTTCTCGCGCTGCAACTCGCTCAATCTCGCGCTTTTCGGAAATCGAAGTAACCCGCTTATCGCGATCGATAATGCTCATAAACTCGCTGAGCATTAGCGGCAGATTGCGCTCTTCAAAAGAGTCCGCGCTCATGGTCTCAGAGAGACTGACCATCTGCTGATAAATTTTATTGTCTTCGCAATCACCCTGTTCCAAGCCGATGGCATATTTGGCCATCTCATTAAACAGGCGCCTTATGGGATGATTTTCCTGTTCAAAGAGAACCGGCTTTTTCAGCGCCAACTTGAGCATCGGAATCTCACAGCGATTGATCACCTGACGCACTTCTGGCGCTACCACTATGGATTCGCCAAAGCTGGCAAAGGTATTTTCCACCACCTGAAAGACACTGGCATCGTTGCGGTGCATGCGGCCGCCCTCTTCGCCCTGACCGAGCTGCTTGATCGCGGCGGCCAGGTCCCGGGTAATCTGACCATTACTGGCCAGCTCACTGCGATGGCTAACCAGATGGTTGATATGCTTATTAATCTCGGCAAAGAGCTGCGGCTTATCCATACAGGGGCGTTGCCTTGCGCTGTGACCAGAGGATGCCCGCGCCCCTGAAGCGGCCAGCGGCGCGGTTTCAAGCTGTGCATCCTGCTCAGCGTTCTCGAGCATGGAACTGATCTTGGCCAGCAGTTCGGTTTGAATGCGCGTATTGGCAATCAGCGGCTCATCGTCGTAAGCCGGACTCTGCTCCTCAACACCTTTTGTTAGCCTAGACTTATCCGGATGTGGATTAGACTGTTCAGTATTGGAGGCTTGGGGATTAGAGGCTTGGGGATTAGAGGCTTGGGGATTAGAGGCTTGGGAATTAGAGGCTTGGGCATTAACAGGTTCTTCAGCAGTAACCGGCTCTTGCTCTCTTTCCTTTTCCTTTTCCTTTTCCTTCTCTTTCGATTTAGCTTTAACGGGCGGCGAAGAATGGCCAGCCTCAGTGCTTTCGACTATTTCAAAGCCCGCCTCGGCAAGCTCATCAATCACCAGACAAAGCATCTCGCCATAGGATTGATCAAAGCAGACCTCAGCAAAGATCTTAACCAACTCCAACTGCACCTCAAGGGCAATCATGTCGTCATCGAGGGCACTGACAAAAGCTTCAAGCAGCGCATCCGGTGAAATGGGCTGGTTATTGTTGTCGTTGCTGTCGTTGCTATAGCCGTTGCCCTTATGAGTCACTAGGGATTTAAAGCGCCCCTCCAGCTCATAGAGCTCATTACCCAAGACCTCGCGCACAGAACTAGAACTGTTATCCAGCGCAATCATCACTTCAAGGTCTTCATGCTCGACCAACTTAAGACCTTCACCGGCACTGCGCCTCGATCGCTCTGCTGCCTTAGTGGTTTCAGTAGTTTTAGTGCTTTTAGTGCCTTCAGCTGTAGCCATCTGCGCAGCGCGGGCTTGCTCAGCAAGCGGCTTCACTGAGTGGCTGACAGTGGGACTAGGGGCGTCATTGAGAGAGTCAGGTAAAAACAGCGGCTGCAGCGCACTTTCGATAGTGCGCCGCTGAATCTCAGCGCAGTGCAATCGCAGCAGTCGCTGGGCATCCAAATAGAGAGTTTGTAAACGGTTGCTGTCGGCATTTTCAACCAGAGCCGTTAGCTTGGTGGCGGAGGCTGGTTGGAATTTATCGAAGGCATCGGCAAGATGTTGCTGGCAGTACTGCCTCAACGACTTTAGGAGCTGTTGCTGTGCTTGATGAGATCCCTGACTCATTACCTGCCATCCTCATGGCGCGACTCTTTTACACTGGTCGACGGGCTATTTAATGATCGGCTAATTATTCGGTTAAGTATGGACCTTTTTGAACCAGTTCACATAAAAAAACCGCAGCTAAATTTTATCCACAACAAAACTGTCGCCAATCAATGCTGCTATAATTCTGCGCTTCGACATTGAGCCTGGGCAGCAAGCCTGCCAGACACAGGTTATAACGACTTAAAACTGACTATAGAGACGCTAATGGCCAGCACCGAAAAGGCTCAATCGCCAACCCTATCAATAGATACCCTAAACGATATTCCCCACTGCGTAGCCCGTGCATTGCAGGAGGACGTTGGCAGTGGCGATATCACCGCACAGCTGATCCCAGAACAGCAGCGCGCCACCGCAGTAATTATCTGCCGCGATCAGGCAGTGATCTGTGGACGCCCTTGGGTGGATGAGGTATTTCGCCAATTGGACATTGCAGCAGCCGAGCAGACAGCTGGAACCCAAGAAAGCACGCAGATCGAATGGCATATCAACGAAGGCGACAGTGTCAGCCCCAATCAAAAGCTCTTTACCCTGCGCGGCAATACCCGGGTGCTGCTAACGGGGGAACGTGCGGCACTGAATTTTTTACAGACTCTGTCCGCCACCGCCACCAGCGCCCGTCAGTACGCTGACATCAGTTTAAACAGCTTAAATAGCCAGATTAAAATACTCGACACGCGCAAAACCCTTCCCGGCCTGCGTCTGGCACAAAAATATGCCGCAGCAGTGGGCGGCTGCCAAAATCATCGCATCGGTCTCTACGACGCTTTCTTGATAAAAGAAAACCATATAGCCGCCTGTGGCGGAATCGGTAAGGCTATTGCCAAAGCCCGAGAAATTGCCGCGGATAAGCTGGTGGAAGTCGAAGTGGAAACACTGGATGAACTGCATCAGGCACTGGCTGCCAGGGCCGATGTAGTGATGTTGGATAACTTCTCTCCCGCTGATATAGAAGCGCTATCGTCACTGGATTTGGGCGAGACTAAGATCGAAGTGTCCGGGGATATTACCGAAGAGAAAATTAATGTCTATAGCCATGGGGCGGTGGACTTTATTTCATCGGGGAGTATTACTAAGCATATTCGCGCGGTGGATTTGTCGATGAGGCTTGTTGTTAGCCAGACCATCAAAAAGAATAAAAAAACCGCAACCTAGGTTGCGGTTTTAGAATACATCTAAACCTAACTTAGCTTCTTATAACCACGCTAAATATTAGTTTTCGTTATTAAGTCTAGCGCCGCGGCCTGAGTTACCGTTGTAGTATTCGCCCAAGTTAAATTAGTAGTGCCGACTGTTGGCGTTTGTGTAACGACCAAACCATCTACACCACCACCTATACCTGTTGCTAGAGTGAGCGCGATGACACCATCCACTACCGTGGCAGATGCAACTTCTTTTGTTGCATTAAACGCGGGAATTCCACCACTACCTGTATCACATGTAGTAAGGACAGAACCATTTTCTTGCGCACAGATCCCGACAGCTACTTTAAGCGCAGAACTAGATGAGAGCGCCGCACCAACTTTGGCTTTAATTACATAGTCCTGATACGCAGGTAATGCCACAGCCGCCAAAATTCCAATAATCGCTACAACGATCATCAGTTCGATTAGGGTGAAACCACTTTGCTTTCTATTCGTCTTCATAGTTACTCTCCATTAGATTAAAAATTCGTTATTCCAGTTAACTGGCAAATGACTTTCCACAATAAGGGGATAGCAATTGCTGTGCCAAAAACTATTTAGCCATTACTTTCAATAGCTTAGGGATTTTGTTTTTTCTTAAACCCAAAAAATAATGTTTTATTGGGTCGCGAATTAACATTGCCCTGTCAGTTTGTGACTTTTTTTGTCAGCCCCAGATTAAGTTTTTCAGTTTTTCTTTTTCACTCAGCTATGCTTTTTAAACCAGTTCTTAAATTTAGCCTCTTAGAAGGCACTGTTAAAAATCTGCCTTATAAGAAAAACAAAACAACCTGATATAGAAGTAGCATTTGCAGCGCAAGCCAACCAGCTATGCCAACTGTTTTTAAATAAACTGTTACCCGGTTCACAAAATTTTTTCTATTCTGTGGCGCTCGGCACGGCATAGAACAAAAACGCTCAGTAGACTTGCGTGTACTGTTAATTAAGGATGATCGCTGTTATGAATATGCCCCAGATTGCATTGCACGGCCTGCCAAAGCGCTTGGTCGATGATCAGCTCATTGCTGCAAATATAATAGAAGCGGCCAGCGCCAGCGCCAAAACCAAGAAAATTTCACTGGTACAGTATCTCTGCGACAAACAGCTGCTCTCGTCACATCAGATTGGCGAGTCGGCTTCAAAAGAATTTGGTATTCCCCTCTACGCTCTCGACAAACACAACCCCGACTATTTCCCGCGCGATGTGGTGGACAGCAAGCTGCTGAAGAAGCATCAGGCAATCCCTTTGCTGCTGCGTGGCAAGCGTTTGTTTCTGGCGATTGCCGACCCGACTAACCAGCGCGCCATTACTGAGATTCAATTTCAGGCGGGTGTCGCCGTGGAACCGGTGCTGGCACTCTATTCGGATATAAGTCAGGCCCTGGAAAAATGGCACGAGAGCGCCAATGACGGTGATATAGGTCAGGCACTAGGCACCATGGACGATGTGCATCTGGATGATCTGGATCTGGAGGCCATGGATGAGGGTCCCGATTCCGCCGATGGGACGGATCACAATGGTGACGACGATGCGCCGATTGTGCGCTTTGTCAATAAGATGCTACTCGACGCCATTCGTCTCGGGGCTTCGGATATTCACTTTGAACCCTATGAAAAGTCGTACCGAGTGCGCTTTCGTGTCGATGGCATACTCCAGGAGATGTCGCGACCCCCAGCCAATTTGGCACCGCGTCTGGCGGCGCGCTTAAAGGTGATGGCGCGCATGGATATTTCTGAGCGCCGCGTGCCCCAGGATGGCCGAGTTAAGTTAAAGCTATCGAAGACCAAAGCGATCGATTTCCGAGTCAATACATTGCCACTGCAGTTTGGTGAAAAGATTGTGTTACGTATCCTCGATCCGGCCAGCGCCAAGATGGGCATTGAGGCGTTGGGCTATGAGGACGACCAAAAGCAGCTCTATATGGATGCACTGGCGCGGCCCCAGGGAATGATTCTGGTGACCGGACCCACCGGTAGCGGCAAGACGGTATCCCTGTATACCGGGCTGAATATTCTCAATACCACAGAGCGCAATATCTCCACCGCTGAGGACCCTATCGAAATTAATATGGAGGGGATTAATCAAACGCAGATCAATATGCGTGTCGGGCTCTCCTTTGCCGAGGCGCTGCGCTCGTTTTTACGTCAGGATCCGGATGTGGTGATGGTCGGTGAGATTCGTGATCTGGAGACCGCGGAGATCTCGATCAAGGCCGCCCAAACCGGTCACCTGGTGCTCTCGACCCTGCACACCAACAGTGCCCCAGAAACCTTGACCCGTCTGTTAAATATGGGGGTGCCGGCGTTCAATGTAGCGACCTCGGTGAATCTGATTATTGCGCAGCGTCTGGCGCGCAAACTCTGCTCTAAGTGTCGTCAGCCATTTGATGATATTCCCAACAAGGTGCTCAGCGAAGAGGGATTTGACGATATCGGCATTCCCCGAGAGCAGATTACGGTTTATAAGCCCATCGGCTGCGGGCTTTGCACCAATGGTTACAAGGGTCGAGTGGGGGTTTATGAAACCCTTAAAATCACCCCGGCCATTTCACGACTTATTATGCAGGGCGGCAGCTCTCTGGACATTCTCGACGCCGCGATCAATGAAGGCTTTCGACCATTGCGCAGCTCGGCTTTACGCAAGGCCGCGCTTGGTCTAATTAGTATTGAAGAAGCCAATCGTATTACCAAGGATTAGTTTAAAAAAACAAGGAAGGGAAAAGATTATGGCCACAACTGCCCAAAACCAGCTGTTTATCTATCGCGGTAAAGATCGCAAAGGCAAGAAAGTTCAGGGCGAGATCAAAGCTGAGACGTTGATTGCCGTTAGGGGGCAGCTGCGCAAGCAGGGGATTATTTCTACTTCGATTAAGAAAAAGCCCAAGCCGCTATTTAGCAGTGCTAAAAAAATTGTCCCCGCCGATATAGCCCTGTTTACCCGACAGCTAGCGACCATGATGAAAGCCGGTGTGCCGCTGGTGCAGTCCTTTGATATTGTCGCCGATGGTTTTGCCAACCCCACTATGCAGGCACTGATCCATCAGATCCGCGATGATGTCTCGGCCGGCGGCAGTTTTGCCAATGCCCTGCGCCGCAGCCCGCGCTATTTTGACGATCTATTTTGCAGTCTGGTGGATGCCGGTGAGACCGCCGGTGCCCTGGAGACCATGCTCGATCGCGTCGCCACCTATAAAGAAAAGACTGAACAGTTAAAAGCCAAGATTAAAAAAGCCCTGACCTACCCGATTGCCGTACTGGTGGTGGCCATGATAGTAACGGCGATCCTACTGATTAAGGTGGTGCCGGTATTTGCTGAGACCTTTAGTAGTTTTGGCGCTGATCTGCCCGCCTTTACGCTATTTGTACTGGGTCTATCTGAGATGATGCAGGAGTATTGGCTGATCATAATAGTGGCTATTGCCGCAGGGCTCTATGCCTTTAAAGAAGCGCGCTTTCGCTCGCCGAAGTTTGCCTATCAGGTGGATCGTTATTCGTTAAAGCTGCCGCTTATCGGCGGTATTATCTATAACGCGGTGGTAGCGCGTTTTGCCCGAACTCTGGCGACGACTTTTGCCGCGGGTGTGCCCATAGTCGACGCCCTGGAGTCGGTGGCCGGGGCGGCGGGCAACGCGCTCTATCGCGATGCCATTTTAAAGGTCCGCGACGATGTCACCACCGGTGTGCAACTGCAGACCGCGATCAAGGCGACGCAGATGTTTCCCATATTGCTGCAGCAGATGACCGCGATTGGTGAAGAGTCTGGTGCGCTGGACGATATGCTCGAGAAGGCGGCGATCCACTATGAGGAACTGGTGGATAATTCAGTGGATAATCTCACTAGTCTGCTGGAGCCACTGATTATGTCGGTGTTGGGTGTTTTGGTTGGCGGCCTGATGATCGCTATGTACCTACCAATATTCCAGCTCGGTAATGTGGTTTAATAGCCGACAGACGCTTTTGCTCAAATGCTGGTCTATCGCTAAGCAGAGTCATTGTGGCCTAGCTTACCGGCGACCCATTATTACCACCGCGCAGCGCTCTGCATAAGGCTGCGCCCCAACTGTGAATAATCTATGTTTTTAGACACCGGCCTGTCCACTACCGCCCTTGCCATCGCCGCCTTTCCCTTTGGTTTAATTATTGGCAGTTTTCTCAATGTGGTGATTCTGCGTTTTCCCGAACAGCTAAAAAATAGCTGGCGCCGTGAGTCTGAGGATTTTCTTGGTCTGGGAGAAGAGACGGCCGAAGAGTCTGGAGAGCCCGAAGAAGAGTTGTCCCTGTCGACACCTGCATCCCGCTGTCCCTCTTGCGGCGTACCGATCAAGCCCTGGCACAATATCCCGGTGATCAGCTATATGCTTTTGCGCGGCAAGTGCAGCGCTTGCGCCACCTCGATCTCGATTCAATATCCTTTAGTGGAACTGTTCAGTGGTCTGGCCACTGCCTTTATTGTTTATCAATTTGGCCTGTCACTGATGGCCGGCTACTGCGTTCTATTTACCTGGGTATTGATTGCCCTCACCGGAATTGATTTTCGTGAGCAGCTGCTCCCGGATCAAATTACTCTGCCACTGCTATGGCTGGGGCTGTTCGTCAACCTTAGCGGCACCTTTGTTCCCCTTAACGAGGCGGTGATTGGTGCCTTGGCCGGCTATCTGTCGCTGTGGTCGGTGTTTTGGCTGTTTAAGTTGGTTACTGGCAAGGAGGGTATGGGTTACGGGGACTTTAAGTTGCTCGCGGCTCTGGGCGCTTGGATGGGCTGGCAGATGCTGCCGCTGATTATTATTTTGTCGACCTTTGTCGGTGCTCTGGTGGGTGTTGCAGGCCTGTTGCTGAAGGCCAGAGAAAAACAGGTTCCTATGGCGTTTGGTCCATTCTTAGCCATGGCAGGTTGGATTGCTTTAATCTGGGGTGATAAGATCCTCAACTCGTATTTAAGTGTGTTTGGCCTTTAGAGGCGGCGCTTAAATTAAGCGCTTTTGCGACCCGATCAATAGCCATGGCATTCTCCAGTGAAATCAAAGCGCTCTTCGTCCAGCTCTCTATCCAGTTCTAGATCCAGCTCTTTATCCAGTTCTTTATCCAGTTCTAATTCAGCTTCCCTGATTGTCGGTTTGACCGGCGGTATTGGCAGTGGCAAAAGCACTGTCGCTGAGGCGTTTCGTCAGCTCGGCATTGATACTGTCGATGCGGATCAAGCATCTCGCGCCGTGGTTGAACCGGGCATGCCGGCGCTAGCCGCGATCGCGGAGCAGTTTGGCGAGCAGATTATTCAAACGGATGGCCGTTTAGATCGCGCCGCACTGCGGCAAATTATCTTCGCTGACCCCGATCAGAAACTCTGGCTCGAGTCACTGCTGCACCCTTTGATTCGCGACTGGATTGTCCAGCAGTTATCGGCAGCTACTAGCCCCTACGTTATTCTTGAATCACCGCTGTTATTTGAAACCGATCAGCATCTTCTGGTGCATAGAACGGTGCTGGTGGATTTGCCGGTGGCGCTGCAAATAGAGCGGGCCTGCGCACGGGATGGTAATCAAGCGGATCAAATTCAACGGATTATCGATGTCCAAATGCCCCGCGAGGAAAAGCTATCCCGGGCTGATATAGTATTGGATAATGGGCTGTCTCTAGACAGTCTGGCGACTCGCGTGGCAGCAATTCACCAGACACTTTTAAGCTTGCCCAATATAGACTTGGCCAGTCAGGAACAAACCCAATGAGTAGCGTAACCACATTAAATTGCCCAACCTGTAAAACCCAACTGGAGTGGACGGACAAGTTTCCTTTCCGCCCATTTTGCTGTCAGCGCTGTCAGCTGATCGATTTTGGTGGCTGGGCTCAGGAAAGTTTTGCGATTAAAGGCGCTGCCCTGCTGGATCCAGAGGTCATGGATTCTGAGCAGTTGGCCCAAGAGTTGCTCAATGCGGGAATGATTGATCCGGATTTGTTGGATTCCTAAAGGCCGCTTATGCTTAGGAAATGGGTTGTTTGAGACCCTGTTCAGCAAGGCGCTGAAGAATTGGCTGATTGCCGGCGGGAAAAGATAGATCCTGTTCTAACAATGTTAAGGCTGGCGACAGCAACTGTTCCAGACTCAACCAGCGACACTGCTGCCCTTCTTTGCCACGGGCATGCCCGGAAAAATCATCGACCTGCCAGATATCCAACAGGACCTTTTTATCCACATAGTCGTGCTCGACCTGCATGTAAGGTTGCGATGCGCTGACACGAATATCAATTTCTTCAAACAACTCACGAGCCAGTGCGGCTTCGGGATTCTCACCGATTTCGACTTTGCCACCGGGGAACTCCCAGAGTCCGCCCTGATGGAGATGCTCGGCACGTCGTGAGATAAAAATCTGCTGATCTGGGCCGACGATAATGGCGGCCACTACATGGATGCGTTTCACTATAGAATCCTAAGTTGACAGCCTAAGTACGGTATTCGGCATTGATGCGCACATACTCATAGGTCAGGTCGGTGGTCCAGATGGTTTCCTTGACTGTGTTTCCTGGCTCTCCCCGATCGAGAGAAATTTGAATACTGATATCGTCCGGCGCCATGGCCTGTTCGCCAGCGGCTTCGGTGTAGCTGGCAGCACGGCAACCGGCTTCAACAATAAGTACATCATTGAGACGCACGGAGACACGACTGACATCGAGATTTTCCACGCCGGCGCGGCCGACGGCGGCGAGTATGCGCCCCCAGTTGGCATCAGATGCGGCCAGTGCGGTCTTGACCAAGGGTGATTCGGCTACGGTATAGGCGACTTTTAGCGCTTCAGCTGAATCCAGTGCACCGTCCACAATCACTGAGACAAATTTGCTGGCTCCTTCGCCGTCGCGAATAATCAACTGGGCCAGTTCAACAAAGACGATGGCGAGCTGTGCGACAAATGCCTCAAAGTTACTTTCGTCTATGACAATGCCGCTGGCACCGGTGGCCACTAAGATCACCGCATCATTGGTTGAGGTGTCGCTGTCCACGGTGATGCGGTTAAAGGATTTGTTCGCCACCAGTCTCAGGGCGCGTTGCAGCAACTCCCCGTCGACCTCGGCGTCGGTGGCCACATAGCCGAGCATGGTGGCCATATTGGGCTTAATCATGCCCGAGCCTTTGGTGATGCCGGTAATGGTAATCAACGCTGCAGAGGCGCTGTTAGGTTGGTATTGCAGGCTCGCGCCTTTAGCGCGAGTGTCGGTGGTCAAAATACCCGCGGCGGCTTCTGTCCAGGTGTTTTCATCCAGGGCAGCCACGGCTGCGGGCAGTGCCGCGAGCAGCTTTTCTATCGGCAGGGGCTCGCCAATCACACCGGTGGAAAAAGGCAGTACCTGATCGGCAGAGACGCTCTGCAGTTCGGCCAGAGCGGCACAACTCGCGAGAGCATCAGCCATGCCCTGGGCTCCAGTTCCGGCATTGGCATTGCCGGTATTGGTCAGTAGATAGCGCGGTGTTGCGACACTGAGGTGCTGTTTGGCGACCACCACCGGTGCGGCACAAAAGGCATTTTGGGTAAAGACTCCGGCCACTGTCGCACCGGGCTGCAATTCCATTATCACCAGATCTTGACGTCCTGGGGTTTTAATCCCGGCGCTGGCGGTGCCCAGTTTGAACCCGGGAACCGGGTGCATCTGTGGAAAGGGTTTATTACCTGTGGCCATTTTTTTATTCTCGGTGCTTATTGGTTCTAAAGGGGTTTAATTAATTTTGCCGTGGCACTGCTTGTACTTTTTCTCGGAACCACAGGGACAGGGATCATTGCGCCCTACCTTGGGGCCGAGACGCTGTATCGGCTGTGCTGCGGGTGCACCCTCTTCACCCGACTCTTGGGCTAGATTGGCTGATTGCGCATGCTGGTATTCGCGACCCTCCTGCTCTTTGCGACGCTTGGCTTCAAGCTTGCGCATATCCTCATCGCTGGTCACTTGGATATGGCTGAGGAAACGGATGGTTTCGTATTTAATATTGGCCAGCAGCTCTTCGAACATGGCGAAGGATTCACGCTTGTATTCCTGCTTGGGATTTTTCTGTGCGTAAGCGCGCAGACCAATACCCTGACGCAACTGATCCATATTGGCGAGGTGATCTTTCCACTGGTTGTCGAGTACCTGGAGCATAATTTGACGCTCCACTTCACGCATCTGGGCACCGACACTGGCATAGCGTGTCTGATAATCCTCTTCCACCAGGGCAACCACTCGGGCGCGCAATGTCTCTTCGTCGAGACGACTGTCTTCTTCTAGCCACTGGCTAATCGGCAACTGCAGGGTGAAATCCGTGTGCAGGGCTTTTTCCAGGCCTTCGATATCCCACTGCTCTTCGAGACTCTGGGGCGGAATAAACATATTCATCGACTGAGTCACGACGTCTTCGCGGACATGGGTAATGACGTCGGAGATATCGCCATCTTCGAGCAGATCGTTGCGCTGCTGATAGATTACCTGACGCTGGTCGTTGGCCACATCATCGTATTCCAACAGATGCTTGCGAATATCAAAATTGCGCCCTTCAACTTTGCGCTGGGCTTTAACGATGGCGTTGGTGACCATGCTGTGTTCGATGGATTCGCCCTGTTCCATACCCATTGAGCGCATCATATTCTTGATTCGGTCTGAGGCAAATAGACGCATCAGTGGATCTTCGAGGGACAGATAAAAACGCGATACGCCGGGATCACCCTGACGACCAGAGCGGCCACGCAGCTGATTATCAATACGGCGCGATTCATGGCGTTCGGTGGCGACTATATGGAGGCCGCCGGCTTCGATAACGGTGGCATGGCGCTCTTGCCATTCGGCTCTAAGGGTTGCCAACTGAGTATCACTGGGGTTATCCAGCTCTTTGATCTCGGCTTCGACGTTGCCACCGAGGACAATATCGGTGCCGCGACCGGCCATATTGGTGGCGATAGTAACCACACCGGGGCGTCCCGCTTCGACAATAATCTTGGCTTCGCGCTCGTGCTGCTTGGCGTTGAGTACATTGTGTTTGATGCCGGCCTTGTCGAGCATATTGGAGAGTAGCTCGGAGGTTTCAACCGATGCGGTACCGACCAGCACTGGCGCGCCTTGCTTGGTAATATCGGCGATATCTTCGATCACGGCTTGAAACTTTTCTTCCTGGGTTAGAAACACCAGATCATTGAGATCTTGGCGCTTGACCTCAACATTGGTCGGGATAACCATTACCTGCAGACCATAGATCTGTTGGAACTCGAAGGCTTCGGTGTCGGCGGTGCCGGTCATGCCTGAGAGCTTGGTGTAGAGGCGGAAGTAATTCTGGAAGGTGGTGGAGGCCAGCGTTTGGCTCTCTTGCTGAATATCCAGCCCTTCTTTGGCTTCAATCGCCTGGTGCAAGCCTTCAGAGAGACGACGGCCGGGCATGGTGCGGCCGGTGTGCTCATCAATCAAGACCGCTTGGTTGTCCTGAACTATGTATTCAACATCCCGCTGAAATAGATTTTGCGCGCGCAGTGCTGAGTGCACATGGTGCAACAGACCCAGGTTGGCGGCTTGATAGAGGCTCTCGTCGGCAGTAAGTAAGCCCTCACCTATCAAGATGTCTTCAACCTTTTGAAAACCCTCTTCCGAGAGTTCTACAGAGCGGGTTTTTTCATCGACAATAAAATCTCCCGACTCTTCTTCAGTGCCTGGCGCAAGTTTCAGGGTCAGGGCGTTGACGCTGCGATAGAGCGAGGAGCTGTCTTGAGCGGCGCCAGAAATAACCAGCGGCGTGCGCGCTTCATCGATCAGGATCGAATCCACTTCATCGACTATGGCAAAGCTCAGGCCGCGCTGGGATTTATCATCCTCGCGCAGGGCCATATTGTCGCGCAGATAGTCAAAACCAAATTCATTGTTGGTGCCATAGGTAATATCCGCGGCATAGGCTTCACGGCGACTGCTGGGACGCAGTGTCTCGTCACCCTGATCCATAATAAAAGAGTTGGCGCTGTCAGGGCCCTGATAGGACTGAATAACGCCAACCGAAAGACCCAGGGCCTGATACAGCGGTGCCATCCACTCGGCATCCCGACGCGCCAGATAATCATTCACCGTGATCACATGCACGCCGTTAGCCGGTAGCGCATTGAGGTAGGCGGCCAGCGTGGCGACCAGGGTTTTACCTTCACCGGTACGCATTTCAGCAATGCGGCCCTGATGCAATGTCATGCCGCCGATCATCTGCACATCGAAGTGACGCATGCCCATAACGCGACTGGAGGTCTCACGGACCAGGGCAAAGGCCTCTGGCAAGAGTTCGTCGAGGCTGCTGCCCGCTTCAAGCTTCTCGCGCAGGCGCAATGTTTCGGCTCTGAGGTCAGTGTCGTTAAGCTCGGCTAAACCGGCTTCTAGCTGATTGATTTGGACGACAGTTTTGCCTAACTTACGTATTTCTCGGTCATTTTTGGAACCGAAAACTTTCTTTAAAATATTCGCGAACATTACATTTTTTCCATCAATAGATAAGGAGACTTCCAAAGGAATAGATAACCACAGTGTAGACCGATTGTACTGAGGGCTTTCGCCATCGGTGCGGGCCTGACAGGTTGTGCAGGGGAGCTAGCGGTGGGTCTTGTGGATATAGCTTGCGGGGTCGACAGTGCGGCCGTTTTTATACACTTCAAAGTGCACATGAGGACCGGTGGAACGACCAGAGCTGCCCATGCGGGCAATCTGCTGGCCTTTCTTGACGATGTTGCCAAGGGTTACTAGGTTTTCATCATTGTGCCCATAGCGAGTAATGTAACCATCGCCGTGATTGATCTCAACCATGTCTCCATAACCACTGCGCTTGCCCGACCAGGTGACTAACCCTGAGGCGACGGCAACCACTTCTGATCCTTTCTTGCCGGCGAAGTCGACACCATCATGCCAGCGCTGCTCACCGTGAAATGGGTCGGTGCGCATGCCGTAGGAGGAGGACATCCAGCCTTTAGTGATCGGCGTGCCGGCAACGGTCTGCTCTTTCTTGAGCCTCTTGTCGGACATCATCGAGGTGAGTATTTGCAGCTGCGATTCGCGATTTTCGAGCTTGCGGTCGAGCTTATCGAATATCGCGGTCAACTCAGGCTGAACACTAAGCGAACTGATAGTGCGCTTTAACGGCGAACCCTCGGGTCCGCCAAGGCCTGGACTCTCGGAGAAATTAAATTCGCCATCTTCTAGGCGCGCAATCTGCGTCAGTCTCTCACCCAGGGCATCGAGGCGAATCAGGCGCGAGCGCATCTCGGCTAGCTTGACGGTCATGGCGGCTAAGGTGCGACTGGCTTCAATGCGTCCGCTGTCCACTTCTTGCTGCTGCAAGACCAGCTCGTGCTGCATCTCACTGATAGTGTTTTCGACTAGCAGTTCCCAGCGACCGTCGGCGATTTTTACGCCTAACAGGGTGCCAGTGGCAACCGGGATACCGAGTAATAAGACAGACAGCAGTCCTTTGGCCCAACTATTGAGGCTCAGGGTGCGGACTTTTTCGGCCCGATTGCTGATAAGAATAATCTTCACTGTCTATTCGTAACCCGTTCTCTTTTATTGAGTTCTAGCGTCTGTCTAATAATCTAGCTGGCTTCCATGTACTTGATCGGCACATCTTCTGGATTGTCGATAAATGTCACAACTTCCCAGGCATCGGTATCGGCAATCAGGGCTCGCAGCGAGGCATTGTTCAATGCATGGCCAGATTTGTGGGCGCTAAATTCGCCGATCAAACTGTTGCCGAGCAAATAGAGGTCGCCGATGGCATCGAGAATTTTGTGTTTAACAAACTCATCTTCGTAGCGCAGACCGTCTTCATTCAAGATCTGGAACTCGTCGACGACAATCGCGTTTTCAAAGCTGCCGCCGCGGGCCAGGCCTACGGAGCGCAGATATTCAAACTCGTGCATAAAACCAAAGGTGCGCGCGCGGCTGACTTCTTTAACAAATGAGGTGGTGGAAAAATCGATACTGGCGGACAGGGCCTGAGTTTTAAACACGGGGTGGTCAAACTCGATTTCGAAGTTCACTTTAAAGCCATTAAACGGCTTAAAGGTGACAACTTTGTCATCCTGACGGATGGTGACATCGCGGATCACACGAATAAATTTCTTCGCCACATCCTGCTCCCGGATGCCCGCGGATTGCAGTAAAAATACAAAGGGGCTGGCGCTGCCATCCATAATTGGCACTTCAGGGGCGGAGACGTCGACTATCACATTGTCTATACCAAGGCCGGCAAATGCCGACAGTAAATGTTCGACAGTGCTAACGCGCACATCGCCATTCATCAGGGTAGTAGAGAGTTTGGTGTCGCCGACATTTTCGGCTTTGGCTTGGATTTCTACAACGGGGTCGAGATCGGTACGGCGGAAGACAATGCCGGTATCCGGTTCAGCGGGGTGCAGGGTCAGGTAGACCTTCTCACCGGTGTGGAGACCCACGCCAGTTGCACGTATCGCGTTTTTTAACGTGCGCTGCTTTATCATCCCCAATCTCTCTTAGTGAAAGCTCGGGATATTACCAGATATACCCCCTATCACCAAGATTTTAAATCTGAGGCGAAGGTGACAGGGGGCACGGTTTCCAGCGGTGTTATCAGTCCGCTTGCTTGCGTAAAAAGGCTGGAACGTCGAGGTAATCAAGCTCTGGATCAGCGTGCAGATCCATCTTGCGAGCGGTTGATTGCCCAGCGCCCTGACCACGACGGGTGACAGTTGGCTTAACCAGGCTGTCATAGTCGACTTCGCCGCGGGAGGTGCGGGGTGGGTTATCCACAACCACAGTCATTGGCTTGCGCTTGTCGCCAGGCTCTTGAAGACCTGTGGCAACAACGGTTACGCGTAGGCTATCAGTGAGCTCTGGATCAAATACGCTACCGACAATAACGGTGGCATCTTCGTCAGAGAAGTCGCGGATAATATTACCCACATCTTCAAATTCACCTAGGGTCAGGTCATAGCCACTGGTGATATTCACCAGAATACCTTTGGCACCCTGCAGATTGACGTCTTCCAACAGTGGGCACTTGATAGCGCTCTCTGCGGCGATAATCGCACGATCTTCACCACTGGCTTCACCGGTACCCATCATCGCCATGCCCATTTCAGACATCACGGTGCGCACATCGGCGAAATCGACGTTGATCAGACCTTCCAGCAGAATCAGATCGGCAATACCCTGAACCGCGCCAAACAGGACGTTGTTAGCCTGTTTAAAGGCATTCAGTACGGTCATGTCTTTGCCGAGAACCTGAAGCAGTTTCTCGTTGGGTACGATAATCAGTGAATCGACACGCTCTTTAAGCTGAGCTATGCCCTGATTGGCAATGTCCATGCGCTTGCGACCTTCGAAAGCAAAGGGACGCGTGACGACGCCGACAGTAAGAATACCCATCTGCTTGGCCACTTCGGCAATCACCGGTGCTGCACCAGTACCTGTGCCGCCACCCATACCGGCGGTAATAAAGACCATATCGGCACCTTCAATCGCCTGGGCAATACGCTCTTTATCTTCCAGCGCAGCCTGACGACCGACTTCAGGATTGGCACCTGCACCCAGACCTTTGGTCAGTGATCCGCCGAGCTGCAAGACAGTTGCATTGCCCAGATCGTTGAGCGATTGGGCATCGGTGTTCGCGCAGATAAACTGCACGCCATCGATATTGCCTTCCATCATATGACGGACTGCGTTGCCGCCACCGCCGCCGACTCCGATTACTTTGATATCTGCATTCTTTGGAATGCTCTCTACTAGTTCAAACATATGTTTCCCCTTTGCGCCTCTCAATTAAAAATAATAGCCATCAACATTGATGACCTTTATAAACCGCCCTGGGTCCAGTTTTTGAGCTTGCTAAACCAGCTCTGTGTTGGACCCTTAGTTGAACTACCCCGGCTCTGCTTGCGCTGAGCCTGGGCTCCAAAATGTAACAGGCCAACACCGGTTGAGTAGATCGGATTATTGACTATATCCGAGAGACCCTTGATGTTGACCGGGGTGCCAATTCGCACTGGCATATGGAAGATTTCCTCCGCCAGCTCGACCACACCTTCCATCTTTGATGTGCCGCCGGTGAGTACCACACCAGCCGCAATCAATTCTTCAAAACCGCTGCGCCGTATTTCCGCCTGAATCAGCGTGAACAGTTCGTCGTAGCGTGGTTCGACCACTTCGGCGAGAGATTGACGGGACAGATCCCGGGCCTCTCGATCGCCGACACTGGGCACTTTGACGGTCTCTTCTGGACGCGCCAGTTTGGCCAGTGCACAGGCATATTTAATTTTCAGCTCTTCGGCATGGGGCGTCGGAGTGCGCAGCGCCATAGCGATATCGTTGGTCACCTGATCACCGGCTATAGGGATAACGCCGGTATAGCGAATGGCGCCGTCGGTATAGATTGCGATATCCGAAGTACCGCCACCTATATCCACCAGTGCTACACCGAGCTGCTTTTCATCTTCGGTGAGTACTGCGTAGCTGGAAGCCAGTTGCTCGAGAACAATCTCTTCCACTTCAAGACCGCAGCGACGGATACATTTCTTGATGTTCTGGGCGGCGTTGGCGGCACAGGTCACCAGATGGACTTTGGCTTCAAGACGCACACCAGACATGCCAATGGGCTCATGGACGCCCTCTTGGTTGTCGATAATAAATTCCTGGGACAGCACGTGGAGAATTTCCTGGTCCGCGGGGATCGCCACGGCTCTGGCGGCATCCAGAACCCGATCCACATCCAGTTCCTGCACTTCACGATCGCGAATCGCGACTATGCCGTGGGAGTTGAGGCTGCGAATATGGCTGCCGGCAATACCCGCATAGACCGAGTGAATCGAGCAGCCGGCCATCAGTTCAGCTTCTTCAATAGCGCGCTGAATCGAGTTGACCGTGGCTTCAATATTGACCACTACGCCCTTCTTCAGACCTGACGAGGGATAGCTTCCGGTACCTATAATCTCAAGCTCACCGCGCTCGCCGATAGAACCGACAATGGCGACGATTTTCGAGGTACCTATATCCAACCCGACAATCATATTTTCTTCATTTTCACTGGCCATACTCTTACCTCGCCAACTCGCTGTTATGCCTGAACAGGAGCTGCATTGTTTAGTTGCGTACTGTCTTGTGGTCTGTCTTGTTTAATAGCTTTAAAGGTCCTGCTCTGCTGTAACGCCAACGCGGTCTCGCGCCAGGCGACAGCCAATCCATTGGGATAGCGCAGATCTACAGCTGCGATATTTTTGACATACTTATTCAGGCCCGCAGCCCAAACCAGATTAAAGCGACGGATCTTTTCGCTGATCTGGTCGCGGCCGATAACCATGCGCAATCCGGGCGCCGTATCCACATACCAAACCCCGAGGCTATCGCGCCGCAATTCGGCGATTTTCAATCCAGTGGGAACCAGCAATTCAGCCATCAGCTGGTAGTTCTCCATCATTTCGCGAGAGCTAGCGGTATCCGCACGCAGCACCGGCAAGGCACCCAGATGACTGTTGTTTTCAATAATTAGCTCTTCACCTAGGCGATTTAGAAAGCCCTTTTTGCCCCAGCGGGCGATCGGCACTTCCTCGGTCACTTCAACTTTTAACATCGACGGCCACTCGCGACCTATGGTCACATCCCGCACCCAGGGATGCTCGCGCAACACCTGACTAAGGTGCGCCAGATCGACGCTTAAAAATCCGCCGTCCACTTCTTCGGCAAGCAATTGGCTTAACTCAGCGGGCTGTAAATAGCTGAAGTCACCACCGATCATCACATTGGTCAGTGGCTTATCGATCTGTTTGTAGAGCAGAGCAGCGCCGTAACCAACCAGTGCCAACACGGTAACCAGCATAATTCTCGCAAGGTGATTGCCGGCTATTTCCAACATCGAATCTGAACCCTGCTCATCGCGGCGATTGGCACTAGTCATTACAGCGACCCCGCGAGAATTTTTTCGACCAGCTGATCAAAACTCAATCCGGCGGCTTTGGCGGCCATGGGCATCAGGCTGTGACTGGTCATGCCCGGCGCTGTATTGACCTCGAGCAACTGGAATTGACCCTGGTGATCGACCATCACATCGACCCGCCCCCAGCCACTGCAACCGACTGAATCAAAGGCCTCTAAACACAGTGCTTGAAGCGCCTGTTCGCGGCTTTTGGATAATTCACTGGGACACAGATACTGGGTCTGATCGGAGAAGTATTTCGCCTGATAGTCATAAAAATCGGCATTCGACTCAATCCGAATAGACGGCAACAGCTGGCCGTCTAAAATCGCCACGGTGTACTCTGGGCCAGGCAGTAGCGGCTCAGCAATCACTGCGGTGTTGTATTGAGAGGCATCCGCCCAGGCGGCCTGCAACTGTTCTGCCGTTGCCGCGCGGCTCATGCCAATACTGGAACCCTCGGCGGCGGGCTTGACCATTACTTCGCCACCCAATCGCTGCAGCTCTGCAGCCCAATCCGAGTCAGCCTTGAGCAGTGCAAAATCTGTGGTCGGCAAGCCTATGCCCTGCCACATCTGCTTGCAGCGCAATTTATCCATACCCAGGGCTGAGGCCAACACGCCGCTGCCGGTATAGGGAAGCTTGAGATATTCCAGCGCGCCTTGCAGCGTGCCGTCTTCACCACCGGGACCGTGCAGGGCAATAAATACGCGATCTAACTGATAGCCCGGCAGCGATTGCAGCAGATTATCGTCGGCATCTATAGCCACCACATCGACGCCTAAATTGATCAGTGCCTGATGTATGGCTTCGCCGCTCATCAGCGAGACTTCTCGCTCTGAGGAGGTGCCGCCATAGAGCAGACCGACGCGACCGTATTGATTGCTCATGAGGTCACCTCTGAATCTGACGCCAAACCAAGACCGCCATCAGCCAACAGTGCCACGAGTTTGCTAACGCTGCCGGCACCCTGAGTAATGACTAAATCATTGTCTCGTACTAGGCCATTTAATAGCGCCGGGATCTCGTCGATGGTCTCGGCATAAATCGGATCCACAGTGCCGCGTTGGCGGATACTGCCGGATAAGTTTTTGCTGCTGGCACCAGCGATCATCTCTTCACCGGCGGGATAGACTGCCAGTAGAATCAACACATCGACCTCGGCCAATACTTTGACAAAGTCTTCGTAGAGGTCGCGGGTGCGAGTGTAGCGATGGGGCTGAAAAATCATCACCAGACGTTTGTCCGGCCAGCCGCCGCGCACGGCATCTATAGTGGCCTTGAGTTCCGTTGGGTGATGACCGTAGTCATCCACCAACATGGCACTGCCACCGCTTTCGAGTGGGTAGTCACCGTAGATTTCAAAGCGTCGGCCAACGCCGCCGAAACTGCTCAGGCCTTGGATAATGGCGCGATCCGAGATGCCCTCATCGCTGGCCACGGCTATTGCCGCCGCTGCGTTCAGGGCGTTGTGACGGCCGGGCATATTAAGGCTAATTTCCAGTGCTGCCAGTCCATCGGGACGCTCAATAACAAACTTCGAGCGACTTTTTTCGACGCTCAGATCGCGGATACGGTAGGCCGCATCCTCGCTAAAGCCGTAGGTCAGCATGGGTCGCGCCACATCCACTAGCAGATCGCGAATCACTGGATCATCTATACACATCACCGCCAAACCATAGAAAGGCAGGTTGTGGAGAAATTCTATATAGGTCTTGGTCAGGCGACTGAAGTCGAAACCATAGGTTTCCATATGATCGGCTTCAATATTGGTGACCACCGCAACCATCGGCTGCAGATGCAGGAACGAGGCATCGCTCTCATCGGCTTCAGCCACTAGGTAGTTACTGCCACCGAGCTTGGCGTTGGTGCCGGCGCTGTTGACACGACCGCCGACGACAAAGGTTGGGTCGCGTCCATCTTCAGCCAAAATAGCGGTGATCAAGCTGGTAGTGGTGGTCTTGCCGTGAGTGCCGGCGATAGCGATTCCATGACGGTAGCGCATCAGTTCGGCGAGCATCTCGGCACGCCGCACAACGGGAATACCCTGGGCACGGGCCGCGGCAATTTCAGTATTTTCAACGGTCACTGCAGAGGATTTCACCACCACATTGGCGCCGACTATATTGGCTTCACTGTGACCGATAAACACGGTGGCACCGGCGGCTTGAAGACGCTGAATGCTCGGTCCTTGGCTGATATCGGAACCGGAAATTTCGTAGCCCTGATTGAGCAATACTTCGGCGATACCGCACATGCCACTGCCGCCAATACCGACAAAGTGGATACGCTTGATACGGCGCATTTCAGGTGGCTGGAAGTTAGCTTGATCAGACATTGGCGACCTCCAGGCAGACATTTGCAACCCGTGCTGCGGCGCCGGATTTGGCTAATTGACGAGCGCTCACGGCCATTTTCAGGCGACGTTGGCTGTCGTCACATAGGGCAGTAATTTGTTCCGCGAGCAGTGCTGGGGTCAGTTCGCCCTGGGGCATCATCAGGGCAGCACCTTGCTTAACCAGTAGTTGGCCATTAACGGTTTGGTGATCGTCAATAGCAAAAGGAAAGGGAATTAGCAGTGCACCTAGGCCAGCGCTGGTAAGTTCTGCCACGGTCAAGGCACCGGCGCGACAGATGGCAAAGTCAGCCCAACCATAGGCTTCATCCATCTGTTCGATAAAGGGAACCACTTCAGCGCTTACAGCGGCGGCATCATACAGCGCCTGAGTCGCGGCGCAGTGCAGCTTGCCCGTCTGGTGACGAACCTGAGGGCGCTGGCTCGGCTCTATAAGGGCCAGTGCAGCGGGCAACATCTGATTGATCGCCAGGGCACCGCGGCTACCACCCAACACCAACAGGCGCGGGAGACCATCACGGCCAGCCATGCGCTGTTCCGGAGCGGCCAAATTGGCAATCTCTGGACGCACTGGATTGCCGCACCACTCACCTTTTGGCAATGCACTAGGGAAGCCTTGCATCACCCGCTGAGCGATTCGGGAGACCAACTTATTGGTGGTGCCGGCAACAGAATTTTGTTCGTGGATAACGATTGGAATACCTTTTAAACGAGCGGCCACAGCACCGGGGCCGGAGGCAAAACCACCCATACCCAGGACCACCTGGGGCTGAAAATCACCTAACACAGTCAGTGCTTGGCGAATTGAGCGCCACAGCAACAGCGGTGCTTTTAATAGAGCACTGAGTCCGCGACCGCGGATACCTTCAATATCGATGTAATGCAATGTAATACCCGCGGCGGGAACCAGGTCTGATTCAATACCGCGCTGGGTGCCAAGCCAGGCGACAGATGCATTGGCGCTGCGCAGCTGATCGGCCACGGCCAGGGCTGGAAATACATGCCCACCAGTACCACCGGCCATAATCATGACGCGACAGCTTTTAGATAAAGTGCCTGTAGATAGAGTGCTTGTATTAGCGACCACGGCGCACCCTCCTAACTACCTGTGTATCCGGGTGTAACTCGTGTCCTATGCGCAGCATCATGCCAACCATTGCGCAGGTCACCATCAGGCTGCTGCCGCCATAACTGACAAAGGGTAGGGTCAGGCCTTTGGTGGGCAAGAAGCCGGCATTCACGCCCAGATTAATCAATGTTTGGCCACTGATCAGGCAACCAAAGCCGATCAGCACAAACACGCCATACCAGTATTCCTGGGCAACCGCTTTTTTGCTGAGGCTGAAGATGCGCCACACCAGCAGCACATAGAGGCCGAGCAGACAGAGCACGCCGATAAAACCAAATTCTTCCGCAAAGATAGCGAATACAAAGTCGGTGTGGGCTTCGGGCAGATAGAGCATTTTCTGCACCGACTGGCCGAGGCCAACACCAAACCATTCACCGCGACCAAAGGCTATCAATGACTGAGTGAGCTGGTAACCCGAGTTAAACTGGTCTGACCAGGGATCCAGAAAGCTGCTTAAACGGGCCATGCGATAAGGCGCGGATTCGGCAAACAGAAACAGCACTGAAGACCCGGCGAAGACCAGACCTAGGTAGTGCCACAACTTAATGCTGGTTAAAAATAACATCGCCATAAAGGTGCAGGAGAGAACCACCAAGGAACCAAAGTCAGGCTCCATTAGCAATAAAAATAGTGGCAGCATCAGCACGCCCAGAGGCTTAGCCCAATCGCGCCAATCGTCGCCGAAACCTTCGCGGCTATTGGCAAAATAACTCGCCATAAACACCACGGTGGCGAGTTTTGCCAGCTCGGAAACCTGCAGGGTTAAGCCACCTAAGCTCAACCAGCGGCGACTGCCGTTCACTTCACGGCCGATACCCGGGATCAATACCGCAATCAACAGCAAGATCGCCAGCAGCATCCACAGGCGGCTGTACTGAGACCAAATGCTGGGCGGTGTAAAGAACGTCACAGCCATGGCAGCCAGGGCGATGAACATATAAATCCCGTGGCGCGTGACAAAATAAAATTCGTTGTTAAAGTTGTGTTCTGCATAACTAAATGAGGCTGAGGCGACCATGGTCAAGCCCACGGACATCAGCGCCAGGACAGCCAGCAATAGCAGGCTGTCGATGCGCCAGCTGCTGCGCTCTGAACCAGAGAAGTTAAGTGGCAATGTCATGTTCATGCTGGCACCGCCGTTACGGCTTCTTGGAAGCGACGTCCGCGCTCTTCAAAGCCAGAGAACATATCGAAACTGGCACAGGCCGGAGACAGCAAGACAATGTCGCCGGGCTCGGCCGCGGCGCGAGCACAGTCAACGGCGCTCTGCAGTGAGTCCAGTGTTTCTATTTGAGTGCTTCCGGCTAGGGTCTCCGCGATCGACTGAGCATCTTCACCAAACAGCGCCAGCAACTTAACAAATTTGCCCAGGGGCACTCTCAGGTCGCTAAATTTCTGGCCCTTGCCCTGGCCACCCGCAATCAAAATCAGATTGGCTCGGTCGGTCTCGCCAAATCCATTAAGGGCCGCCACAGTGGCACCTATGTTGGTGCCTTTGGAATCATCTATATAAGTGACGCCATCCAGGGTGGCGACATATTCACAGCGATGAGAGAGACCGGCAAACGTTCTCAGGCACTGGAGCATGGCAGCCATATCCAGATCAGCGGCCTGACCTAGGGCCAGTGCAGCCAGGGCATTGGCAATATTGTGTCGACCTTTAAGAGCTAGTTCAGCACTGCGCATTAGTGGCTGTAAGCCATAGGCCAACCAGGTTTCGCCCTCCACTTCCAGCAGGCCGAAGCTTGCCAGATCTGGGCGATTTAAACCAAAGTTGCAAAGTTTGACCCCGCCGGACTGCAGCGGATTAGTCAGCGCGTCCTCACGATTGAAGATCACCTTACTGGCGCCACGGAAAATACGGTGCTTAGCGGTATGGTATTGCTGCAGGCCAGCGTAGCGATCCATATGATCAGGGCTAATATTGAGTATTGTGGCAATCGCACCGCGAGTATCGGTCACCAGTTCCAGCTGGAAGCTCGACAGTTCAATCACATAGAGCTGGTTCTCATCGTCGAGTAGATCGAGCATGGGCGTGCCGAGATTACCGCCAACACCGACCTTTAATCCACTGGCAACGGCCATCTCACCGACCAGTTTGGTCACTGTGCTCTTGCCATTGGAGCCGGTGATCAGAATAACCGGCGCCTTGGCATGGGCTAAAAACAGCTCGACATCGCCGAGTAATTTGATCTTTTGCTGTTGCGCGGCAACCAGTGCGGGCTCTTGCAGAGAGATGCCAGGGCTGACTACAACGCTGTCAAAGCTAAGTAACAGATCAGCTTCAAAGGGACCCAGTACAACAGGGACATCTGGGTAGGTCTGGCGAACTTCTGCAAGACGCGGTGGCGCCATGCGGCTGTCGGCAAAGACAAAGGGCTTACCGATGGATGACAAAAATCGCGCAGCCGAAAGCCCCGTGGCGCCTAGGCCAAGGATAACGGTGTTGCGGTTAGTGGCAATTAAATCTGTCATCTGGGTAGTTCTACTCTCTCTTCTCTCGTGGCTCTTTAATAAGGGCTTATCGAAGCTTTAATGTGGCCAAGCCAATCAGCACTAGGACAACGGTAATAATCCAGAAACGCACAATCACGCGCGGCTCTGGCCAGCCTTTTAATTCGTAATGGTGGTGCAGTGGTGCCATGCGAAAGATGCGCTTACCGGTGAGTTTGAACGAGGCCACCTGCAAAATAACTGACAGGGTCTCGATCACAAAGACACCGCCCATAATCGCCAGCACCACTTCCTGACGGATAATCACCGCGATAACACCCAGCGCTGCGCCCAGTGCCAAGGACCCTACGTCGCCCATAAAAACCATGGCGGGATAGGTGTTGAACCACAGAAAACCGAGGCCGGCGCCACAGAGTGCACCGGTGAAGATAAGTAGTTCGCCAGCGCCGCTGATATAGGGAATATGTAAGTAGGTGGCAAACTGATAGTTACCGGTGAGGTAGGCCATGATGCCGAGGGCACCGGCAACCAAAACCGTGGGCAGTATCGCCAGACCATCGAGGCCATCGGTAAGATTTACCGCATTACTGGTGCCGACAATCACGAAGTAGGTAAAGAGGATATAAAACGGCCCGAGATTGATCGCGACATTTTTAAAGAACGGAACAATCAGATCCAACTCAGCCGCAGACTGGGCATAGGAGAACAGGAAAATTGCCGCCGCTAGACCACAGAGTGACTGCCAGAAATACTTCCAGCGCGCCGGCAGACCGCGTGGATTTTTGTGTACCACTTTGCGGTAGTCATCGACCCAGCCAATCACACCAAAACTAAAGGTTACAGCGAGAACAACCCAGACATAGACGTTCTCAAGATTTGCCCAAAGCAATGTGCTGATAAACATTGCCATCAGGATCAGCGCACCACCCATGGTCGGCGTACCGGCTTTACTCAGATGACTCTGGGGACCATCACTGCGAATCGCCTGGCCCATCTGTAAACTGTTGAGCAGAGCAATCATTCGCGGCCCCAGCATCCAACAGATTGTCAGCGCCGTGATTACCGAAAAAATGCCGCGCAGGGTGAGATATTTCACCGCTGAGAACGGGCTATAGAATTGGCTCAAATAGTCAGCTAGCCATAACAACATTAGGAATTCCCCGCCAATAACATATCTACTACTAAATCCATTTTTGAACTGCGCGATCCCTTGATTAATAGAGTCAGGTCGCTGCGTTCAATCTCGTCAAACAGTGGTGCTTTTAAGCTGTCCAGATCGGTGAAATGCTCACCTTTAAATGCCCTGCTGGCAGCGGCACTAAGATTGCCCAGGGTATAGAGCTGGTCGATGCCGGCACTCAGGGCATAGTCGCCAACCTCAAGGTGCAATTGCTCGGCGTCAGCACCCAGTTCGGCCATATCGCCGAGTACTAAAACCCGACGACCCGGGCGACTAGCGAGCACATCAATGGCTGCGCGCACCGATTCCGGGCTGGCGTTGTAACTGTCATCAATAATCTGACCACCCTGAGCTAAGGCTTTAATCTGCAAGCGACGTGCTGGAGACTGACTGGTCTCTAGGCCGTTAACAATTTGCTCAATGGTGGCGCCGGCAGCCACTGCACAAGCGGCCGCGGCGAGAGCATTGCTCACCGAGTGACGACCGGGAATAGCTAAGTTAACGACCTGACTCTCTATAGATGTGTCGGTGAACATATGCAGCGTAAATCGGCAGCAGCCGCTCTCCATCAGTTCAATATCGCTAGCGCTTAAATCCGCGCAATCGTCGTCGACAGAAAAAGTAATACAGTCGCGCTCACCAATCAGCTCCAACCACTCTGTTACCCAACGTTCATCGAGATTCAAAATGGCGGTGCCCGTCGCATCGAGACCGCTGTAGATCTCACCTTTGGCGGCAGCAATACCTTCAACGCTGCCAAAGCCTTCGAGATGAGCGCTCTGGACATTGTTGACCAGGCTAATCTGCGGCTTGGCAATCGAACACAGGTAGCTGATCTCACTGCTGGCGCTGGCGCCCATTTCGATAACCGCAAAGTCCCTGTCCTGGTCCATAGCGAGCAGTGTTAATGGCATACCAATATGATTATTGAAGTTGCCCTTGGTGGCATGGACGCTGCCAAGACCACTGAGAATTGAGCTAATTAGGTCTTTCACCGAGGTCTTTCCGGTGCTGCCGGTGACTGCAATCACTTTGCCGCTAAAGGCTTCGCGCTGCAGCTGGGCCAACTGACCCAGGGCCACTGTGGTGTCTTCCACCACCCATTGGGGCAGGGGTAGACTAGTATCGGCTTTGGAGACCACTAAACCACTGGCCTTATCGGCCACTTCGGCGAGGAATTCATGGCCGTCGAGGCGCTCGCCAATGAGTGCGACAAATAGATCGCCCTCGGCAATATTGCGGCTGTCGATGGCAACGCTATCAAATTCACAGTCGGGGTTGAGTAGAGTGCCGCCAAAGCGGATCGCGGCATCAGTCAGGCGCAGAGAATTGATCATTCAATGCCCCCTTCCCTTTCCTGGCGCTGACGCAGCGCTAAACGTGCCTCTGCCAGATCGCTAAAGGGCAATCTGCTGGCAGCGACTATCTGGTAGGCCTCATGGCCCTTGCCGGCGATCAAAACAATATCGTCGACTGCAGCTGCATCAATTGCAGCGCGGATTGCGTCCCTGCGATCCACTTCCGCAATCACTTTGCGGCTGATGCCCAGAAGAACCTGGTCAATAATTTGTTGTGCTGGCTCGCTGCGCGGGTTATCGCTGGTCACGACAATACGATCGGCGAGCTGGTCGGCGACGCGACCCATTTCAGCGCGTTTGCCCCTGTCTCGATCACCGCCGCAGCCAAACACCAGCCACAGCTTGCCGCGACATTGCAGACGCAGTGCGCGCAAGGCTTTGTCTAGGGCATCTGGGGTGTGGGCGTAATCCACAACGACTAATGGGCGAGCGCCGGTCTCAACGATTTCCATGCGACCCGGCACGGCGCGCAATTTGGCTGCAGCGCGCAGGATGTCGTCTAACTTAAAGCCCTGCATACCCGCTGCACCAATAACGGCGAGCAGATTGGCGAGATTAAATTTACCTAGCAGTGGTGAGGTCAGTCGTCCCCGACCCCATGGCGTGACCAGCTCGGCATTGATCTCCGAGGCACCGAGGTCGATGCGACCACAGTGAATATCCGCAGTGTGATTTTCAAAGCTATAGGTTATGCCATCTACTGCGGGGTCAAGATTGGCCAGAATCAGACGGCCAATATTATCGTCCAGATTAATCACCGCATGCTTAAGTCCAGACATCGCGAAGAGGCGGGATTTTGCCGCAGCATAACTATTTAGGTCACCGTGATAATCAAGATGATCGCGGGATAGATTAGTGAAGATCGCGGTGTCAATCTGCAGCCCGGCAATGCGTCGCTGCACCAGACCGTGAGAAGAGGCTTCAATGGCCACTCGACGAGTGCCGGCATCGCGCAGTTCCGCAAGAATGCGCTGCATAGCCACTGCATCCGGCGTGGTTAACATATCACTGGCTGGGACCTCAGTGTCAGGCTGCAGCGCGGCCACTTGATTACCCGTGGCTTGATCGCTGGCTAAGCCCTTGGCAACCGTCACCGTCCCATAACCCACAGTGCCAACACAGCCAGCCGGCTCGCCGAGTAACTCAAAGAGATTAGCCAGCAAATTGGCGCAGGTGGTTTTACCATTAGTGCCAGTGATCGCGGTAACAGTCATCTGGCGTGATGGATGGGCGTAGAATTGGCCGGCAATATCCGAGACAAACTCGGTTAATTTAGGCACCGCAATCACCGGCACCGAGAGTGCCCCATGGGCAACGGTTTCTTCACCGGCTTCGATCAATACCGCGACAGCACCCTGCTTTAAGGCTTGAACTATATATTTAGCGCCGTCGGTCTGGGTGCCTTTTAAGGCGATAAACAGATCACCAGGTTTTACCTCGCGACTGTCTAGACTGAGGCCCTGAATCGGCGTCGCTGGGCAGGAGCTTACATCGATAAACTCGGCGAGCAGGCCGGATAGAGTTGCCATAGGCGAGCTAGCGAAGGCCATCATAAGCCTCCCCGCTTAGCGAGACTGATAGGCAGGCTGACAATATTGCGCTCGGCGCTCATAGCATCTGGGGTTACTTGCAGCAGACGCAGTGCGCTGCCGGTTACTTCAGAAAATACCGGCGCAGCCACGAGCCCGCCAAAATAATCACCGTCGCGAGGCTCATCAATCACCACAATGGTCACTAACCGTGGCTCATCAACTGGCGCTAGCCCGGCGAAAGCAGACATATAGCGATGCTGATCATAGCCGCCACCGGCTTTGACTTTGTGCAGCGTGCCGGTCTTGCCACCGACAGAATAACCGTCAATCATCGCGCGACTGCCAGTGCCCTGATCACTGGCAGCGGTTTTCAACATACTGCGAACCTTAGCCGTCAACTGTGCATCCATTACACGCACATTCTCAGGCGGACGGTCAGTCGCCACCAAAGTAATTTCGTGGCGCAGGCCATTGTTGGCGAGAATCGAATAGGCTCTGGCCAGCTGTAGTGAAGAAACGCTCAAGCCATAACCAAAGGCAAAGGTCGCCTGAGCGACAGGATCCCATTTGCGGTAGCCAGGCAAATTACCGGAGGTCTCGCCGGGAAAGCCGCTGCCGATGCCCTCGCCAAAGCCGACGCGCTCAAACAACTCTCGAGTGGTATCGGGATTCAGCGCCAAGGCCAGCTTGGTGGTGCCCACTTGGCTCGATTTCTTGAGAATACCTGTTAGGTTGAGGGAGCCATAGTCGTGGGGATCGACAAATGTTTTGTAAGAGACTTTTAGGTAACCCGGACTGGTATTGATAACTGTCTCAGGCTTAAATTTACCGCTTTCGAGAGCCGCTAAAATAGTAAAGGGTTTGACCGTAGAGCCGGGTTCCATCATGTCAGTGACGGCGCGGTTGCGAATCGAATCCGGCTTCAGATTAGAGCGATCATTGGGATTAAATGAGGGCTGATTAGCCATGGCCAACACTTCGCCGGTGTGCACATCGAGCACAATCACAGAACCTGACTTGGCATGGTGCTTTTGCACTGCGGCCTTTAGGGCACGGTAGGCGGCATACTGAACACGCAGATCAATACTCAGACGCAGGGTAGTGCCATGATTGGCGGGCTTGACCAGGGATATATCTTTAATCACTCGACCGGCAAGATCTTTGACCACTTTTTTGGCACCGGGCTGGCCAGCCAAAATCGCATTGTAGGCGAGCTCCATGCCCTCTTGGCCGGCGTCATTGATATCGGTAAAACCAACCAACTGTGCAGTGACTTCACCGGCGGGGTAAAAACGCTTGTACTCCTGGCGACCAAATACGCCGGGGATCTGCAGATCAAGAATGCGGTCGGCTTCGACACTGGGAAGCTGTCTAGCGAGATACATAAACGATTTATTACGGTAACGCTTTAGGCGGCTTTGCAGTTGCGCCAAGGAAATATTCAACGCTTTCGCCAGCTTGACCAGATCGTCGGCTTGAGCATGGGCAGCAATACGTTGGGGATTGGCGATCAGGGTGGTGACCGGGGTGCTAACAGCCAGTGGCTCGCCATTTCGGTCAGTGATCAAGCCGCGGTGGCCAGGGATGGTTTCAGTGCGAATGGCGCGAGCGTCACCCTGAGTCTGAAGAAACTCTGCACCATGCTCCTCGCTGGGCATAATTTGTAACTGGGCAATCTTGGCTGCAACGATCAGAGGCAGTGACCCTAGGACCAGCATTACAAAATAGTAACGCCCGCGCGATAGGGTATTTTTTATCGACTTTTTAGCCACTTTATCGCTTCACCATTATTATTTCTTGAGGCTGCGGACTGTGCATATCCAGACCTTCCTTAGCCATTGTCTCGATCCGCTGCAGCGATCCCCAAGCACTTTGCTCCAGTAAATATTTACCGTAAGCCACCTGTAGTTGATTTTTCTCGCGCTCGAGAGCCGTCAACTGATCATACTTTTGTCGGCACACATGGCTGGCATAAGCCACCGCCAGCGCACTGATCAACACAACAATCCAAAGCAGCGCAATCTGCGCTGAGTTGCGGCCTGTCACAGCACTCATGCAACACGCACGGCAATGCGCATTACCGCACTGCGCGAGCGAACATTACCGCCAACCTCAACTGCCTCTGGCTTAACTGCCTTGCCAATTTTCTTTAATCGAACACCGCGCTCTACATCGCGAACCGGGAGGTTTTTCGGCAGCTTGATACCGCGTTCCTGATCACGGATAAAGCGCTTAACCTTGCGGTCTTCAAGAGAATGGAAGCTAATAACCACTAGACGACCATCGATCTTCAATAAATCTATTACCTGCTCCAACAGCGCCACCAAATCATCCAGCTCGCGATTGATAAAAATTCTGATCGCCTGAAACGCCTTGGTTGCAGGATGTCTGCCGCGCTCCCAAGCTGGGTGTGCATCAGCCAATATTTTCGCCAACTGTACCGTTCTAGTGATCGGAGCCAGCTCGCGCTCACGCACTACAGCTGCGGCCATACGCTTAGCAAAGCGCTCTTCGCCAAACTCTTTGATCACCTGAGCAATATCCTTTTCCGCTGCAGTGGCAATCCACTCCGCCGCCGATAATCCAGAGCTGGTATCCATGCGCATATCCAACGGCCCATCACGCATAAAGCTAAAGCCGCGTTCCGCCTGATCCAGCTGCGGTGAAGAGACGCCCAAATCAAGCAGTACACCTGTAACTTCTCGCCCTTCAAGCCAATCGCCCATATCGGCAAAGGAGCCGTGAACAATGGTTAATCGACTGTCGTCAGCAAAACGCTTGCGGCCGGCCTCAATCGCTTGGGGATCTTTATCAATGGCCAGTACTCTGCCGTGCTCAGATAATCTTGAAAGCAACTCTGCGGTGTGGCCGCCGCGGCCAAACGTACCGTCGATATAAAAGCCATCCGGGTCGGTGACCACTGCATCTATCGCTTCATGCAGCAGAACGCTAGTGTGCTCGGGCTTTTCAATGTCTCTCTCAGGAACCTCTACCAAGAGAGATTCTTCAATGCATCCGACATATTGTCTCGGTCGAGAAGCATGCTCCGGTAAGTTTCTTGTGATTTTTCACGCTCTCTGTTCCAGTTCTCTTCGGACCAGATTTCGAGACGCTGACTGCGACCTACCAATACCAACTTTTTCTCCAACTGTGCATAACCGCGCAACTCCGGCGGAATCAGAATACGGCCACTGCCATCGACCTGAAGGTCTTTGGCCTGGCCTACAACAAAACGGCTCAACATCTCGGCGAGCTCATCAAGAGCAGGCAAGGCGGCGACTTTTTCTTCGAATTTTTTCCATTCAGGCAGCGGTGACAACATAAGACAGGTAGACTTCATGTCGATGGTGATAACCAGATCACCAGCGCAGAGTTCATCGAGCAGGGGACGGTAGCGGGTCGGAATTGCCATCCGGCCTTTTGTGTCCATATTGATTGGATCGCTACCCTTAAACACTGACCACCCCTTTAATTCCCCTTAACCGAATTAATCCCTTTTTATTGATATAGGGACCTCTATTCGCCACTTTTCGCCACTTTTACCCATATGTGTACACTATTCACAGCTAGGGTTAAAGTCAAGGCTCAGTGAGGGGTGAAAAAGTGAATAAAATCAGTAAGTTCCGGCAATATCATGAGTTTGTGAACAGTAGCTCAGAAGGCCTCAAATATTTCACAATATAAAACATACAGCTAAGGCTAGAAGTTAATGTAACT
>Ga0302130_1000319_pt1 | contig 34251 bp, 29 predicted proteins | sample CB9_surface_MG_FD_203117 | JGI IMG/M metagenome (GOLD analysis project Ga0302130, IMG submission 203117) | Marine microbial communities from Western Arctic Ocean, Canada - CB9_surface | ecosystem: Environmental > Aquatic > Marine > Oceanic | place: Canada: Western Arctic Ocean | collected... | reverse complement strand
TATGAACAAAACTATGTTCATGGAGTGCCACAAGCGCCGTTATCCGTTATTGGCGAAACAACCACTACAGGTACTGAGTGTCATTTTAAGCCCTCGAAAGATACCTTTTCGAACGTCGAATTTCACTATGAAATTCTCGCAAAAAAGCTTCGTGAGTTAGCGTTTCTTAACGCAGGCGTGGCTATTCGGCTGCTAGATGAGCGAAGTGGCAAAGAAGAGCTCTACAAATATGAGGGTGGTGTTAAGGCTTTTGTTGAATACTTAAACAAGAATAAACCAACGGTAAATAAGATATTTTATTTCAAGGCCGAGAGAGAAGAAGATGGAATTACGGTAGAAGTTGCCTTGCAGTGGAATGACTCCTACCAAGAAAATATATTTCCATATACCAATAATATTCCTCAGCGAGATGGTGGTACACATTTGGCTGGTTTTCGCGGTGCGCTAACCAGGGTACTTAAGGGTTATATTGATAAAGAAATGTCTTCAAAAAAAGGAAAGGAAGTAACCACCAGTGGCGATGATGCTCGTGAAGGCTTAACTGCTATCATATCCGTCAAAGTTCCTGACCCTAAGTTTTCGTCTCAAACAAAAGATAAACTGGTTTCATCGGAAGTAAAAACGGTTGTTGAACAGGAAACAGCAGCTTACCTCAGTGATTACTTGTTAGAAAACCCCCAAGACGCGAAGCTCATCGTAAATAAGATGGTAGATGCTGCTAGGGCTCGCGAAGCTGCGAGAAAAGCTAGGGAAATGACAAGGCGTAAAGGTGCACTTGATATTGCTGGACTCCCAGGCAAACTAGCCGATTGTCAGGAAAAGGACCCTGCTCTGTCCGAAATATACATAGTGGAGGGAGATTCTGCAGGGGGCTCAGCTAAACAAGGTCGAAACCGAAAAAACCAGGCAATTTTACCTCTAAAGGGCAAAATACTTAACGTCGAAAAGGCAAGATTTGACAAGATGCTTAGCTCTGTAGAAATAGGGACTCTTATAAAGGCCTTAGGCTGTGGTATAGGAAATGAAGAATTCTCTCCCGATAAATTAAGGTATCACAGCATTATCATAATGACCGATGCTGATGTTGATGGATCTCATATACGGACTCTATTACTTACCTTCTTTTTTCGTCAGATGCGCGAGCTGGTTGACCGGGGCCATATCTTTATTGCTCAACCGCCTTTGTATAAAATTCGAAAGGGAAAGCAAGAGCAGTATTTGAAGGACGAACAGGCACTCGCGAATTATAAAATCCAGATTGCGCTAGAGGGTTCGAGCCTACATGTAAATAAAGAAGCTCCTGGGATAAGCGGTGATGCACTTGAATCACTTGTTAAACAATTTAATGGTGGCTATGCAATTATTAGCCGGCTAGCGCGTATTTATCCAACAGAAATATTAGAGTCCATGATATTCACTCGCATGCTTGGTGAAGATGATCTGAAAAATGATAAAATAGTGTCTGATTGGCTGGTAGAAGTGAAAGCAACTTTGCTACAAAGGCAGCCTGGTGTAAGCACTAACTATACGTTCAGCGTCAAAGAAGATAGGGAGCGTAGCGTCTTTCTGCCGGAAGTGACATTGAGTTTGCACGGTCTTGAGAGAAGTTATGTTTTTTCAAGAGACTTTTTTCATTCTGGTGAATACAAAGCACTCGCAGATCTTGGCCATACCCTTAACGGACTGATTGAGCCAGGAGCTTATGTTAAGAAAGGCGAGAAAATCAAAGAAGTTTCGACATTCTCCGAGGCAATTGATTGGCTAACCAATGAAGCTATGAAGGGCCATTACTTACAGCGATATAAAGGCTTGGGAGAAATGAATCCTGATCAACTTTGGGACACCACGATGAACCCAGAAACTCGTCGAATGTTACAAGTAACTATTGATGATGCGATTACAGCAGATCAACTCTTCAATACCCTTATGGGTGATCAGGTTGAGCCAAGGCGTGAATTCATTGAAGACAATGCGCTAGCCGCAGAAAACCTAGATATATAGTTGCGCTAGTCTGATTGTTTGAATATTTTTAACCCCTCTATAGGGAATGGGCGACAATCCATTCTCTTAGTTGGGTCATCAGCTCATCATCTTTTCGACCGGCGCTATCGATTGGGGATCCAATTTGTATTTGGATTAAACCGGGTGACTTAATGAAACTTTGAGACGGCCAGCAAAGGCCAGCGTTATGTGAGATGGGTACAATTGGGACCTTAGCGGCTATCGCTAAATTGGCGCCACTTCGGCTAAACTTTCCCAACTTACCTAGCGGATATCGAGTCCCCTCTGGGAAAAGAATAATAAAACACCCGCTCTTTAGCCTACTTAGTCCTTGCACTAACAGTGAACGAGCAGCTTCTCTTGGTTTTGACCTGTCTATCGCAATTGGTTTTACTAGGCTTAGTGCCCATCCCCAAAAAGGAATCCTTAATAGTTCTTTTTTTATGATCGGAGATACAGGGAACACCAGTTGATAGAAAAAAATCGTCTCCCAACTGCTCTGGTGATTTGCGATAATTACGCACGGTGATTCAGGAAGATTTTCTAAGCCGAAAATTTGATATTTTACCCCACAGCATATGCGTAGCCAAAATAGGACAAATTTGCACCAAAGTTTAGAAGCTCGGTATATAGCGACTTTGCTGAGTAATGGCGAGGAAAGTATTATTAGACTAGAAATAGCGATGGTTACAGTAATGTAGCCCAAGTAGAAGCAAACCGTCCTTAAGGTATAAAATAAAGAGTTGATCATTTTATGCCTGAAATGATGCTGTCAGCTGCTTCAGCTAAATTTTCGAATACAACAAAATCATTTACCCCTAAGCGCTTCAGTTCTGCGAGAGTCGACTTCCCATTTCCAGTTTTCACTACCATTGGTCTGCAGCCATGGCTTAAGGCTGCCTGGATATCTCTGACGCTATCACCTATGAAAGGTGAGGCTTTTAAAGAACATTGGAACTCATGCTCAATTTTTTCAAGCAAACCAGTTTTTGGTTTACGGCAGTTACAGTTGTCACTGGGTAAATGAGGACAATAAAAGATGCCAGAAATCTGACCGCCAGCTCGTTCAACCAACTGTCTGAGCTTACTATGAATACTGGTTAGATCTTCGTTAGAAAAGAGTTTGCGTCCAAGACCTGATTGATTAGTTGCAACAACAACTTTGAAGCCGGCAATGCATAGATCTGCTATTGCCTGAATGCTACCATCTATAGGAATCCATTCCTCTGAGCTTTTAATGTAGACGTCTGAATCTTGGTTTATTACTCCATCCCTATCTAATATGGCTATTTTCATAGTGTGGTCTTAGCCCGGGTTTTTAGCTTTAACTAGTTAGAATGCAGAATAGAAACGTCAGCAACTTGCAAAAATAAGTCTCGTAACCTGATAAGTAACATGATTCGGTTTACCTTTACTTCTTCTATATCACTCATCACCATTACATCATCGAAAAATTTATCTACTGGCTCTCGTAGAGACGATAGAGAAACCAAGGCCCCACTGTAATCGTGATTCTCTATTAAAGGTGCCAGTTCATACTCTTTGTTCTCTACTAAGTCGTATAAAACTTTCTCAGCTTCGGTGTCAAACAAGGAAGGGTCAACCTTGCTGTTGTAATCTTTTAAACCTGATTTAGCGACGAGATTGGATACACGCTTATTTGCAGCGGACAAGGCTTGCGCCTGTTCTAAACTACCAAAATAATGGACGGCAGATATCCGTTTGTCAAAATCAAAAGGACTTCGAGGTTTAAGTGCTCTTACAGATTGAAACACCTCTATTGGTATATCCTTGTCCTGATACCAAGCCCGAAAACGGTCTGACAAAAATTCGAATATTACCTCATCAGTACCCTCTTCCACATCCAAGTTCGCGAAGCCTTCTAGAGCAAAACCAAATACTCTAAGAATATCGAGCTCAAGACGGTTCTCCACCAAAATTCTTAAAACACCAAGCGCGGCTCTACGAATTGCGAAAGGATCTTTAGAACCGGTAGGAGGTTGCTTTATAGCGAACAAGCCGGCAATCGTATCAATTTTTTCGGCCAGTGAAACAATATTTCCAGTGAGCGTTTTCGGCAAAATATCACCGGCATAGCGCGGCAGGTATTGCTCTACAATAGCAGATGCAACTTCGTTACTTTCGCCGTCTTTTAATGCGTAGTAATAGCCCATCAGTCCCTGTAGATCGGCAAATTCACCGACCATGTCGGTGAGCAAATCGCATTTCGCTAGGCTTGCCGCTCTTTTACAGCTTGGGATATCACCGTCAAATTGGGTCGCCATATATACCGCGAGTCGAGATACTCTTTCTGACTTATCGTACACGGTCCCTAACTGCGCCTGAAAGACGATGGTTTTAAGTTTTTCAATTTTAGCTGCTAGTGGCGTCTTTAAGTCGGACTCATAAAAAAATCTAGCATCTGCAAGCCGAGGTCGAATAACTTTTTCGTTCCCAGTTACCACCTGACTAGGATCGGTGCTTTTAATATTACTGACTGATATAAAGTACGGCATCAAATTGTCGTTTTCGTCGATTAAATGAAAATACTTTTGATGGGATTTCATCGCCAAGATTAAAGCTTCTGGTGGAACTTCTAAAAACTCTTTGTCGAACTCGCCCGATAAGGCAACCGGAAACTCTACTAGACCAGTGACCTCGTCCAGTAGAGTTTCATCTATGACTGCAGTCCCCTGCCGGCTTTTGGCTATTTCTAAAACTTGTTTTCGTATAATTTCTTTGCGCTTATGAAAATCAGCGATAACGAAGCCATGCTTCTCCAACAATTCTTCATAGCCGGATGGTGTTGTTATTGCTAACGATGCGCTGTGATGAAAACGATGGCCGTACGTAACCGATCCACTTTTTACACCTAGTATCGTAGTGTCTATAAAGCTTTCACCGAAAAGAAGAACGCACCAATGTACCGGTCTCACAAACTCAATGCGCGATGATCCCCAGCGCATTCTTTTCGGAATGGGAAGCTTATCTAGCGATTTTTGGACGATAGTGGGAAGCAGAGAAACTGTTTCCGCTCCAGGTTCATTTTTTGAATAAAAAAGTTTCTCGACACCATCTTTTAAGGTTGTTGATAATTGTGAAACCTCGACCCCACATGATCTAGCAAAACCGCTTGCGGCTTTTGTAGGCTGCCCTTCTTTATCGAACGCTGCCTTTACTGCCGGACCAACTTTTTCAACGGTGCTGTCTGGTTGAAAATCACTTAGCTCAATGACCCTAACTGCTAATCTTCGGGGTGTCGCAAAAATCTCTATTTCACCAAAGCTTAAGCCAAGTTCTTTTAACCCGGTTTCTATGCCTGAGGCGAACGCCTGACTGAGTTTTGGAAGAGCCTTTGGTGGCAGTTCTTCTGTTCCTAGCTCCGCTAAAAAATCTTTTGTACTCATTGTTTCTAAGTATCCAAGTATTGTTGTCTAAGTTCTTCGGTAGCAAGTGGAAAGCCCATACTCTTGCGGCTTTCGAAATAACTCATCGCTACAGCTCTTGCCAGTGCCCTAACTCTCAAAATAAAGCGCTGACGTTCGGTGACTGAAATTGCCTTGCGAGCATCCAATAAATTAAAATAATGGGATGCCTTTAAAACTTGCTCATACGCCGGTAGCGGCAAGTTTGCAGCAATCAGTTTAACGCTCTGGCTCTCGCAATCATCGAAATAGGTAAAAAGGTTGTCAGTGTCAGCGTGTTCAAAATTATAGGCTGACATCTCTATTTCATTTTGCTTAAACACATCCCCATAGGTCACGACCCCGTTAGGACCGTCTGTCCAAACGATGTCATAAATACTATCTACGCCTTGCAGGTACATGGCAATTCTTTCGATCCCGTAGGTTATCTCGCCGCTAACCGGATGGCACTCTAAGCCACCGACTTGCTGAAAATAGGTGAATTGCGTTACTTCCATCCCATTAAGCCAGACCTCCCAGCCAAGACCCCATGCGCCTAAAGTGGGTGATTCCCAGTTATCTTCTACAAACCTTATGTCATGGACACTCATATCAATACCCAGACTCTCTAAGGACTCCAGATACAAAGATTGAATATCCCCTGGCGAAGGTTTAAGAACGACCTGAAACTGATAATAGTGTTGAAGCCGATTAGGGTTTTCGCCGTACCTACCATCGGTGGGTCTACGGCATGGCTGCACATAAGCGGTATTCCAACTTTCTGGGCCTATTGCGCGAAGAAAGGTTGCCGGATGAAAGGTGCCTGCTCCGACCTCCATGTCTAATGGTTGCATGACAACACAGCCTTTGGCCGCCCAAAATTGCTGCAAGGCGAAAATTAAATCTTGAAAGGTTTTTGGTGGGTTTAACATAGTCACTCGGATTACAATTAGCTCGGTAAAACAAAGGGAAGCAATTATCCTCGATTATAGGTCAGTAAGCCATACATGGCGCCCATGTCTAAAAGCGACAACGATGAGTTATCATTGATAATTATGCTAACTTAATAAAAACTCAGTGAGACGACTCATTCAAACTATCCTGTTCCATCTCATTAGATCTGTATTGCTTGTCCTTTCTTGGGTTCCATTGAAGATACTGCATAGGGTGGGTTACCTATGGGGCTGGATTTTGGCTAAGGTTCCAAATCGCGCTCGCTCGACTACCCGAACGAACCTTTTTTTGTGTTTTCCAGAGAAGTCAGACAGAGACATTGACAGACTAACTTTGCAAAGCCTTCAACATACGGCCTGCACTGCCTTAGAAATGGGCAAAGCTTGGGTCTCCCCGATTGAGGAGACCTTAGCACTTGTGACTGAAACCCAGGGCTTAGAAGAGTTTCAAAAAGATGTTAACTCAGGTTCTGGTGTAATTTTGCTAGCGCCACACCTTGGTAATTGGGAAGTGTTTGGTATAGTCGCGAGTTACGGCATGAAAGCGAATTTTATGTACAAGCCCCCAAAGATTCAGGCGATGGATAGATTGCTTAAAGAAACTAGGTCTCGAAGCAAGTTAAACCTAGCTCCAGCCAATAGAACTGGCGTTGCTATTCTTCTGAAAGCGCTAAAAGCAGGCGAGTTAGTAGGCATTTTACCTGACCAAGTTCCGGAGCGAGACGGCGGAGACTATGGACAGTTTTTTGGGCAACCAGCACTAACTATGGCTCTGGCCAGTCGATTGCTAAAAAGAACCAATGCTAAGGTCTATTGTGGGTTTGCTAAGAGGCTTGCCAACGGGAAAGGCCTTAAGCTGATTATAATGCCTGCTCGAAAGGGTGTTTATGAGGATGATTTGCTTAACTCTTTGCAAGGTGTGAACGACAGTGTTCAATATTGCGTTGAAATGGCAGTCGAGCAGTATCAGTGGGAATATAAAAGGTTTCGTCGACAGCCGGAGGGTAAAGAACTTTATCGTCGTTAATTTCAGCAGAGGCTAACGTTTCCAAAACATTGGTGTAAAAAGCACCAACAAAGTGAAGACCTCGAGCCGCCCTAACAACATAGCGAAACATAAGATCCACTTAGCTGTTGCCGGTATAGAGCCATAGTTTTCCGCGACACTTTCCAAGCCTGGCCCCATATTGTTAATACAGGCTCCAACTGCGCTAAAAGCAGTAATAATATCTAGCCCAGACGCAAGTAAGGCTAACAGCATGACCATAAACGCCATAACGTAAACTGCGAAAAACCCCCAAACCGACTCTATAATGCGGTCCGGAACCGGGTTTTTACCCAGTTTGATCGGAATTATTGCCCTAGGATGGATTAGGCGTTGAACCTCCCTAAAGCCCTGTTTGAAAATAAGTAATATTCGTATTACTTTCATTCCACCGCCAGTGGAGCCAGCGCAGGCCCCAATAATCGCGGCATAAAGGAGTAGGTACGGTAAAAATAGTGGCCAAGAGCTGAAATCTGCCGTGGTGAAACCGGTGGTAGTGGCGATGGATACTACTTGAAATACACCTTTAATCAGCGACTCACCGAAGGAGGTATAAGTGCTAGAAAAGTAAAGCACGGCTACGGTGACAATCGACACTGCTACCAAAATAAACGTATAAAAGAGGAATTCGTGATCAAAGAAATAGTGGCGAGTACTCCGCCTTTGCCAGGCGGTAAAGTGCAGTGCGAAATTAATTCCGGCAATAAACATAAAAATAATGGCAACGGTATCAACGGCAGCGCTGTCAAAATATCCAAGGCTGGCATCGTGAGTTGAGAACCCCCCGATAGCGACTGTAGCAAGGCTGTGTGAAATTGCATCAAAAGCATCCATACCTACTGCCCAATAAGATACGGCGCAGGCTATGGTCAAAGACAGATATATATACCAAAGTGCTTTGGCGGTTTCAGCTAGTCTCGGTACCAGCTTATTGTCTTTAACCGGCCCTGGACTTTCCGCCCGGTACAGTTGCATGCCCCCTATGCCCAGCATAGGAAGTAATGCCATAGCTAAAACAATTATTCCCATGCCGCCGAGCCACTGCAAAAGTTGGCGATAAAATAAAAGGGATTTTGGTAGTTCATCTAAACCTGAGATGACTGTAGCTCCGGTTGTGGTAAGTCCGGATAGTGACTCAAACACCGCATCGGTTACCGACAACTGAATTTGGGGTGAGAGGATAAAGGGTAAGCTACCGGCGGTTCCAAGCACTACCCAGAACAAAGTCACGATTAGAAACCCGTCTCGTGTTCCCAGCTCCTTCTTTGAGCCCGCTGATATTATCCAAAGCGTCAATCCAGTGAAAAATAAAACTAAAAATGAATTTATAAATGTACTGCTCATCCCATCCGAATAAATGGTGGAGACGACTAATGGAGGTAGGTTGCCCAATGCGCTGAAAAGCATGAGCAAAAGACCTAATATTTTTAAAATAAGGGTAGCGTGCATATTTCTCAGAAAAAACTAAAACCGACCTGGAATAGTCGTTCCACCTCGGGTATACGTTTGCGATCGACTAGGAAGAGGATGACATGGTCATCCGATTGAACGATAGTATCGTCATGGGCTATGAACACTTCGTCATTTCTAACAATTGCCCCAATGGTTGTACCCTCGGGAAGATCTATATCTTGGATGGCTTTACCTACCACTCTAGATGACAATTGATCTCCGTGAGCGATGGCCTCTATAGCTTCTGCAGCACCTCGACGGAGTGAATGAACATTCACCACGTCACCTCTTCTTACGTGAGTAAGTAGGCTGCCGATTGTGGCTTGTTGAGGCGATATTGCTACGTCTATTTCGCCCCCTTGGACAAGATCGACATACGCTGGATTATTAATTAAGGTCATTACCTTCTTAGCACCCAGCCGTTTTGCAAGAAGTGATGACATAATATTCGCTTCATCAGAGTTGGTTAAAGCGAGAAATACATCTGTTTCTTCGATGCTTTCTTCAATTAGCAAATCTTGTTGCGATGCCTCGCCATTTAAAACAATAGCACTGTTTAAATTCTGGGACAGGTCAACACAGCGCTTAGGGTCTTTTTCGATAATCTTGATTTGATAACGGTCCTCAAGACTTTCAGCTAGGCGCATACCAATATTGCCACCACCGGCGATGATAAGTCTCTTATACGGTTTATCAAGGCGGCGTAATTCGCCCATACAGGCCTTAATATTTTTCTGAGCAGCAACGAAAAAGACTTCATCGTCAGCTTCAATAACGGTTGAGCCTTCTGGAATTATGGGTCTGTCCTTTCTAAAAATAGCCGCTACTCGAGCATCTACAGACGGCATGTGTTGACGCAGCAAGCGAATTTCTTGGCCTACTAAAGGTCCGCCATAAAAGGCTTTTACCGCGACTAATTGAACCCTACCATCAGCAAAGTCTAATACCTGTAGTGCGCCCGGCAGATTGATAAGTCGGGCGATATAGCTTGATACAATTTTTTCTGGGCTAATAACTACATCTACTGCAACCCCATCTTTCCCAAATAATTTATCACTGACTAGATAGCTAGACGATCTAATTCGGCAGATTTTTTTGGGTGTTTTAAATAATGAGTAGGCGACTCGGCAGGCCACCATATTGATCTCGTCGCTCTCTGTTACGGCGATTATCATATCCGCATCCTCACCACCCGCTCTATCGAGGACATCAGGATGAGAAGCTTGACCGGTGATAGTGCCTATATCTATATGGTCTTTTAATTCTCTTAGTTTTTCTGCATCACTATCGACAACTGTTATGTCGTTAGCTTCATTGGCCAAAGTTTCAGCTAGCGTACTGCCTACTTGATTGGCACCGAGAATAATAATTTTCATGCAAGTCCGTACTTTTCGAATTTACTTGGCGGTGGTCTTTATGGCATTTTTCTGATTAATGAAAAGAAAAATCCATCGGGGCCATTTTCACCGGATGGAAGTAATTGCCGACCAAAAGGGCATTCTACTCCCCAATCGGCAGTGATGCCCTCATATTTGGCGTTATCGCTAGATTCAAGAAATTTCGCCACTATTTCACTGTTTTCTTGAGGCAGGATTGAGCAAGTGGTGTAAAGAAGCAATCCACCGGGCTTTAATGTAGACCAAATTATTTGTAAGATATCGAACTGCAATTCATTTAGTTCCGAAACATTTTCAAGGCTTCTCAACACTTTTATATCAGGATGCCGACGAATAACGCCAGTGGCGGAACAAGGGGCATCAATAAGAATACGGTCAAATAGTTTGCCATCCCACCATGCAGTAAGATCCCGAGCATCGGCAGCTTTGAGGTTGGCTTTCAGATCAAGACGCTGCAAATTCTCTTCCACCCGCACTAGCCGAGATTTGGCAATATCCAGTGAAGTTAATGAGTCAAGAAGTGGCTCAGTTTCCAGTATATGGCAAGTCTTCCCGCCTGGTGCAGCGCAGGCATCCAAAATACGCTGATGAGGTTCTAGCTGGAGCAAAGAAGGGATAAGCTGGGAAGATTCGTCCTGTATGCTAGAAAGCCCCTCCGAGAATCCAGGAAGAAGCTCAACAGATTGAGGTTTGCTTAGGTAAATAGAACTAGCTGCCAAATTTCCAGTACAAGCGTCGATCTCGACATTTTCCAATTCTTGTAAGTAGTCATTACGGCTACCCCTCGAAAGATTAACTCTAACCGTCATAGGGGGTCTTAGGTTAGAGTTCTCAAAAATTTGCTGCCAGTGATCAGGCCAATCTTGCTGAATTCGATCGGCCAGCCATTTTGGCTGATCGAACTGAACACATGGTGGGCTTAAATCAAGTTTCAGCGCTACAGATTCCACATCACGTAAATAGTTTCTGAGTACCCCGTTAATTAGGCCTCGGCTCCAGGGTTTCTTTAGTTTACCTGCCCCTGAAACAGTCTCATTAATGACAGCATACTCTGGCAGTGACATGTGTCGAAGTTGGTATAGGCCAACAAGTAATAGGCACTTAACATCCTTGTCTTTTGACCTTAGTGGTTTCGCGACAAGCTGCTCTAAGACGAATTGTAATGAATAAAAATAGCGGCAGGTGCCAAAACAAATTTCTTGCAGAAGCGAGTAATCGTCACGACTTTTAAAGGGCTGCAGACCACTGGTTAGTGAACCTTTTTGCTCTATTAATTGGACAATTATGGAAGCAGCCACTGCTCGAACATTTGAAGGCTCGTTAGTTTTAACGAAAGGTGATGCTTTCACTAAGTTTCGTCCATTGTGAACAACGCCCCTACTTTCAGCAAAGTTGCTTTGGAGTTTAATACGTCCAAAACATTCACCGGGTTTTTGCCGGGTAATTGGATTGAGTCCACAAGCAGGCTAGAATTTTTACAGCTAACGGTGAAGTTATCATTGGCTATTTCAACAATAGTGCCGGGTTTTACATTAAAGATTTTTCCATTGGGCGTGGCTTTTAGAAAACGCAGCCTGTCGCCTTCCAAAAAAGCATAGGCTGGCATTCTGCCAATGCCAGCCCTTATGATTCGGTTTACAAGCTCAGAGTCTTGGTCGAAATCAAGCAAAGCCTCGATCTTATCTAACTTAGCAGCATAGTTGGCGTCAGCGTCATTTTGTTTCTGAGCCGTCAGCCTTAATGTGTGAAATTGACCAAGGGTGTGAATTAGCCCTTGTACACCGGCAGCAATAAGATTGTTTTCCAAGTCCTGACGGCTATCATCATTATCAATGTTTACGGTTACTTTGCTGATCATGTTGCCGGTATCCAAACCAGCATCCATTTGCATGATGGTGACCCCAGATTCTGAATCACCTGCAAGGATCGCCCGCTCTATAGGAGCGGCGCCCCGCCACCTTGGAAGTAACGAGGCATGAACATTAATACAACCAAACGTCGGCAGACTAAGAATATTTGAGGGTAAAATCAATCCGTACGCGACCACGATCAATAGATCGAGTTCTAGCTCCTTAAACAGATCGATCGATTCTTCTGTTTTTAAACTGCTTGGTTGATAAACAGCCAATCCATTTGTTTGTGCTAGGGCTTTTACTGGGCTGGCATGTAATTTTTTGCCACGCCCAGCGCGCCTATCGGGCTGTGTCAAAACAGCGACGGGGGAGAACTCGGTATTTAGCAATGCAGCTAAATGAGCGGCGGCAAATTCTGGCGTGCCGGCAAAGCCAATTTTTAATTTTGTCACGGGTTCAAGCAGACTTCTTATGTTCTTTTTCGAGTTTGCTGCGGATACGCTGCCTTTTGAGTGAACTGAGGTAATCTACGAACAGTTTGCCATCGAGGTGGTCTGTTTCATGCTGAATGCAAACAGCAAGAATTCCTGACGCATCAATTTCAAAAGCCTCTCCGGTCTGGCTTTGGGCCTTTATGAGCACCCGCTGTGGCCGTGACACAGTCTCGTAAAATCCAGGAACAGATAAGCAGCCTTCGTCGTAGTCAGACAATTCCTCTTCGATTACCTCGAAACTTGGATTAATAAACACCTGAGGACTATCCTTTGATTCGGAAACGTCGATAACCAAAATCCGTTTATGGACATCAATCTGTGTAGCTGCAAGTCCGATACCTTGAGCGTCGTACATTGTTTCGACCATATCCTTGGTTAAGTCTTCGAGTTTTGAGTCGAAAACATGAACTGGGGTCGCGATTTTTCTTAATCTGGGGTCCGGAAATTCCAGAATTTCTAATATAGCCATTGCCTGTCGAAACCTAGGTTAGTGAAAGTTCAGCATTGATCACAGAATATGAACTGCTTGTAGTGATAATGGGTGTGTATTGCTAAGATATCAATGCCTTTCAGGTAAGGATTTTAATGATGAAGAACCGGGTAATAAAGCCTTTACTGCTAACACTTGCTTTGTTTGTGACTTTTTTTGCACAGTTTCAAGCTTATTCACAGAGTAATCTGCTCCTTGCAGAATACCCAAGCGTATATATAGTGAAAGATAGCGACACTTTATGGGATATTGCTGGCAATTTCCTGCAAGATCCTTCGAGATGGTCAGAAATATGGGCGCCAGACTCTTATTTAGATAACGCTGATTTAATTTACCCTAACGATATTCTTACAATTAGCCTGGTTGGAGGGTCACCAAAATTACTCCTTAAGCGCGGAGGTAGAGAAACAGTTAATTTAGAGCCTGAAATAAAGGAGATCCCAATTTCGAGTTCTATACCTGCAATAGCACTGGAATCTATTGAGAATAGTTTTACACGCAATCGAATAGTTTTACCGGAACTATTCGAACAAGCCCCCTATATCGTCTCAAATCTTGGCGATAATCTCTCTATAGGCACCGGTGATGAAGTTTACGTGAAGGGCACATCATGGCCTGTGGGTACCACTTCATTTGAAATCTATCGAGAAGGTAAAAGTTATATAGATGAATCGGGCGATGTAATTCTTGGCTTAGAAATAGACTATCTTGGGTTTTCAACTATTTCTAAAAATGAGGGGCCGGGCTTACGAAAAATGCTGATTAACAATAGCAGCAAGGAAATCAGAGTAGGTGATCGACTTTTGGTTAGAGAAGAAGCACGAATCGATGCAACGATTTTTCCTACGGAACCTGCAGAAGATCTCGAAGGCCTTATTATTTCATTTCAAGGTGCCGAGACTATGGCGTCGCAATTAGACACGGTTGTGATTGACCTGGGAAAGAGCGATAACTTGGTTGTTGGAGATGTTTTGTCGATCCAGCAAGAAAGCATCCAGATGGTTGATGAAGTTCAGCGTAGCAGGCTGTCATTTCGTGAGCGCATGAGCACAACATTCAAGCAAGACCAGCTGGAATTACCAGGCAAAGAAATAGGCACGATTCTGATATACCGGATTTTCGATGAACTTAGCTATGCACTTATACTGAGTAGCACAGAACCTGCACAACTATATAACCGAGTAGTGTCGCCATAAAACTTATGTTTTCAACATAGCTAGTACTTAAATACACCATTATTCAAGGATGAAATATGGTCTCAGTTCCGCTTCGGGAGTATCTATTCCTCAGCCATTTTTCGACTCTATCTGATCAAAAGTTCTCCAAGCTTCTTTCCATCTACGGTGACCTTAAATCGATAGTAAGTGCGACTCCCCAAGAACTTGCCTCCCACGGGGTTAATTCAGGAATAGTGGGACAATTTAAAAGCGCCCACCGTCACGCAATTTCCAATAGTGACGTGCAAAAAACTTTAGAATGGAGTTATCTAGAGGGCAATTTTATCGTTTGCTATGAAGACATTCGATACCCCCAAAGGTTAAAAGAAATTGATCATGCTCCTGCCCTGCTCTATGTGAAGGGAAACCCTGACTTACTTAATACAGATCAAATCGCCATCGTCGGCAGCCGCAAAGCTAGCCCGTATGGACTAAGTATTGCTTTTCAATTGGCTAGACAAACAAGTGCGGCGCGGCTTACCGTAACAAGTGGTCTAGCCAGTGGTATTGACCGCAGGGCACACGAAGGCGCGCTAGAGGAAAGCGGTCAAACCATTGCTGTGATTGGTAGCGGTATTGACCGATGTTACCCCACAAAAAACCGTCGTCTTAAGCGGGAAATTGAAATTAGTGGCGCGGTTGTTTCAGAGTTTCCATTAGGTTCTCCCCCCTTGGCACACCACTTTCCGAGAAGAAACCGGATTATTAGTGGTCTCAGTATGGGTGTACTGGTAGTTGAGGCAGCCACCCGAAGTGGGTCTTTAATTTCGGCACGTTTGGCTATGGAGCAAAATAGAGAAGTATTTGCTGTGCCGGGGCAACTCTCTAACCCTCAATCGGCCGGTTGCCATCAACTGATTAAACAAGGCGCTAAGCTTGTAGAGTCGGTGGCAGATATAATCGAGGAATTCCCGCAGATTGACATCAAAAGTGCGGAGGGGTCAGAAAAACAAGCTATAAAAGTGACAAACAACAGATCAGAGGCACAAGATCTCGGTAGTATTTACGAAGACTCGACACAGAAAAAGATTTTGACGGCTTTAAAGTGCCAGCCCTGTTTGTTGGATACACTGGCTTCGGAGACAAACCTAGATATGGGTGAGCTTATTGAGAGTCTTTTAGAATTAGAATATCAGGGCAGCATCAGCTTAGAGTCTGGTCGTTATCACTATTGTGGTATTTGAATTGTGGCAACTGTAAGCAAAAATTATTGCTAAACTGACGCTAAAATCACTGACTGTTGTTTATAGGGGCGAGTGAAGGCAGCTCAAAACCCGCTCAGCACTCACCCCTTTAAATTTTTTATAGTGTCAGTTCACCCTAATTTAAGGCACCAAGGACAGAGGCAGGTACATTGGACAAAGTGAATACAGAATCGGTAAAACAGTTTCTTTTGGAGCTGCAGGACTCAATATGCACAGGGTTAGAAGAGATTGATGGCCAGGGAGAATTTCAGACCGATCAGTGGGATCGAGACAGCGGCGGCACAGGCATTAGTCGTGTGCTCAGTGACAGTCACGTTATTGAAAAAGGGGGGGTTAATTTTTCTCATGTCTTTGGCAAGTCTATGCCAGCTTCGGCAACAGCGACGCGGCCCGAGTTGGCCGGCCGCTCATTTCAAGCAATGGGAGTGTCCTTGGTGATTCATCCCCGTAACCCGTTTGTGCCAACATCCCATGCAAACTTTCGCCTTTTTGTTGCTGAAAAAGAAAATCAAGAGCCGGTATGGTGGTTCGGTGGAGGGTACGATCTAACCCCTTATTATGGCTTTGATGAAGACTGTCAGCATTGGCATAAGACAGCAAAAGAGGCGTGTCAGCCGTTTGGAGAACATTATTACGACAGGTTTAAAAAGGAGTGCGACGATTATTTTCATATCAAGCACCGAAATGAACCTCGAGGAATTGGTGGTTTATTTTTTGACGACTTCAATGAATTGGGTTTTGATAAGTCGTTCACTTTTGTTCAGTCGATGGCCAAGAGCTTTTTGGATGCCTACCTGCCAATCGTAAAAAGGAGAGCTGCTGTGCCTTTTGCGCCTCGGCACAAAGACTTCCAAGAATATCGACGCGGGCGTTATGTAGAATTTAATTTAGTTTATGACCGAGGCACACTGTTTGGGCTTCAGTCAGGTGTTGGCAGGATCGAGTCAATTTTGATGTCGCTTCCGCCTAAAGTTCAATTTACCTATGACTGGAAACCAGAGCCGGGATCAGAGGAAGAGCGTCTTTATACCGATTATTTGAGGCCTAGGAACTGGGCTGACTAGGTCAGAATATTTAAGTGCATAACCAAGATAAAGAGAAAATATTGTGAAAGCATTCGGGGTTGTAGGACATCCAATAGGGCATAGCAGGTCGCCCGAAATCCATGGTCAGTTTGCGCTGCAGTGTAAGCTTGATATTGATTACCTTAAGTTTGATATAGAGCCAGAGAAATTCCATAGCTTTGTTAGTGAATTTTTTGCAAACGGCGGTGTAGGTCTTAATATTACGGTGCCGTTTAAAGAACACGCTTTTCGGTTATCAACACCAGCCAGTGAAAAAGTTAAACTGTCTAAGGCAGTTAATACGCTCTACTTAAATAAAAATGGTGAGCTGGTCGGTGACAACACTGATGGCCCAGGATTGGTTAAAGACCTATTAAACAATGGCATTTTTTTAGAAACAAAGCGCTTACTAATACTGGGCGCAGGCGGGGCAGCGAGAGGAATTCTGCCGTCGCTGATAGAGAAATCGCCATCCTCTATTACGATTGCGAACAGAACAATCGAGAAAGCAGAGCAGCTACAGCAAGAATTCTCTCACCTCCAGTTAATAGAAGTAGTGGGTTTTGAGGACTTTGATGAATTAGGCGGAGAGCCGTACGACGTAATAATTAACGCAACATCACTAGGTATACAGGGCAAGACCCCCAACATCAGCTCCAAAGCGGTAAAACCAAGCACCTGTTGCTACGACCTAATGTATTCGAGTGACGATACCGCCTTTGTTAAATGGGCTTTAGACAACAAAGCAAAAAAGGCGATTGATGGTTTGGGTATGCTAGTTGAGCAGGCTGCGGTGTCATTTGAGATCTGGCTTGGAGCGATACCCGATACTCGAGTGGTCATTGATAGAATTCGTCTTGGCTAATAATTTTTTCTTAGGTTTGGGGCTTTGTTTGAGCTCGGCTCCCGGTTTTAAGGTCAGAGTTCTAAGGTCAGGGTTTTAAGGTAAGGGTTCTAAGGTCAGGGTTTTAAGGTCAGAGTTCTAAGGTCAGGGTTCTAAGGTCAGGGTTCTAAGGTCAGAGTTCTAAGGTCAGGGTTCTAAGGTCAGAGTTCCAGCGTCTGGTTTTCTGCGTTTAGATTGCTTCTCATCTTTCACTATAGACCCACTCACTAAAGACCCCTCACCTTCCTTCCTGCGTTTAGCTTAAGACTTATTTAGTTGGTTTTTTACTGAGACTAAGGTCGATATCGAGGCTTTTAGTCATATCCGCCCACTGCTTCCAAACTTGATCCCACCCTTTTCCTTTTCTTGTTTCGACGTATTGACGAAATTTGTCTGAACTATAAACAATGTCGTGAGAGGTCATTTGCCTAGCGGTTTCCTCAACAACATCGTCAAGGTTGTTTGCTAATACCTCACCTAATAGATGATGAACTATTACATTCGCCTTAGTGACGTCCATTGGAATAAGCGGAATTCCGGCCCTAACAATATATTGATCGTTCACTTCTTCAATTAGACGGTGGGCCAGGTAGGCTTGCTCTAAAAGCGCTAGAAACCCGAGGGGTTCGACACCTTGGCCTTTTGGAGAGAGCAGGAAATCAGTGGCAACACCTAAAAAAGGCGAGACATAAGCATCAATGCCGGCATCTTTTGAGGTGATCGAAACAGCCCCTATAAAGGAAGGAACATGTGTAATGTACTCGATGACAAAGCTTTTCAGAGAGTGAACGGGGTCAGTTTTTGACAATGCTATAGAAGCAGGCAAACTTCCCATCTGCGTACCTAGTTGTTTTGAAAGAGCATTTGACTCTTCTTCAAGCTGTGTTGCGGCTGTTATGAGCTTTTCAATTTCTAATTGCATTATATGGCTTTAGTTAAAAAAGGGATCGACTAAGAAAATCCTGACTTTCACAAAGTGCAGATGAAAAAAAAGGCTATAAAATTAACTATAGCCTTTTTTAAGAACTCTTGCGAAGGAGTTAGTGTTCTGCTTCTTCGCCGTGTTCTTCTCCGCCGTGACCACCACCGTGAAGATCCTCAGGTGTTAGTGCAACTGCGTCTCTATCATGGCCCATATAGCTGAATCGGGCATTTTCTGTATAGTTGCCTTCAATAGCCATGAACGATATGAATAGCAACAAGACTATCGGTGGTCCAAGAATGGTGGCTACCAATGCCATCCGCTCCCAAACAACGTGCATGAAGATTGCAGTAATGAATCCTGCTTTCAATGTCATGAACAATAATACTAGTGTCCATCGCATCGCACCTTGCACTTCATAGAAGTCGACTGCGTAGGAAAATCCGCTCAATACGAACAGAAGAATCCAGATTTTATAGTAAATCCCAAGAGGATGTTGTTGACCTGCTTCAGATGACATATCAGTCTCCTCTTAAAGTAAGTAGAAAAATGCGAAGATGAATACCCAAACTAAATCGACAAAGTGCCAATATAAACCGACAATCTCAACGATTTCATAGCCCTTTTCATCGTAGTAACCGCGTCTAACCCGGAGAGCAACCCACATCAGGTAGATAACACCACCAGATACGTGAAGTCCGTGAAAACCAGTTATCATAAAGAAGATCGAGCCAAACTGAGCAGCACCGAAGGGGTTCTGCCAAGGTCGGATGCCTTCATCCAAAATGAGTTTTGACCACTCAAACATCTGCATACCGACAAAACAAAGACCAAAGAACGCAGTAGCGCAAATAAGCCAGAAGGCTTTTTCCTTGTCTTTGCGGTAGCCCATGTTTACAGCAAGTGCCATAGTGCCTGAGCTAGTAATCAGAATGAATGTCATTAGAGCGATCAGAATCAACGGAATCGGATCACTGCCGAACAATGAAAGTGCGAAGATTGCACCTTGGACGGGCCAAGGTTCAGTCGTCGTGAGTCGCACATGCAAATAGGCGGTTAAGAAGCAAGTGAAGATAAACGTATCACTTACTAAGAATATCCACATCATCGCCTTGCCCCACGGCACATGATAGGTCTGTTTGTCGGAGCTCCAGTCGTCGACTAGGCCGTCCATACCCTCTTGAGGGCCTGCTTGTGTTAGCGCAGCTTCACTCATTCTTTCTTCCTGTTTTTACTTTTATATTAGTCAAAATAAGTTAAGTATTTGCCATTAGAGCAAACATGATCAACCAGATAATAAGCAGGAAATGCCAATAAAAGGCACAAAGCTCAATGCTTAACTTAAGCTCTTTTGCTTCGACTCCCGATATCATGCGAATCAAGCCTATACTCCAAACCCATAAGCCACCTAGTAGATGGACAGCGTGAACACCTGTTAACAGATAGTAAAAGGCGTTAGCTGGATTTGATGTCATGTAAAAACCTTCTGCTTGAAGGTTCTCCCAAGTTAGGTACTGACCAGCAATAAACATAATTGCAAATAAACCTGCTCCGACGAACGCAGTCATTACATTTTTATTGCTATCGGTCTTGGTGATATTCCTAGCCCATTGGAAGAACACACTACTTAATACTAAAAGAGCTGTGTTGAACCAAAGCTGGGTAGGTTCAGCCAATGGAGCCCAGTCTGGCAGCTCCATTCGGATGATATAGCTGACTGCGAACAGTGAAAAAATCACCGAAGCAACAACTACAAAAAAGACCAACGCTACTTTCTCTGGGGAGGTGTCGAAGGTGCCCTCTGCTTCGAGGCCACCTATGATCCCTTTTCTTTCCCAAGGCTTTACAGTGAGTTCTTTAAATAGACTCATAGATTAGCCTTAGACTGGTCGTGGTTTGGGTCAAAATGTTGTTCATCAGCTGTTGGCTCTTCACTTTCAGGTACATTCTGAGGAATGAAATCCTGATGTGCGCCTGGCACGCTATAGTCATAAGCCCAACGATAAACGGTTGGAAGCTCATCACCCCAGTTGCCATGAACCGGTGGCGTATCTGGAGTTTGCCATTCCAATGAAGCTGAGCCCCAAGGGTTTGGACCGGCTTTCTTGCCGTAGCGAAGGCTCCAGAAGATGTTGATGAAGAACAAGATTTGCGCTGCACCAACAACCAAAGCGGCGATAGTGATAGCGGCATTTAAATCTTGAGCAGACTCTGGAATGAAATCTGTTTCGCCAAGAGCGTAGTAACGACGCGGCACACCAAGGAATCCTAAGTAATGCATTGGCAGATAGATTGCATAAGTGCCTAAGAAGGTAATCCAAAAATGGGCTTTAGCCATAGGCTCGTTGAACATGCGCCCCGTAACTTTAGGATACCAGTGATACAAGGCCGCAAACAGAACCAGTACCGGCGACACACCCATTACCATGTGGAAGTGAGCAACCACAAAGTAAGTGTCCGACAGAGGTAGATCGATAACCACGTTGCCTAAGAACAAACCGGTAAGGCCGCCGTGGATAAAGGTAAAGATGAAACCGATCGCGAAATACATTGGTGCATTCAATCGAATATCACCTTCCCAAAGCGTCAACACCCAGTTGTAAACTTTCAAGGCTGTTGGAACCGCAATGATCAATGTCGTTGTGGCGAAGAAGAAACCAAAGTAAGGATGCATACCACTTACGTACATGTGATGAGCCCAAACAATAAAGCTTAATCCGCCAATAGCGATAAGTGCCCACACCATCATGCGGTACCCGAAGATATTTTTACGAGCGTGCGTACTTAAAACATCTGACACTAGGCCGAATGCTGGAAGCGCAACAATGTATACCTCAGGATGACCGAAGAACCAAAACAAATGCTGGAACAATATCGGGCTACCGCCGTTGTAATCTAGCGGAGTTCCCGCCTCAATTACCGCTGGCATGAAGAAGCTTGTACCTAACAAGGTGTCAAACAGCATCATTACTGCAGATACGAGCAATGCCGGGAACGCAAATAAACCCAGAATTGTCGCGATGAAAAGGCCCCAAACTGTTAGAGGTAATCTCATCATCGTTAAACCGCGGCAGCGATATTGCAAGATGGTGGTTACATAGTTCAAACCACCCATTGTAAATGCCACGATAAATACGCCTAGTGACGCAAGCATCAAAACGATACCCATGTCATGGCCAGGTGTTCCTGCCATAGACGCTTGAGGTGGATAAATTGTCCAGCCTGCGCCTGTTGGTCCGCCGGTCACAAAGAAACTGGCTAACAAAATAAGAACCGACAGAAAATATGTCCAGACACTTAACATGTTCAGAAATGGGAACACCATGTCGCGGGCGCCTACCATCAATGGAATCATGTAGTTTCCGAAACCGCCTAACAACAGGGCCGTAAGCATATACACAACCATAATCATGCCGTGCATCGTTACTGACTGGTAATACTGACTTGGATCGATCAAATCAAATGAATCGGGGAAACCAAGCTGCATACGCATGAGTAAAGACAAAACAAGCGCTACAACACCAACAGCGATAGCTATGCCACCGTATTGGATAGCGATAACTTTATGATCTTGGCTGAAAACCCATTCAGTAACCCAACTTTTTGGATGGTGAAGCTCTTGTTCACTATCCTGATCAGCTAATGGAACGTAAGCCATTAAAACCTCCTAACTACCTAAATGTGATACTTGCCACTCGGGCAAACAATTTAAAATAAAATTACATCTATCGCAGCGTATTAATATACGCAGCGACATCTTCGATTTCTTCCAGCCCTGACATTGCAGTGGCCATTGAAACCATTTGCTCACCGTAATGATCTTCACGGTGCAGGCCACGTATACCGGCCCGGAAATTACTAATTTGAGTAACGAAGTACCAATCACTCATGCCAGCAAGTTTAGGTGCGTCTGTGTACCAAGTGCCGTTGCCGTTATCTAAATGGCAGGCTGCACAGTTCCGGTCGTAAATGCTCGCCCCGTTAGCAACATCACCCGTAATAGTTGGGGTAGATGGAGTATCTTGGAAAGTCGCAATGTACGCTGACATATTTCGAACAGCTTCATCATCAACAAGCGTGTTTGCCATTCCAACCATCATTGCGCCGTTGGTATCACCAGGCCCACCACGAACACCCTTCTTAAAATAATTAAGTTGGCGTTCTAAGTACCATGCCTGTTGACCGGCAAGTTTAGGACTGTTCAAAGCGATATTACCTTCGCCTTCAGCACCGTGACACGACGCGCATATAGCATATGCTGCCTGACCGGCTGCAATATTAGCGGGAGCCATAGCTTGCGTTTCCGCAAAAGTCGGCTGCGCTGCTAACCACATGTCGTAATCTTCTTGAGGCTCGATTACAACAGCACCGCGCATTACGAAGTGACCAATACCGCACAATTCTTCACACATGATGTCGTAACGGCCTTCTTTCTGCGGATCGAACCACAGGTAAGAGACAAGTCCGGGCACCAAATCCATTTTGACGCGGAACTGAGGAACCGTGTAGTTGTGGAGTGTGTCGTTAGAGCGAAGCAACGCCTTGACTGGTTTGCCCACCGGCAAATGCATCTCAGGCTGAGTGACAATAATGTCGTCTTGCCCTCTTGGGTCTTCAAGATTGACCCCGAATGGATTTGACTCTGTCACCAATGCTGTCTCGGCAAATCCAAGTTGACCGTCAGCGCCAGGGTAGCGGAATGCCCACTGCCACTGCTGACCCATCACTTCATATTCGGTTGCGTTCTCGGGAACAGTTACAAACGACGCCCAGACAAATAAGCCCGGTGCAAGCATTGCGACAACTCCGATGGTAGTAACCACTGACAAACTTGTTTCGAGTTTGTGGTTTTCAGGTTCGTAGACAGCCTTGTGGCCATCTTTTTGACGGAACTTGTAAACGCAGTAAGCCAAAAAAAGATTTAGGAGTACAAAAACAATACCCGTAATCCAAAATGTAACGTTAATTGTAAAATCGATGGAACCCCAATCAGATGCGATATCGGTAAACCACCATGGGCTGGCGAAATGGAATACGACAGATCCAATAACCAGCAATAAAATAACGACCGCTAAAGCCATAAAGCAGTAATCCTTCTTAAGTTGAAAACGAGTTCCATGTCTGCGTCTTTCAAATTGAAAAAACCTAAGACGATAGAATTTGTTTAGTTGTTGTCAAACTTTGTAAAAACTGTTTTTGAAGCCGTCCTGATTCTTCCTGACTTAGGCCCATACAATCGAAAAAGATTTTCTATTTTCGGTGTAGAATTAAGGATTGGGTTAAGCTTCACGATCTCATGTAATTATTTTAATTAAGATCTAGTATTCACGTTTCTTCAAAGGCCTAATTTTGAAGAAGAAACGCACACCTCATGCGCAACGGAATGCTATAGAAAATTGCAGTTTCTCGCAACAATTATAGTAGTGTATTTGGATAAAACACGCGCAGATCAAGCATTTTTGACAGTTTCCTGTCAGTAGCAGATATGGCTGTTTAAATTCAATAACAATCGGTTAGAAAAGCTGTAATCTCTTGTCACTATTAGTCTAGACTATCTTGAGATTATGCCGAATTTGTGCTTGAATTCGCGCCCTCGAATCCATACAAATCCAGCTCACCAAATGTGGCGTATTCGCACTTGAGTGAAACGATTTTATCCAATTTCCCAGAGCAATTATAGTGACTGAAATTACAGCTAGTTCGTCTGCCAGTTGGCGCGACTTTTACGAAATGTGCAAGCCCCGTGTTGTCATGTTGATGATCCTAACCTCCATGGTCGGAATGTTTTTGGCTGTGCCAGGTATGGTACCCATAGATGTCTTAATTCTCGGCAATATTGGTATCGCGCTAGTAGCGGGGTCGGGTGCGGTGGTGAATCATTTGATCGATCGAAAAATTGACATCCTAATGAAGCGCACACACAACCGTCCATTGCCCCAAGGTCGAGTGGATACAACTCAAACTGTAATCTTTGCGGTGACTATCGGCGCTGCCGGGATGTTGGTGCTTTGGTTCGGTGTTAACCCGCTGTGCGCTTGGCTAACATTAGCCTCGTTTATCGGGTATGCATTCATTTACACCGGCTATTTGAAGCACGCAACACCCCAGAACATAGTCATTGGTGGGCTTGCAGGTGCTATGCCACCGCTTTTAGGTTGGTCAGCAGTAACCGGAACAATAGAGTCCGATGCCTTAATTTTGGTCTTCATCATATTTGCTTGGACCCCCCCACATTTTTGGGCCTTGGCCATTCATCGCAAAGACGAGTATGCGAAATCAGGCGTGCCAATGCTGCCGGTAACCCATGGTGAGCACGTCACCAAAGTACATATTATTGTTTACACAGTGCTTTTGGTCGTTTCAAGTATCTTCCCCTACCTTTCTGGCATGAGTGGCTTGTTGTATCTCGGGTCGGCAATAGCATTAGGTATTGGGTTTTTGGCTTGGTCGCTGATTTTAATGTATAGACCTAAGCCATCCACGGCAATGGACACTTTTCGGTTCTCCATTCTTTACCTCGCGCTGCTGTTTTTAGCCCTTCTAATTGATCACTATTTGTTCTAGCTAACGCTGGATCTACTCCTTCTGGACTGAAACATGGCCTTAAGTTTACGAGCAAAACGCGGTTTAATCGCTTTTGGAATTTTTGACGTTGCGGTGATTATAGCGCTCATTTTCTTGTTTGTTCTTAGATCTGAAATCAATTTAAAAGACGAACTTCGAGACATCGGAGTTACTGTTTTTCCTGATATTCGCCCGATTCAAGAATTCGAACTTGTTGACCAAAACTTTGAATCTTTTACGAGCGACAAGCTTAGAGACCAGTGGACCATACTATTTTTTGGATTCACATCTTGCCCTGATATCTGTCCAATCACTATGGCTGAGCTCAAAAAGTTTTACGAACAACTTAATCCAAGTCTTAAGGACAACCTCAATGTTTTAATGGTGTCTGTGGACCCAGAGCGAGATGATCCTGAAACCATTGGCAAATACGTCAATGGATTTAACCAAGAGTTTTTAGGAATTACCGGCAGCGTGGAATCTATCGCGGGTGTTGCATCTCAGTTTTTTGTTGGCTACTCCGAACCTGTTTATGAGTCTGAGAATAGAGCGCAGAAACAGAATATGCATCAGCATGGTCAGAATACGGTAGAGCAGCCACGGCCAGAACCACATCACAGCGAGGCCGGCCATAGCTCTTCCAACACGCCAACCGAAAACTATTTAATTTCTCATAGCGGCCATATTGCTATAGTCAATCCAGATGGGAATTATCACGCTGTAATGAGACCTCCACATCGCGTGAAAGACTTGCTCAAGGCCTATGAGATGATGCTAGAAAGTTCTAAATTTTAGACTCTATGTTGGAGTTTAATCGCAGGGTTTGACTCCTAGATTTAAGCCTGCGAACTTGCCGGCAAAAAGTAACTTAGTAAAAATAAGCCACCTGCGACTACTACAATCGACGGACCCACCGGCGTATCTAAACTGAACGCTAAAAACACCCCTAATATAATACAAAAAACCCCTATAATACTGGCTTTTAATGCCATTATTTCCGGGGTTTTTGAGAATTTCCTGGCCGTAGCTGGCGGTATTATTAGCAGTGAAGTAATAAGCAAAACGCCAACTATCTTCATCGAGACTGCGATCGTTAGTGCAATCAGAACGATCAGTATTAAGTTTAATCTAGCTGTGTTGTGCCCTTCTACTTCGGCGAGCTCTCTATGAACAGTAGTGGAAAGAAGGGCATTCCAATTTTTTATGAGTACGGTTAAAACGATGGCAATTACTATGAGCACCCAGGAAAGTTCTGAAGGGGTTATGGTTAATAGCTCTCCAAAAAGATACGCCTCTAAGTTGACTCGAACAGAGCTAGTTAATGACAGTACAACTACGCCCAAGGCTAAGCTGGTATGAGCAAGTATCCCGAGCAAGGTGTCGGTTGCCAGCTTTGGATTTCGGTCAAGCAGCGCCAGCAGAATTGCTAAACCTAAGCCGCTAATTACAATGGCAAGCTGTGGATCGCCACCGGTTACCAAGCCAAGAGAAACGCCAAGTAAAGCAGAGTGAGCGAGCGTGTCTCCAAAATAAGACATCCGACGCCATACCATAAAAGAGCCTAACGGCCCTGAAGCAACGGCGAGACCACAGCCGGCCATCAACGCCATTATTACAAAATCTGTTGTTAAGAGTTGCAGCACTTTGCTATTCCCCTTGGGTGGGCTTTATTTGCCCTCGAACGTCGTGTTCGTGGTTGTGATTATGCGTGTATATGGCCAAGCTCTCGGCGCTTCTTGCTCCGAACAAATCTAAAAAGGCTGGATCATTACTCACATGTTCAGGTTCGCCATGGCAGCACACATGATGATTCAAACAAACCACTTCATCAGTAGAGGACATAACTAGGTGCAAATCATGAGAAATCATAATCACGCCGCAATTCATCCGGTCGCGAATTTCACTGATTAGGCCATACAACTCGGCTTGGCCTGAGACATCGACTCCCTGGGCGGGTTCATCCAGAACTAATAGTTGTGGTTTTCTTAGCATCGCTCTGGCAAGTAATACCCGTTGCATTTCTCCGCCAGAGACAGAGGTCAAAGGGCTATTGAGCAAATGGGGAATTTTTAGCTGATCTAGGGTGTTACGTATTTGGGTATGGTCCGAACTACCAGAAAGTTGAAGAAAGCGGTTTACCGCTATTGGCATAGTGGGGTCGATAACAAGTTTCTGAGGCATGTATCCGACGTTTAGATCCGACCGTCTAGTGACGGTGCCGGAATCTGGCGTCATCAAGCCAAGAATTATTCGTACCAATGTAGTTTTACCGGCGCCATTAGGGCCTATTAAGGTGACAATTTTCCCTTGTTTGACCTCCAGACTCACGTTATCGAGCACAGCCCTATCCTGAAACACCTTGGAGACATCGTGTGCGGCAATTAATGTTGAACTGTCTAGGTTTGGGGAAGCCATGAAGATTCCGAAAGAGATTTAGGGTTGAGCTTATAAGGAGGGCGGACAATGTTATATGATAGCACTGATATCAATCGCACCGAGTCCGCCTCCGTTTAGTACTTTAACGATCAAGTTCTCAATAGTAGCTAGTTAGTCGTTATAAAGTAGCCAAGGTAAGTAGTTTAACGAGGTCCTACAAGGGCCAGTAAAGTGTTTTGTAAAAGGTGCTGTAAATTGTTCTGTAAAGTGTTCAGTAACGTTAACCCCAGGGTGTTTTCTAAAATGTTCGCCGAAATATCCACAAAAGCGACGTCTTCACTGTTGGGCGGATGCCTTCTAATAGCCAGCTTATACGGTAACGTGCACGCGGACATTACTATTAGCACTACTATTCGGCCGCTTCACTTTATTGCTTTAGCGATAGTTGGCGAGCAAGGCGAGGTTACCGCCTTAATTGACAGCAAATCATCGCCTCATCATTTTAACCTCACACCAAGCGATCGATTAGAGCTGTTAAGGTCTGACTTGATTGTGTGGGTGGGGCCAGAACTAGAAGGCCAGCTGAGCAATAGCCTTAGTAAAGTAGCTGCCAGCGATAAAATTATCACCACCATAGCGCTACCAGGTCTTATTTCGCAAAAGATTGGCAGCGAGGATCAAATTGATGCTCACATTTGGTTGGACACCCGCAATGCCCTGCTCATTGCTACCGAAATTGCACAACAGGCGAAGAGACTGGACCCGGAAAACAGTGAATATTTTGAGGACAACCTTAAACAATTTCAATTGGGTCTAAACCGAGCCACGAATAAGATTAAGCTGTTACTCAACCCTTCCAACGTTAAGCCATTTGCTGTCTATCACAATGGATTTCAATACTTTGAAAAGCAGTTTGGCCTTAGTCACCAGGTAGAGTTAGTTACAGATCCAAAAATAGCTCCCACGATTGCTCAAATAATAAATACCAGGAGAGAAGTCGCCGCCCTTAAACCACTGTGTCTTTTCGGTGAGTCTGATGCCAATCCGGAGCTGGTCCGTACTATGTTGAGCGACTATAGGCGAGGTGGGCGTAGCCACTCTAGCTCAAGTTCAACTAACTTAATCCAAGAGGTCACCATTGATCTTTTAGGTAATGGTATCGCCGAGTCGCCCTTGGCTTATATCAATTTGATAACCCATGTCGCTGACGAATTTAGTAGCTGCCTAAATACCGACACCGCAAACGCCACCAACAACAGGTAAAAACATTGTCAGAATCAAAACAACTTATTTTAGTGGATGGCTCTTCCTATTTATTCAGAGCGTTTCATGCCCTACCCCCACTTTTAAACAGTAAAGGGCAGCCAACCGGTGCGGTTAAAGGCGTTATCAATATGATTCGCGCCTTAATCAAAGGACATCCGGACAGTAATATCGCCATTGTGTTTGATGCTAAAGGTAAGACCTTTCGTAGCGATGTGTATTCGGACTATAAGGCAAATCGCCCGCCTATGCCTGACGAGCTGAGGTCGCAGATTGAACCCATCCACAGAATAGTAGAGTCGATGGGATTGCCCATGCTTATTATTAGTGGAGTAGAAGCTGATGATGTAATCGGAACTCTCGCAGGCCAAGCATCAGTTGAGAATATTAAAACGCTTATTTCTACGGGAGATAAAGATCTAGCTCAATTAGTTAACGATGATGTCACCTTGATGAACACAATGACTAATGAGTTATTAGACCACGATGGCGTTGTGAAAAAGTTTGGCGTCAAACCCAATCAGATAGTGGATTACTTGGCTCTAATGGGTGACAAATCTGACAATATTCCTGGTGTTCCCAGCGTCGGCCCTAAAACGGCGGTTAAATGGCTAACTGATTTTAGCTCAATGGAAGGAATCATAGAAAACGCCGATTCGATTGGCGGGAAAGTTGGAGAGAAGCTTCGTGATAATTTTGATCTGCTCAGATTATCTTATGAACTGGCAACGATTAAGATGGATGTAAAGCTTGATGTTGAGATCAAAGATCTCACTCATGGGGCAGAAGACAAGCAGCAGCTACATGAACTGTTTAGTGATCTAGAATTTAAATCCTGGATTAGAGAATTAGAAGCAGACGGTGTGGTGTCGAGTGCGAAGGCTCCGAAGGCAATTGATGACAGCGCTATTGACAGCGAAAATGAAATCAATGTTGTTCCAGACTCAACCGATTATTCAATAATCACGTTGGAATCTGAACTACAGGGGCTTGTGTCTTCAATAGAGACCTCAAGGGTGTTATGCATCAATTTAGAAACCATAAATGAACATTTTTTAGATCTGTCGCTTTTTGGAATTTCTATTAGTCTGGGGCTCGGCAAGGCCGTTTATATACCTATGGCACATAGCGACAATGATGAGCAGGTACAGCTCGATGTAACTACTGTACTTAGGCGCCTTAAACCAATCTTAGAAAATCCGGAAATCAAAAAGGTTGGGTTTGATTTGAAGCGTACAAAACATATTTTGCAAAACTATGAAATCAAATTTGACCCTATTGATTCAGATATTCTATTACAATCTTACATCGTTAATTCGGTCGCGACTAAACACCATTTAGATGAAATTATTCATCATTATCTAGGGCTGAATATTGCCGACTTAACTGAGAAATTGGGAAAAGGTAAGGCTAAATTAAAATTGAACCAATTACCGGTGCTAGACTTTTTTCAGCATGCGGCAGAGAAAGCGGATTACATTTATAGATTGTCACTATTACTCGCCCACTCGCTTAAGTCTGAGGGTCAACTTCAAGGCGTTTACCATTATTTTGAACGGCCTTTGGTGGAAGTGCTTCAGCGAATGGAGCGCAACGGCATAAAAGTGGACAGTCAGGCATTAAATCAGCAAAGTAAAGAGCTTGGGGCACAGCTGGAAGAACTTCAAAAAGAAGTGTTTGAACTTGCCGGTGAAGAGTTCAATTTAGGCTCGCCTAAGCAGCTGCAAACAATTTTTTATGAAAAGTTAGAACTGCCAATACTGAAAAAAACCAAGACCGGACAGCCGTCAACAGCCGAGCCGGTGTTGCAAGAATTGGCTAAGGATTATGAGCTTCCTCGCTTTATTCTGGAACATCGCTCTTTAAGCAAGCTTAAATCCACCTACACGGATAAATTGCCCTTACAGGTCAATGAGTTCAGTGGCCGAATTCACTCCACTTTTCAGCAGGCAGTGGCAGCAACTGGACGATTGTCATCCACCGATCCGAATTTACAAAATATTCCTATTCGAACCGCCGAAGGTCGACGAGTTAGGCAAGCATTCGTTGCCAACCCAGGCTATAAATTAGTGGCGGCGGATTACTCTCAAGTAGAACTTCGGATTATGGCGCATCTTTCTCAAGACCCAGGTTTGCTTAGTGCTTTCTCAAGCGCTCAAGATGTTCATAAGGCAACCGCTGCCGATGTGTTTGGTGTGTCATTAGAAGAAGTTAGCACCGAGCAGCGCAGAGGAGCAAAGGCAATCAACTTTGGCTTAATCTATGGGATGTCCGCTTTTGGTTTAGCTAATCAATTAGACATTAGCCGAGGTGATGCTCAAAGTTATGTTGATAGGTATTTTGAAAAATATCCGGGTGTCAGAAAATACATGGATGAAACTCAAGCCTCAGCAGATGAAAAAGGCTATGTGGAAACTTTGTTTGGTCGCCGTCTTTATCTACCAGGAATTCACGCTGGCAACGGCATGATTCGTAAGGCAGCCCAGCGCACGGCTATCAACGCACCGATGCAGGGGACCGCCGCGGATATAATCAAACAGGCGATGATTGATATTGGACATTGGTTAAGTAGCGCCCAGTTGGGTGCGAAAATGGTGCTACAAGTGCACGATGAACTTGTTTTTGAAGTCGCTGAAAAAGATGTCGATATGTTGATTGATGGGGTCAAATTCAGAATGACCACCGCCGCTGCCCTCGACGTGCCATTGGTGGTGGACGTGGGCATAGGCAACAATTGGGATGAAGCTCACTAAACTGAAGTTGCTTACTGATAAAACCAGCGTGCTAAGACAGTGCGCTTACGTTATTTACTTAAGCGGGACTTTCTTGTTCATACTCCTCAGTTTCTAACCATTCGCTGAGCTTCTGCCTAGCGCCGCTTAGCCCTGTTTCGTTAACAGAGGAGAAAAGTTGAACACTAAACCCGGGTTGATCTTTAAACTCGCGCTCCACTTCAAGTAAGGTGCTTGTGGAGGGGCCTCGCTTAAGTTTGTCCGCTTTAGTCAACAGAACGTGAATAGGAAGCCCTGACTGTAGCGACCAATCTATCATCATCCGGTCGAATTCTTTAAGGGGGTGACGTATATCGCTAAGCAATATCAACCCGCGCAGGGTTTCTCGGTTACGCAGGTACTTTTCAAGCTCCACCTGCCACTTATTTTTCACCGCCAAAGGTACTTTGGCATAGCCGTAGCCAGGCAAATCGACTAAATAGCGCCCTGCATCCAATACAAAAAAGTTGATCAGCTGAGTTCGTCCGGGAGTCTTACTGATCCGGGCTAGGCGCAACTGATTGGTAATTGCATTAATAGCGCTGGATTTGCCGGCGTTGGAACGGCCTGCAAACGCCACTTCAGCTAGGCTGTCAGTAGGACAAGCGTCTAGCTTGGCCGCGCTGGTTTCGAAAGTTGCCTGATTAAAATTCATAGGTGGGCTATCGTCAAATTGTAGATAAAAGTGTTTGATTAACCGAGTTTGATCAACCAGCTTTGTCGCTTTGTGGTCCTTGGGGACCATTTAGGCCTGTAAGGGTAGCAATATACGACAGATTGCGCGAAGACCAATACAGAATTGACAGTATCGGTATACCAGTTAGGGCTATAATTACGGTATACTTCGCCTCCGTAATGTATGCGCAATGAAGCTTTTGGGGTGGTGTAGCTCTGATACAGCTCTGATACAGTTCTAGTATAGCTTTAAAATGTGCTTTTCAGCTTCAGTGAACAATAGGCTGAAGTTGCTCTAAGTTGAAAGAAATTAGAGCGAAAAAGTACAACAGAGTATTAAAAAGCTCAAAGTGACATTTTATTAATTTCGTTTAGACCAGGTGTATTCATGAAGAAACTCTTATTCGTTCTTGCGTCGACTCTCGTGAGTTCTTTCGCTCCAAGCCTATTGCTTGCTCAAGGTGACGCGGCAGCAGGACAAGCCAAATCAGCACTTTGTTCCACTTGCCATGGGGCTGACGGCAACAGTGAGCTGTCTATCAATCCTAAGTTGGCAGGCCAAAGCGCAAACTATATTGTAAAACAGTTGATGGACTACAAATCAGGCGCCCGTGCTAATGCAACGATGGCTGCGATGGTGGGAAATCTCTCTCCACAAGACATGCAGGATATCGCTGCTTGGTACTCATCCAACGAAGTCACTTTGTCCGGCGCTGATGCTGAAATATTAGAACTGGGCCAGCGTATTTATCGCGGTGGCAACAAAGAGTTAGGAGTTATGGCTTGTGCGGGATGTCATTCGCCAACAGGCAGTGGCAATGCGCCAGCAGGATTTCCTTCTTTAAGTGGTCAACATGTTGACTACACTTTGGGTCAGCTGAAGAACTTCCGATCAGGTGCGCGGGCTAACGACAATAGCTCTATGATGCGTTCTGTTGTGGAAAGGCTTACTGATAAAGAGCTTGAAGCTCTTGCAAGTTATGTTTCTGGTTTGAACTAAGCGTAACAATTTGGCGACCGGTCTCATCCCACCTGATAAGGTGTTGATGGAACTAAAATCACTGTGATACGGTCATATGACCATCAAATTCAAGACTTTGGAGCGAAAATGATTAAACGATCTATTCAGTTTATTGCTTTTATCATGCTACTTCCTTTAGCAACTACTGGTTTTGCACAGATCGAGAGATTCGTGGCCGGTACTCATTATGTTGAGCTTGATGCACCGGTTAATACCCGTGACTCATCAAAAATCGAAGTCATCGAAGCCTTCTGGTATGGCTGTTCGCACTGTTTCCGATTTGAGCCTTTGGTCGAAAACTGGGAGTCCAGTGCCGGTACCGATGTTGATTTCACTCGTTTCCCAGCAATGTGGAACGGCTTGATGAAGATTCATGCTCAGGTATATTACGCAGCAGAGGCACTGGATGCCCTTGATGTGGTCCATGAGCCAGTCTTCAACGCGATCAACATTCAAGGTAATAGACTTCAAAGCGAATCCCAGATTGGTGATTTATTTGCTGAACATGGGATAGCAAAGGATAAGTTCGAGACTGCGTTCAACTCTTTCTCTGTTCGCACTAAGGTCAATCAAGCCGAGAAGCGGATGCAGGACTATCAGATTCGAAGCACTCCTAATATGATTGTTAACGGTAAGTACATTATTACCACTGGCGAGAATGTTAAGACACAGGCAGAAATGCTTGAAGTTGTTGATTTTCTTGTAGAAAAAGAAAGGATAGCAATGAGCACAGCTGGGGAATAGCCTCCTTTTCTAACATTCCTTTTGCTTATTCTATATTAATAGCCTGGCAGAAATGATTGAGAAAACCCCTGTCTGTCAGGGGTTTTTTGTTTGCGCCACCGTTACAGCGAGCGCAGAAACTGGCTAGAAAGCTAAAAGTTTGCGAATTCAGAAGCTATTAGAGCAAATATTTTGACTCTTTGACTCTTTGACTCTTTGACTCTTTGACTCTTTGACTCTTTACGCTGCGGCTATCTGCGCAGCTCCCTCCCCCCCATCTCTGCCGATCTCAGCTAGCGTGAATTTTTGTCTATTTAGTTTCTGGCTCCTCGCTGGAGAGAGACGGTCCCGAAAGCTATTCCGAGCCTGTCCAGAGCGCTGCGCTGAGCGTCTACTGATCGTTGGTTGAGTTCTGTCAGGAATACTGGGGCCAGCCAGGCGGGGACCAGTCTTTCACCTTGTTATCAGCTTCCTTTCA
>Ga0302130_1000316_pt1 | contig 34541 bp, 31 predicted proteins | sample CB9_surface_MG_FD_203117 | JGI IMG/M metagenome (GOLD analysis project Ga0302130, IMG submission 203117) | Marine microbial communities from Western Arctic Ocean, Canada - CB9_surface | ecosystem: Environmental > Aquatic > Marine > Oceanic | place: Canada: Western Arctic Ocean | collected... | reverse complement strand
CAATCTTAGGTGCTCTGCAGACATAAGTGCGGCGCGATAAAAGTTTATATCTTTCTCGAAGGTGGCAGCCACGTTATTGACGAAGAACTTTGTATTTTCAATAGGATCGATAGGCGGGTTGAGGGTATTACTCTGCATTTCTTCAATTAAATTCGAGACCAGCTCTTTAATGATGTCACTCTTTTTCCCGAATAGGTTGTGAATCGTTGGCGTAGTAACCCCAGCCTCTTCGGCAAGTTCACTTATAGTAAAGTCTTCTAAACCTTTTGCAGCTATTAGACGCTTTGCTATATTAAATATGCGTTCACGGCGCAATTTTTTATTTGCCTGACGAGTTACATTTCCTAATGCTTTTACTGATTTTTTCATGATTTATAGGATACCACGTGATGGATGATCAAACTAACACTTTTTACTATGAGTCAAAGCTGCAGTGCCAAGCGCTCTGTTTTTTTAAGGAGGGTATATACATATTGGAAAGAGACTGTGTCGGAAGAAGAGTGGTTGTTAAGAGTAAAAGCACTTTGAATCAAGCGGGGTTGTACCCATTATTGTGCCTATACGGCTATAAATATAATGACCATAAAAACCCTTTAAAAACAGAGGCTTAATAAATATATAGCAGTGGGATAGACCGATAAACTATGTAGGTATACTCTACTCTGTAATACTATAATAGCCGCCGCAGATACCTTAAAACCTAACAATTACCTCTCCGACCAATAGAGGTGGGGATTGCGATGCCGGTGCCGGCTCCAGGCAAAAAAATAGGCCGCAAGGGGCCTGTGGCAGTGCTCGTGTCAGCATCAGTAAGTAATTGTGACGCCGAGCTGGTCACTGTAAACCCCTTGGGCCGCTGGTTGCGCTGCCAGGACGCTACCATAGGCAGTAAGGGTTTGAGAGACGCCAGTTCCGGTAAGCGCCACACCTGTGGGGGAGGTATTTCCCCATACCGTGCCGCGAGCGACATCTGAATAAACTTGATAGATTAGATACTTCCCCGCTCCAGCAGTCATTCGACGAACTGGCGCATCAGCCGAACCCGATCCCGCGGAGGCACCAGCATTTATAGTGATCAGGGCCGATGCACCTGAGGTGCAGGTCGAAACTACCGTGGCCGTGGATTCAAGAGCGGTCGAAGCATTTGCGACAAAACCGTCATATGCTCCGAACGCCATTGGGTTGGAGTCCATGGAGCAGGAATGTCCAACCGATACGCTAACGTTCATGGTTGAAGTACTTGAGCCAGCGTAGGTATAAACGCTAAGAGCAGCGGCGCCAAGTACCATGGCCGATACGATCGTGAGTTTGAGAGTACTTTGGTTGAATTTCGTTTTTATAATTCGTTCCTTTCATTAAAAAATGCAGTTTTCTACAAGTGGATATTTAGTTAATTTCTCATCGAACTTGGTCTCAAAATGTACCTAGTGTTGGTAACTCGTAGTATTGGAATGTATTGCGTTAGAATGAGTGTATCGTAGAAAGCCCCTTAATTCAGGGATTTTAGAACGTTTTTGTATTGCGTTGGATGGGGTCTTGTTTTCTAGCAACCGCCCAGCCATCACCCTAGGGGGTACACCCCGATAAGTCAGGATGGTTCCATTGAACCCGTATACATACTATTGTAAAAAAACGGTTACCTACGGGGTGGTTTTCGGCTTACCCAAGCAGGATGGCGAGAGCATGAAATGACGGCGGTCACAGCAAGCCCTGATAGCGTCATACAAATCATTCGCGCCACCGTTCCTCCACAATAGTGTGTTGCGTCCTTGGATTGCTCTTTCTTAAGACTGTGCTAAGTTAGAACCCAGACAACTGACTGGCGAACTTCCTATGAACACACTAAATCCTGATGATTTGTTTCCGAGCATGCAACTGCAACTCGTTGGTGGCGGCTCGCTTTCGCTTCCAGACGACCTTGAGTCCCCCATGACCGTAGTGTTGTTCTTTCGCGGCTATTGGTGACCTTACTGCCGCCGGCTACTGGCTGGCTTTGAAGAACGCCGTGCTGCGTTCGAAGAACAGGGAGTATCGATAATAGCCGGTACGGTCGATCCTGAAGAGAAACTCACCGATATTGCCGCTGGACTGAGCTATCCGCTTGCTTACGGAATGACTCGCGCTGATGGTGACTCTATCGGTGCATGGTGGGAAGAGCGAAGAGACCATATTCAACCCTCGGAGTTTGTTCTCTCTAAAAGCGGCAAGGTGATGTTTGATACCTACAGTAATTCTCCTGTAGGAAGAATGGACCCGGAAGAAACCCTGACTCTTATTAAGTATCTTAATGAACTTCGTGCCAAGGCGAAGGCGGCGAGCTAAGCTCGCCTTTTTACCGGCGGTCTCTTCAAGAAAATAGGGGCAAGATGGAACCATCCTGACTTATCGGGGTGTGCCCCTAGAGTGGGGTGCTGGCTGGGTGGTTATAGTAGGCTAACTCACTCGCAAAAGGTGAATTTGAACAAAGGGGGTATGGATATGTTCAGAAAGCAATTAGCGGTCATTTTTTTGATATTATTTTCTCTGTCGGTTTGGGCAGAACAATCTCATTTACAATCAATCACCCTAGCGTCTGGATATGTATCAGGCGCAGCAGAAATTGCTGTATTACAACCTGCGGAAGTGAAGGCTTCTGAGGGTCCATTGCCCCTAATTCTATTTTTTCATGGCGGAGGTGGTTCTAGTTCTGACCTAAATAGGTTTCGTCCAATTATCGAAGATGCTTGGGAACGAAATATTCTTCCCCCTGCGGTAGTTGCAATGCCATCAGCCGAGAGATCCTTTTATTTGGATTTTCAGGATAATAGTCAGCAGTGGGAAACGTTTGTCCTTTCTGACTTGATTCCGCATCTAAGAGCTAATTTCAATGTGGTTCAAGATGCTTCTGGGATGGTGATAATGGGTATTTCGATGGGTGGTATGGGTTCGTTGCGAATGGCGTTTAAAGACCCAACTAATTTTCTTGCGGTAGCAGCTTTAGAGCCAGCGATTGAGGCCTCCTACTCATATGACACAATAGATGCTATCGATAGGACATACAGATCGGAAGCGCTATACCATAGTTTATTTGGGAACCCCGTGGATCGTGAGTATTGGCAGTTAAATCATCCACCCTACATCGCTCGCGAGAACATGGAAACTCTGAAAGATTCTGGCCTAAATATTTATATCGAAGTTGGAAATGAAGATAGGTTGAATCTTTTCCGAGGCGGGGAAATGTTGCACCGATTACTTTTTGATGCCGGGTTAAAACATGAGTATCGGTTGGTGCATCGAGCCGATCATACAGGGGAATCAATTCCCCCCAGAGTTCTCAACGCGCTTGATTTTGTTGGGCGAACTTTGCGTGGCAGCTTTGCAATTGAATAATAGATATACGCGTTAATTCACCTAATTTATTAAAGAATTAAGGATATGACTTTGCCGGTCGGAGTGATGGGACGTTACTATCGAATGGTACCAGTGGGCGGACTTGAACCGCCACTCCCGTGAAGGAACCGGATTTTGAATCCGGCGTGTCTACCAATTTCACCACACTGGCATTGCATTGAACTGTACTAATTCGCGTAGTGACGTGGGAGAAACTTTGCAAATCTTTGCAAGCATTTCAGCTTAACATTTATTACATATATCTTTAAAAAACAATCGCTTGATATTCAAACTGTACTATACGCTGTGTATTTTTAATCCGGCGTGTCTAGCAACTTCACCACACTGGCATTAGTTTTTTTAGGCGTCACAAGCCACAACGAAGATGCTCCTGCGGGTCGGCATTATACCAATTGCGAGGCTTGTAGCAATCGACAATACAGTTTTTAAAAATTCTGATGACTTCAAGTCTTCCACTAACATGGGTTCTCGTATAACCTTGCCGCCAATTTTCTTATCGAAACTAAACCATTTATGAAAGTATCCGACTTCGATTATCATCTCCCCAAGCGCTTAATTGCCGATTTTCCTACGCCTGTTCGCAGTGAAAGCAGACTTTTGTGCTTGAACTCGGAGTCGGGTCATACGCAGCACAAAGTTTTCAACGAGATTACTGAGCTGTTAAATCCAGGGGATTTATTAGTTTTTAACGACACTCGCGTGATTCCTGCCCGTCTCTTCGGTCAAAAAGAGTCAGGGGGGAGATTCGAGGCCTTGATTGAGCGGATGCGAGGAGACAATCAGGCATTAGCCCAAATTAAACTTAGCAAGGCGGCAAAGCCTGGAACCAGGCTGATTTTTGATGATAAATCAAAGCTAACAATTGACAAGCCCCGTGTCACCGCCGAGGTGGTCGGGCGAGAGGGCGAGTTTTACGTAATCCAATTTCCTAAGGACGTGGATAGTGGGGCCGCATTAGATCAAATTGGCCATATTCCGTTGCCGCCCTACATCAAACGTAGTGACAGGTTTCTTGATATTGAGCGCTACCAAACAGTTTATGCAAAGAACGAAGGAGCCGTAGCGGCGCCGACAGCAGGCTTACACTTTGATCAAGAGTTGCTTGCAGCCCTAGATAATAAAGGCGTTGATCAGGCTTTTATTACCCTACACGTTGGAGCGGGCACGTTTCAAACTATTCGGGCAGAAAATGTTGAAGAGCATGAAATGCACAAAGAATGGATAGAGGTCAGTGAAGAGGCCTGTGAGAAGATAAAAAAATGTAAGGATAATGGCGGTCGGGTAATTGCTGTAGGGACTACCTCAGTACGCAGTCTTGAAAGTTGCGCCCTTGACCGTGAATTTTCTCCTTACAGTGGGGAAACTAATATTTTTATCTACCCTGGGTTTGAATTTAAGATTGTGGATGGGCTAATCACCAATTTCCACCTCCCGGCTTCGAGCCTAGTGATGCTGGTTAGTGCGTTTTCAACGAAGGAAATTTTGCTTAACGCTTATAAAGAGGCGATCGCAAATAACTACCGGTTTTACAGTTATGGCGACGCCATGTTTATCAGCAAATAGTAGTTTTGCAGCAGCGATTATCATGAATTGCCTTTGCTAAAGGGTGGCTCTCTCATCTTGGAGGCAACTCTGCTATACTAATTGGATCTATTTAAGATCGCTTTTTTATCAATTTAATCAAAGGATTACGTATCAATGAAAGCACCTGTGCGAGTAGCTGTCACTGGAGCAGCAGGCCAAATTAGTTATTCACTCCTGTTTAGATTAGCAGCAGGAGAAATGCTGGGCACCGATCAGCCGGTAATATTGCAGCTATTAGAGATAACGCCAGCTCTGGATGCGCTTAACGGCACAGTCATGGAAATCGAAGACTGTGCCTTTCCGTTAGTGGCAGGCATTGTTCAAACAGATGACGCCAACGTTGCTTTTAAAGATGCAGACTATTGTTTGTTGGTAGGCGCACGTCCCCGTGGGCCGGGTATGGAGCGTAAAGATCTGTTGGAAGCCAATGCGGCAATCTTTTCGGTTCAAGGAAAAGCTATCAATGATAATGCCAATCCAAATGTCAGGGTTTTGGTAGTAGGTAATCCTGCAAATACGAATGCGTTGATCGCTTATCGTAATGCGCCTGATTTAAAGCCCGGTCAGTTTACTGCGATGACTCGTTTGGACCATAATCGTGCGATTGCCCAGTTGGCTAATAAGACCAGCACTCACAGTACAGACATTAAGAGCATGATTATTTGGGGTAACCATTCCGCTACTCAGTACCCTGATATTCATCAGTGTACCGTTGCAGGAGACGCGGCTATCGGTCTTGTTGATCAGAGCTGGATCGTTGACGATTTCATTCCTACTGTGCAGCAGCGTGGCGCAGCAATTATTAAAGCCCGTGGGCTTTCTAGTGCCGCTTCCGCTGCAAACGCAGCTATTGAGCATATGCGAGATTGGGCATTGGGAACCGATGGTGAAATTGTTAGCATGGGAATTCACAGTGATGGTAGCTATGGAATCGATGAGGGCCTTATTTATTCTTTTCCAGTAACCTGTGCCAATGGTGAATATAAAATCGTGCAAGGCCTTGAGCCAAATGAATTCAGCCAGAACTTAATGAATGCCACTGAAACTGAGCTTCGAGAAGAGCGAGACGCAGTAGCTGACTTGCTGCCTTAAGCCAAACTATTCGAGTCTCGGTGAAATTTTGCAGAAAACCACTTCGACTAAAGCATTGCTGAGACTCGAACTATTTTATGGCCACAGATTCCTCACTAGCACCTAGAACTAGACAGTTCTGGATTGTCCAGCTAATCGGCTGGGCCCTCTGGGTTAGTTTACTCGTTTTACGCGATTTGATTGCGGTCCCTCCTGAGTATATTTTCCCTCGCGCGATGGTGTTTGGTGTCTCGGCAATTGCCGGAGGGGCGGTTACCTTTGGGTTGCGGGCTCTATACAGGCTGGTGTGGGAGCAGGGCCTGGTTATTCGGTTTTTGGTCGCTTGGTTTGGGTCACTACTCGCAGCCACGATTTGGCAACCTTTTAGAAATTTCATTGCGCTGCTCCCCTATGGTGAAATCTTTGATTTCTCTAACGCCAGTGTTCAAGATCTTTGGGATGGTGTTTTAAGCATATCGTTTCCGCTGATGCTGCTTTGGAGCTCACTGTATTTTATTTTCAAATACTATTTGCTGCTTCAAGAAGAAAAAGAAAAAAGTCTGCGTTCAGAGGCTCTAGCCCACCAGGCCCAGCTGCTTATGCTTCGTTATCAGTTAAATCCGCATTTTCTATTTAATACCCTCAACGCGATTTCTACATTAGTGCTCTCTAATGCAACGGCCCAAGCCAATGAGATGGTGATCAAATTAAGTAATTTTTTGCGTTATTCTCTTGATCATTCGCCGCTTGACAAAGTGACCCTTGCCCACGAACTTGAAACTTCTCGACTCTATCTGGATATAGAGAAGGTTCGATTCGCCGATAGATTGAGAATAGAGGTGGATGTGGATTCTGAAGCGCAGGCAGCCTACGTGCCTACGATGATATTGCAGCCGCTTATTGAAAATTCGATAAAATATGCTATTTCACAATCTATTGACGGCGGCGTTGTACGAATTTCATCGCATAAGAGTAATGAGAACTTGGTGCTAACCGTCACCGATGATGGCCCTGGCATCGAAGGTGAGACAACTAAAGATGCGTTAGTTCTTTCAAAAGGTGTGGGTATCAGTAATATACGTAATCGGCTTGATGAAATTTATAGCGGTGACTATGAGTTTACATTTTCAGATGCAGAGCCTTCTGGACTAAAAGTAACAGTGGTAATTCCCTATGACACAAAGTAGTGAGAAAACGATGAAAGCCATTATCGTTGATGATGAAGATCTGGCCAGACAAGGTTTGGCTCTGCGCTTGGCTAAAATTGAAGGTGTCTCTATAGTTGCAGAATGTGCAAATGGAAAAGAGGCCTTGATGGCAATCATTGAGCATGAACCTGATATTGCGTTTCTCGATATACAAATGCCAGTCATGACTGGGTTTGAATTAATCAGTGAAATTCAGTCAGACATATTGCCGTTGATAATATTTGTCACAGCCTACGATGCCTTTGCCATCGATGCATTTAAAGTGCATGCGATCGACTACTTATTAAAGCCGGTAGAAGAAGACCGACTGGTACTGGCGATAGAAAAAGCCAGAAAAGCTAAAGAACAACACTCGGCAATGGATGAGAAACAGCGGTTAATGGAGTTAGTGGTTAGCGTCACCGGAAAATCATCATCGGCAATTGCTGAATTGCTGGAAAGTGATGAGGATCTTGTAGAGCACGCAGACCGTCTAGCAATTAAAGATGGCTCATCTATTACTTTTGTTCCGGTTCGAGATATTGATTGGGTAGACGCAGCAGGTGACTATATGTGTGTCCATGTGCAGGGGAAAACTCATATTATGCGCACTACGATGAAAGAGCTCGAGTCCAAGCTTGATCCATCGATATTCCAGCGGGTTCACCGTTCGACCATCGTGAACTTAGAAAGAGTGGAGAAAGTGTCGTCCCACATCAACGGTGAATTTCATTTGACGCTAAGCTGTGGCTCTTCTTTAAAAATGAGCCGATCTTACAAGGAAAAAGTTAAGCATTTTTTCTAGGGGATTAGCTAGTTGAGCTCGATCTCTGAGATTGTTCTACCGATGAGCCTTACAAACGCAATATGAACTCGGCGTAAGGAGAGGTTAGGTGTAAGTTAGATATGAGTTATTCTTGCTAAAGCATAAGCGTTGAATAATCGTTTTACCCAACAGTTTAGATATTACAGTCAACTCCCTTTTTTAATCAGGTATCAATAACGAAGCGCCGCTGTTGCGACATCTGGTAAGGCACTTCTTTTCACCTAATGCTGCCGCCCGAAATACCTCCGTGTGCATCCCCCGTCCATATGGCTAATGCTCATTATAGGCATTTGAATTTTCAGGACAGGGTTGGCTTGGTGGGCGGTGAGGCATCGTTAAGTATAATTTTCAACTTTCAACTTTCAACTTTCAATTTTCAACTTTCAACTTTCAACTTCCAACTCTCAATCCGAGCCCTATGGCTAGGTCGATCAAAAAGTAATATTTATTTGTAGTTAAGATGATCCAGCGGCAGCTCGGTGGTATTGCAAACCTCTCTAAGCACAAAACTCGAGTGAACATCGGTGACGCCTTCGATACGAGTAATTTTGTTTAATAAAAAATCTTGGTAATACTCCATGTCCGGGACTAACACCTTAAGTTGATAATCTGCTGATAGACCGGTGATTAATAAGCACTCAACCACTTCTGGAAAGTTGCGTACTATTTGCTCAAATATTTCAAACCTATCAGGAGTATGTCTGTCCATGCTTATCTGAATCAGTGCGGTCAACTTCAAATCCAACTTAGAGGGGTTTAGCAGAGTGACTCGTCGATCAATAATACCGACTTCTTCCAATAGCTTTACCCGGCGAGCGCAGGGCGAAGGTGATAGGCCAATTTCCTCCGCTAATTCTAGGTTGGTAATGGTGCCGTCTTTTTGCAAGGCGTGGAGGATTCGTTTGTCGAGTTTGTCCAGTTGCATGAGAATAATCTCTACTTATTAAGGGAGTAAAACTTAATGTATCTTCATTAATGGTAATAATATACTTTATATTTCTTTATATTAGCGATAGTAACTAATATAAAGCCTAAATAGAGGTAAATATGTGTAGAATCACCCTGAAACTTGCTCTATCCTACACATTCTCTGGCTATGAGCTGAGAGTTAAACAAATTTGAAGCTCGAAAATAGATATCCCAAAAGGAAAACGAGATGAACGCTAAACGGTTTGACCATACCAAATACAAGCCATTTAAGCCCGTTGGGCTTCGCGATCGCACTTGGCCGGATCAAGTGCTTAGCGAAGCGCCCACATGGTGCAGTGTGGATCTAAGAGACGGAAACCAAGCTCTCATAGAACCCATGTCTGTTGTTCAAAAGTCAAAAATGTTCGAGCTATTGGTGGAGGTGGGCTTTAAACAAATTGAAGTTGGTTTTCCTGCGGCGTCTCAGCCGGATTTTGATTTTGTTCGTGATTTGATTGAGCAAGGCAGAATTCCTGATGACGTTACAATTCAGGTTCTTACGCAGTCCAGGCCCGAACTTATTCAGCGTACCTTTGAATCTTTAAAGGGTGCGAAGCGAGCAATCCTGCATGTTTACAATTCAACATCAGTGGTTCAGCGCGAAAAGGTCTTTAAAACGGATAAGGCGGGAATTGTTGCTATCGCTGAAATAGGCGCTTCTGAAGTTAAACGCTGTGCAGAATTAGCCCCAGAGACGAAATGGACGTTTGAGTATTCCCCAGAGAGCTTTACTGGCACAGAAGTGGATTTTGCGGTTCAGGTTTGTGACGCAGTGTCAGCGATCTGGCAACCAACTCCTGAGAATAAGGTTATTTTTAATCTTCCATCGACAGTGGAAATGGCGACACCTAACATTTATGCAGATCAAATAGAGTGGTTTTGTAGGAATATTAAAAGCAGAGAGTCGGTTATTGTGAGTCTTCACACACATAATGACAGGGCTTGTGCTGTGGCGGCTGCTGAGCTCGCGGTGATGGCCGGTGCTCAGCGAGTCGAAGGAACATTGCTGGGAAATGGCGAGCGCACTGGCAATATGGATATCGTTATTATGGCTATGAACATGTATAGCCAAGGTATTGACCCTAAGTTGGATCTTCACGACATGGATAAAATAGTTTCTGTGGTGAGGGAATGTACCCAGATTGATGTGCATCCACGGCAAGCCTATGCCGGCGATTTAGTTTTCACCGCATTTTCTGGGTCTCATCAAGATGCGATAAAGAAATGCCTAGATATTTATGAAGAGGGCGCGCCGTGGGAAATTGCGTACCTGCCAATTGATCCGAGAGATATAGGTCGAACCTATCAAGATGTAATTAGGGTGAACAGCCAATCAGGCAAAGGTGGAGTTGCTTATGTGCTCGCCAATAAGTTTGGTTTTGAATTGCCTAGGTGGCTGCAAATTGAATTCAGCCGCGTAGTGCAACGGCACACAGAGCAAAGTGGTCAAGAGATTCATCCAGACCAAATCTGGAATCTTTTTAATCGGCATTATCTAAGTAACGAAAAAGCCCTTAGCATCGAAAATTTTTCCATAGAGAAGCGCGATGGCCGAGAGACGTTTGCGGCCAGCATTGATTACTTAGGAAAGCCTTTGGAAATCAGCGGAGAAGGTGACGGTGTTCTTGATGCCTTTGTTGAAGCTATGACTGTGGCGATGAAGCAAGACTTTGAGATCATGGAGTATGGTGAGCATGCCTTGGGCCAGGGTGCAGACGCGGAAGCAGTTACCTACATTCAAATTAAGAGCAATGGCCAGCGCTACAGCGGCGTTGCAATAAGCAAAGACATCATAGCCTCTTCACTCAATGCGTTCATAGGAGCGGCAAGTCAGCTTCTCCGCGAACAGCTAGCAGCGGCTTAAGTAAATCGATAGCGTGGCAGCTTTTTCACCTATCTCCTAAGATGCTCAAAAGGTGTCGTCCAAACTGGGTTGGAATGAAGGGGTGAGATAGCCGGCTGCTCTATTGCAATAAATTAGCGATCGCTCTAGTCTAAAACTAATGTTCAAAATACTAGTCTCTGCCTCATTGTCATCGTTTCTCTTTGGTCTGTTTGGTGTCAGCTGGGATTCTGTGGATCAAAAAATTGACAGCAAATACCCTCGCGTCAATTTCATTTCTACTGAGGAGTTGCGCAGCAATCAACAATCCGAGGCACCGCTTCTTCACGTATTTGACGTTCGGGGGTCTGAAGAATTCGCTGTTAGTCACTTGTCTGGAGCTCTAAATTACTCAGAAAGCTCCTCTATTGCCGGTCTGTTCGCTAATAAAAATACAGAAATCATAGTGTATTGTTCAGTCGGCTATCGCTCGGCTGTAGTTGCAGACGAGCTGGCTGTCCTTGGCTTTACCAATGTTCGTAATCTTAAGCATTCAATTTTCGAATGGGCCGTAAAAGGCTACCCCTTAGTCAATTCTGAAGGTGTAGTTCAATCTGTACACCCATATAATCGTGCTTGGGGCGCGCTGATAGATGAATCTCTCCATCAATACCCTCAATAAACCTTCCTTAAAGTTCAAACTATTAAGTTGCCACTTGCGACTTATTTATAGATGCCACTATCCTGCGAAATGGATTATTCGGTCGGTTGCGCTCGTTACAATCGAGAGTAGGTTGATTGAGATGCGACAGAAATGAGTCTTATCGACGAAGACGAAGCTTTAATAGCCGCAGCTGTCAAAGGTTCTTCCTATGCCTGGGAGAAACTGGTTAAAAGATATGAGCCCCGTATATACAATCATGGCCTGAGATTGACTGGAAATCCTACTGATGCGATGGATTTGATGCAGGAGGTTTTCTTGGGTGTTTACAGGAATTTACATAGATTTAGGGGGGATGCCAAATTTAGTAGCTGGATATTTCGTATAGCTCACAATAAGGCGGTTGATATGAATCGCCGAAAGAAATTGATGACTGTGCAGTCCAAGGCAGACGACGATTTTGACATACTAGATAGCTTGCCAGGTGAGGTGAAGACTGAACCTGAACACAGGCTCAACGAGCAGGAACTCAATTTACAAGTACTGCGCATGCTGGCCCAGCTGCCCATGGAGCAGCGATTGATAGTTGAATATAAGATTTTTCAATCACTCACATTCGAAGAAATAGCAGAATTACAAGACATGTCGGTGAATACAGCTAAAACGCGCTTTTACACCGCTCTTAAAAAATTGAAAGTAGTATTGGAGGAAGCTAATGTCCTGTCCCAAGACTGAACACTTAACCAAAGAATATTTCTCAAGTGGCTTGAGTGAAGTGACCAAGCAAGAAATGGAAAGCCATTTACGAAGCTGTGAGTTGTGCAATCAAGAACTGGAGTCTCTTTTTCTTGTCCAAAGTAATTTGGGAAACTGGCAAGATCAGCGAGTTCCTCACTGGGATCGGGGTATGGAATTGTACCGACGTGAACACGGTCAAAATGAATCCCAAGGCCGAGTATTCGATTTCTGGCGCTGGCTTCCAACAGCAACATCGTTTGCGATGATGCTGCTTGTTGTTTTTAATACGAACTTGGTGATTGGAGATCAGGGGGTATCACTTTCATTCGGTGATTCATCCGCGAGCTCAGATCTTGAGTCACGTCTAGATGTTTTTCAGAATAATCAACAGGCAAAGCTGGCGGAATTCGTTGCTCGAATAGAAAACCGTCAAGACAGTAATAACATGCAGTTGATGCAGGTGGTATTCGATCAAACTCAGCAAACGACAGCAGAAAATTTAGAGCGGATCTATACGTTTTTTGAGGAACAACGTTTGCAAGATTTGGAAGATATGCGAGTCGGTTATCAAGAGCTGGCAAATAATGATTATGAAACAATTAGGTCATTAGAACAGCTTGCCCAATACGTTAGTTTTAGCGGTGAGGTTCGATAGGAGTCTGCTTATGAAACTAAATAGCGTTATATATTCGATGTCATTGTTTGTGGTATCCAGCGGGCTTCACAGTCAGGAAGTGGATCTGGATTCCTTGCAGGAAAGCATTTCGATATTTTCAAGTATTGTAGAGGAGTCTTTGGAGCTAGATCAGGCTACCGGTATTTTCGGTAATCGCCTAGGTGGTGTTGACAGCATTTATCTTTATGGGCAGGGTGCTGTTCTTGAAATTCGCACGCCATTAGCAAACCAAAAGAACCAGATGGGTTTTTCGTCTCTTGGGCGGGCAATGCGCTCGATAAACAGAGCAAACCCTTTTGCTGCTATTAGCACGCAGTCGGCCAATACTAGCCTAAATGCATCTGGAGATAACTCAGGGATGCAGGAAGGATTGATGGGGAAAATGGCCAGCGTTGATTTTTCGCTAGTGGTGAATTCCTCTATTCAGCAAGCCGCTGCCGCCGCACGTTCATTGCGAAACATCGGCTCGGTTGACGACGCAGGCTATGCTCAGCTGCAACAAGAGCTGGATAGTCTTCGAGTTCAAACATCAGAAAAAATGGCTGAAATGCGCTCGTTGATAGCAAACTCCGTTGATCAACAGAGCGCTGCAGAACGAGAAACCTCGACACAAGGGTCTGTGGCTGCGCAGGATGGTTCATTTGATTTTAAAATAGAATACGACGCTTTTATGGCGAGAGTCGAGCCGCTGAAAGAGCAGGCTCTCAAAAAAGCTGCTGAGTTGCAGGCGCGTTCTGAGCAGGCCCAAAAGGAATACGCAGTCAGGCTCGAGCAAGATATAGAAGCGTTTGAAGTCAAACTGTTCGCGACACTATGTACTTATGGTGCAACGTTACGAGAGTTGCCGAATAACGAAAGCGTGTCCATCATTCTGGAAGACTTAGGCGATGAGACTGAGCGCTCCAAGCAGTCTGATAAGGTTCATGTGGTTGCAAAAGTTGATCTTTTGAAATGCCAATCTGGTGAGATGAATGCAGTTTCTCTGCTTGCAGAGTCCACTACCTACAGCTATTGAACACAGCCGCGATTAGCTTTCGAATAAATGTTTGGTCAGTGGGGGGGCTAAAAAGGTGCCCCTGTAATATTGATATCAGCGGGTGTGAATTGCTTTGCTGAGTCTGTATTTTGATACAAGCGAGTCACAAGTAATAAGATACCTGGCACGTCAAGCAAATCAAAATCATCAAAAATCAACTTCCGCCTAATCCTTTCCCTACTGGTGTACAAAGTGCCATTGGAATTGAAATTAAGAAAGGTGAAGTTTTCATCTTCCACTCCCCAGTTACTGGCTATGACTTCTTGTCCAATGCTGCCATCAAGTTTAGGAAACGGATAAAACCAACGGCTACCAGAATAACCGGCTTCGTAGGTGATAATATTTCCATCGGGGTAATACCACGCGGCATCGTAGGCCCTAAAGTAGTTGGTTGCCAAATTGCCGTTCGGCCAAAATATTGCTTGATCGCCGTGCATCCAATGAAACGCCATTATGCGGCCGTTTGGATAGTAGATTGTGGTGTCTTCTCCAGGCTGCGCCATAAACAGTTGATTGTTAGAGAAATGCCAAGAGTTATAATAGAGATCGCTGGAAACTCTCGCACCGTTGTTATAGCTGCTGTTGCTGCGTGTGGATGCTGTAAGAATAACTGGCTGGCACACCATGGTGTTGAGTTCTGCAAGCTGAGCCTCGGTTTCCCGGAGTTCAGTTAAATCGTCGTAATTAGCCGGGAGCATTGCATTGATAGTGACCAGCTTAGCCATAAATTCTAATGTGGCGCAGGCGCTACTAACATTGGCTGAGCCCGACCCAGCAAGTGCGTTTTGAGTGCTTAGCGCAAAAGCCGATATCAGGATTGTCATACTTAGAAATTTTATGGCTTTCATCATTTTCCTCCGTTAAAACCCAAACGCTTAAATTGTTTTAGCGTCCAGACTTATCTTAGTTTAGTGAAGGTGAATGCTAACTTAATGGAGGTTGGCTACCTCTAAGCTGCGCACTGCTATTTTGGCTTGTTCATGGAGCGGATTATCTTATAGAATCAAGCTGTAAGACATTGAACCTCGGTATTAGGCATTGGTAATTCGCTAACGAGGAAAAGTCTCGGCATTTGGGTAAATTTGTAACGATTCTGCGAAATAATAATAAGTGGTTTGAAGGAGAGTAAGATGGATTGTCCGAAATGCAATTCTGATATGCAAGAGTTAAAAATCGAGACCCTTCATGGCAAAGTGGTTATCGATAAGTGCAACAGTTGCAAAGGGCTTTGGTTCGATAATGGCGAAGCTGAGCAGCTTAAAGGTGATTGGATGGCTGACTTTGCTGATAGTGGGGACCCGGAAGTAGGAAAAACCTACAATACTGTACGAGACGTTCAATGTCCTCGTTGCAGTGCTCCAATGAAGAAAATTAATGACCCTAAACAAAAGCATCTGGAATATGAGGCATGTGAAGAGCACGGGATGTTCATGGACGCGGGTGAGTTTACTGATTATAAACACGAAACATTGCTGGATATTTTTCGCGATGTTATCGCTTCAATACGCAGGCGTTAGAAAAAGCCTCAATCAGTCTCTAACTTTTTTTGGCTAGACTGCTTGAGGGGAATTGTGACTAAAATGCCATCTTGGATGATTCCAAATGGAGTTTTTTTTCGATTCAGCAAAGCTGTGAAACTTACCAATATCGGTCCAAGTGTTTTCAATGCTATGAAAATCTGACCCGCAAGACGCATACAAATCCATTTCATCGCAAGCATCTTCAAGCTTTTTACGGGCCAAGGGGTCTAGATTACTGTATGCGGTTTCAATGGCGGCTCCTCCGGCTTGCTTAAAGTCGCTTAGCAAAGATAGTAATTTTTTCCGAGTAAAAGGGTACCTGCTGGGATGAGCTACCACCGCTATGCCGCCGGCAGAGTTGATGCTTGATATTGCTGTTTCGAGATCGCACCAATTTGCGGGGCAATAGAGTTTACCTTTGCGTGAAAGGTATTTTTTAAAAGCCTGCTGATGGTTTTTAGAAGCTCCTTCTTTGACTAAGAAATTTGCTATATGGCTGCGGGTTCTTGAAATGCAGGGGAGCGATTCTAAATAGGATTCGAGGTCGTAGTCGGTAAAGCTCGCAAGCCGTTTGGCCATTGTAGCCGCTCGTTCTCGTCTCGATTTCTGTTGTATATCGAGTATTGCCGTGAGTTGCTGAGCTTCTACGTCTATCCCCAATCCCACAACATGAATTTCCTGTCCGTTCCAAGTGCAAGAAATTTCCACTCCAGGGATTAAAGTGAGTTCCTGAGGCACCTCCACGGGCTGTTTAAAAACCTGTACGCAGTCATGGTCAGTTATTGCCAAATGGGTAACGTTATTCGCTATTGCGCGCTGAATAAGGAACTCGGGCGGATGATTGCCATCAGAGAAATGGCTGTGGCAATGCAAATCAAATTTCATGGCAGCTCTTAGATGCTAACGTCGGCTTTTCTCAAATGAGAACCATCCACCGGTAGTTTATAAAAAAAGAAATAGGTGAAGCGCAAGTCTACCCTAATAAGCAGTTGGGATTGTAATAACTCGATGTGCAATAGATTGGGAACTGCCATGGTCTTATTGACAACTGATTTGTCATGGTAAGGTTTAGATCCGACGGATGGCTTTGCTAAATATTGGTGAATCAGTGAGTGAACATATTCAGCCTCCTATTAGAGGGCCCTTTTTGACCCGGCGCTATGATATTGTGGCGCTATGATATTTTAGAGGCAGAGAGGCAGAGAGGCAGGAGTTCTAAAAAGTCACAAAGCCGCAGACCTCGAAGGACTGATGGCCTAAAAGTGGTTGATTTATGGCCAGTACTAATTTGATGAAGCAGGATGCTCCTCGCTATGGTGGCGATGTGCTGCTCAAGGGTTATTTGCACTGTCTGCCCCAATGCGAAGATTCAGTGAGCCGCCTTGGTGTCAATGGCTAAGCATAAAGCTGGGAAGAATCTTCCTCTATCGGAACCACATCCGCCATATACTGGACCGCTTTCATAGTTTGTTTACCGGTTAGCCTCGTCACTGTGTTGACTATGACGTCAGCAATAGGAGGCGGCCATTGAATCGAGTACAGATTCTGCCCGCTTTGCTATTGAATCGGTATCTCGACGCATTCGAGAGTTGAATTCGATTAAGCTGCCTGGGCAGAGTATTCTGGTGCGAGAAATGGTTTACCATCATGATGCTCCGATTGAGATTTTCAGCACAGTCGAGCGGCAGCTAATGGGTCTGGTCACCCATAGCACTCACCACTTAGCAATTATCTCAATGTAGGCTAGACAATAGGGCCAGCCGATGGATCGGGCTTTCGATAAAGCCGCTTCAACACTGGTCTGTGAGCGCTCTTAGATATATAAATCACTGATTTTAATCGCGTAATTATTTTTTTTGGATTGTATCTTTAGCTTCCGGCAATACTTGACTATTTTACTTAGGTATTTGATAATTTACCGTAAATCAGACCTCCGTAAAGGTATCACTATGCGCTTGACCACCAAGGGAAGATACGCAGTCACAGCTATGCTCGATTTAGCTTTGCACAAGCAAAAAGGCCCTGTCAGCTTGGCTGATATATCCCAGCGGCAAGCTATCTCACTTTCCTATTTAGAGCAACTTTTCTCAAAGCTAAGGAAAAGCTCTTTAGTTAGCAGTATTCGCGGTCCTGGTGGCGGATATGTCCTGAAAAGAGATCCCAATGAGATATTTATCGCTGAGATTGTTGACGCAGTCAATGAGTCCGTCGATACAACAAAATGTCGAGGAGAGGGGGACTGCCAAGATGGCGAAACCTGTCTGTCTCATTATTTGTGGGAGGACCTCAGTGAGCAGATTCATCATTTCCTCGAAGGTATAAGTCTCGCAGACCTGGTCGCAAAGCGAGAAGTAAAAGAAATCGCTGAGCGGCAGGATCGTAAGCATCTTATTGCTAATGAGCGCTTGGCCGAGCGTGGTGCATTCCGCATCCCATCCGTCAACTTGTAGTCAGATTTGTAGTCAGGTTTTTTTGGAGCCACAAATGCAATTTCCCATCTATTTGGATTATTCCTCGACAACTCCCTGTGATCCTAGGGTTGCTGCAAAAATGGCAAAATGTTTAACGTTAGAAGCGAATTTCGGAAATCCAGCTTCCCGCTCACATATGTTTGGGTGGAAAGCTGAAGAGGCCGTAGAAACTGGTCGTCAGCAGGTCGCTGATCTCATAAATTGTGATCCTCGTGAAATTGTATGGACCTCAGGTGCCACAGAAGCTGACAACCTTGCTATTAAAGGAGTGGCTCACTTCTATGCTGAAAAAGGTAAGCACATTATCACCTCTAAGATAGAGCACAAGGCGGTATTGGATAGCTGTCACCAGCTGGAGAGAGAAGGTTTCGAAGTCACCTACCTTGAGCCATCTTCGGAGGGCATCATTACCGCTGGAGATGTTTCAGCAGCTATTCGTCCGGATACGATATTGGTGTCCTTGATGCACGTGAACAATGAAATAGGAGTTATCAGCGATATCGCCGCCATTGGCGAGGTCACTCGAGCGAAGGGTGTCCTTTTTCACGTTGATGCAGCCCAGAGCACCGGTAAAGTTGCAATCGATTTACAGTCTATGAAAGTAGATCTCATGGCTCTAACATCCCATAAAACTTATGGCCCAAAGGGCATCGGTGCGCTGTTTGTGCGTCGCAATCCCCGAGTTCGAATTGAGCCGCAAATGCACGGAGGAGGGCACGAACGTGGTATGCGCTCCGGTACTTTACCGACTCATCAAATAGTGGGCATGGGCGAGGCTTTTCGGTTGGCTCAAGAAGAGATGGCGATAGAAAATGTTAGGGTATTGGCGCTGCGTGAGCGCCTGCTAGAAGGTCTAAAAGAGTTGGAGGAGGTTTATGTCAATGGCCACGAAGACATTCGCGTGGCAGGTAATTTGAACATTAGCTTTAATTTTGTCGAAGGTGAATCTTTGATGATGGCTTTGAAAGATCTTGCGATGTCCTCTGGGTCTGCTTGTACTTCCGCTAGCCTGGAGCCATCTTATGTATTGTCAGCACTGGGTTTAAATGACGAACTCGCTCATAGCTCGCTCCGGATTACGGTCGGGCGCTTCACCACTGAGGAAGAGATTGACTACTGCATCGGAAAAATTACCGATGCAGTTGTTAAGTTAAGAGCTTTGTCAGCAAGCTGGGATATGTTCAAAGAGGGCGCTGATATGGGTTCTGTGCAGCATGCTGCCCATTAGCTCAATATAAACCCATGGTGTTCACGTTAAAGAGGGACCTTTTACTCTGGGTATCAGGGTTGTAGCCTTTTTCAACACGTCCGCCGCAATCTCAGTGCCCGCCACAGGATTTTAGACAGGATTCCCTTAAGCTCGTGGTAGCTTCGGTAAACTTTTAACTATCTGATCTTGCTGAGTCTTGAGATTACAGCTCCCTAAAACGCCGGTTTCGCGGATATATAACACGCTGCTCTTGCTCTTGAGGGTTTGACAATGACCTAGGGCGGAGTCTTGAGAGATCTTAGAAGCAATTCAATCTGTCTGGATTGAAGCGTTAGTTGAATAAAACCCTAAAAAAGCCGGTTTTTTATCACTGCGCGTACATAATTCAAGTATTTGCGCGTATAATGCGCGATCTTTTGAACAACCGAAATAATTGGAGTTAAGATGGCGATCGAACGGACCCTTTCTATTATTAAACCTGATGCTGTAGGCAAAAACGTCATTGGCGAAATTTATACCAGATTTGAAAAAGCTGGACTAAAAATAGTTGCTGCAAAAATGCAGCAACTTGATGAAAAATCAGCCGGTGGTTTCTACGCTGAACATGAAGGTCGACCTTTCTACCCTGACCTGATTAAATTTATGACTTCTGGGCCCGTAATGATTCAGGCTCTTGAAGGGGAGGGCGCAGTCCTTAAAAACCGCGATCTGATGGGCGCTACAAATCCCGCTGATGCAGAAGCTGGAACTATTCGAGCAGATTTCGCTCAATCAATTGACGCGAATGCTGTTCATGGCTCTGACTCTGCGACATCTGCCGAACGTGAAATAGCCTATTTCTTCAGTGCTGAAGAAATCGGTTCGTAATACTGTTTTTAATAGTTACCCTTTTGAGGTTAGTCGCGCATGTCTGATGGTGTAAAAGATCAGCTAAGCAAGACAGATAGCAAGCTTCCTAATCTGGCAGGTTTGGGGCGAGACCGCCTGCGAGCACTGTTTACAGAATTTGGTGAAAAACCATTTCACGCCGATCAGGTGCTGAAATGGGTTCACCAGCGTGGGATCACTGACCTCGACTCTATGACAGATATAAGTAAGTCACTGCGTGAGAAGCTTAAAACTAAAACGCAGATCACTTTGCCAGTCGTAGTTGATGGGTTTTTATCTGAGGATGGAACCCGCAAGTGGATTGTTGAGGTGGCTAGTGGAAGCCGGGTAGAAATGGTTTTTATCCCAGAGGCTGCCCGGGGAACACTCTGTATTTCATCTCAGGCTGGCTGTTCTCTGGACTGCAGTTTTTGTGCGACTGGAAAGCAAGGATTTAACAGTGATCTTACTGTTGCTGAAATAGTCGGTCAATTGTGGTGGGCTGTTAAAGAATTAGGCGGTTTTTCCGGAGAATTGGAACGCCCTATAAGTAATGTCGTAATGATGGGGATGGGAGAGCCCCTACTCAACTTTGAGCCGGTGATGGAAGCGGTCAATCTCATGATGGAAGATTGCGCTTATGGCTTGTCAAAACGGAAGGTTACGGTAAGCACCTCGGGAGTAGTTCCTGCGATTGATCGGATGAAAGAATTTACTGAGGCATCGTTAGCAATTTCTTTGCATGCGCCTAACGATGAGTTGCGCAGTCAAATTATGCCGATTAATAAAAAATACAACATAGCTATGCTGTTAGAATCGGTGCGGGGCTATATGGCCAGCTTGCCTGATAAACGAGTGCCGGTGATTGAATACACGATGATAGCTGGGGTGAATGACCACCGTCAGCACGCCAGAGAACTTGCAGAGCTATTAAAGACATTTCCTTGTAAGATAAATATTATCCCTTTTAATCCTTTTTCCTTAAGTGATTACCGCAGGCCCAGTGGTTCTTCGGTAACCAATTTTCGTCAAATCCTGCAGCGCGAGGGTTACACCGTGACGGTCAGAACCACCAGGGGTGACGACATTGGCGCGGCTTGTGGTCAATTGGTAGGGGAGGTGGCCGACCAGACTAAACGCAGTCAGCGTCACAAAGCGAAAGCAGAATCGAATCGGAAAATATTTGATCGAGCTGACAATCTTGCCGTAACTGCCGACAGACTGTAAGACAAACTGACGCAACGCGGGTCGAACTACTATGGTTAACAATCAAGCTCTAAAAGCTAAATTAGCCTATCTAAAAGTGGCGTGCTTCACGCTGCTGACAAGTTTGATGTTAACTGGCTGTGTCACAACTACCAGCGGCGGTTTTACCTCAACTGCATCTGATGAGAGGGCAGTTGAAGACTATGTCAATTTGGCAGTGGGCTACTACGACGTTAACGATATGGCAGGAGCAAGACGAAACATCAGTAATGCCCTAAAGGTCGATGATCGCAACTCTACGATTTACAACGTACTGGCTTTGATTTTACAAAGAGAGGGCGATATTAGATTGGCTCAGGAAACCTTCGAAAGAGCTATCAGTCTCGATGGTGATAACGCCAGAGCGAGAAACAATTACGCCGCTTTATTGTTCAGCATACAAGATTTTCAAGAAGCCTATGATCAGCTAGAGCAAGTAGTGTCTGATTCTATGTATGAAGGCCGTGCCATAGCGTTTGAAAATTTAGGTCGCAGTGCGCTGATGATAGGGAAAATAGACGAAGCAAAAAATGCTTTTCAACGAGCTTTACAGCTCAATTCTAATCTCTATTTATCAGCGCTTGAATTATCCATTATTCAATTAAATAGAAATGATTTGCCAGGGGCCCGGTCAGCTTTTACCCAGTACCTAACTATTGTTGGCTTCTATAAAATCACTCATCCGCCAAAAGCTTTATTGGCAGGAATAAAAATTGAAAGTTCATTTAATAATCAAAAGCTGGTGGACGAGTTTTCAATGTTGTTGATGACGCTTTACCAAGATACTCCTGAATATAAAACTTACTTAGAATTGACCAATGCAAACTAACGAAAATGAACAGCAAGACGATGCTAGTAAAGATAAGGTGAGCGCCGTTGAATCGGTTGGCGTTATTCTTCGTGCTGAGAGATTGCGTCAAGATCTAAGCGAGAAAGAAGTAGCGGATCAACTGCATATAACAATGCATTATGTAAGAGCTATTGAGTCCAACAGTTTTGAAAAACTACCGGGTGCGGTTTTTGTCAAAGGCTATATTAAAAGTTACGCATTGCTTTTAGGGCTAGAACAAAGCCAGATCATTGGCAGCTATGATGAATACGTTAATGATCAGCAAGATGCTGCTCGCGAAAAAACGCGCATCCAAGTTCGCCGCCGTAAAGACAAAAATCGGCCTTGGGTAATTGGTTCAGGAGTCGCTTTTTTGGGTTTCTTTGTTGCTCTTTGGCTATTCAATAGCGGCTCTGATGAAAACAACGAGCCAGTTTTAGGTTCGCCTTCGAAACCTGAAAACCAAAGCCAGCTAAAACCGCGGCTCGCGGATGATGCCGCCGCAACTCCTGTCGCAATAGTAATCCCTCTTGCGGCGATGGCTGCAGAACCGCCAGCTCAAGACGGAGATGGGCAGATGCAATCAACTAATTCAGCTAATGCGAGTAGTATGGATGGCACAGTCACTGAGGTAGGAACCACCGAAGCAGTCGTTTCCGGGATAAATGAAGCGGCTGTTCAAGCACCGCTAATTTCCGACCAAAATAACCAGCCGCAATTGGGCCAGGACTCAGAAGTGATCAGCGTCAACGATACGATCCCAAACCCGCAGACAGAGCCGGTTAGTGATCAGTTCACAGCGGCAATTGAAACACGAGACGTGCCAGAGCCTGACATTAGTGGCGGACGTATATTGGTTGAAGCCGAAGGCAGTGATGTTTTGCTTATTACTTTTGTCGGCGAGAGTTGGATAGAGGTAAGTGATAGTTTTGAAAATTTAATTTACCGGGACTTACGTGATGCCGGTAATGTGTTGGAAATTATCGGAACCGCTCCCTTTAATGTCTTATTAGGTGATGCTCCCTATGTCAAAATGACTCTAAACGGAACTGTTGTCGATGCGTCTGGAAACATTCGTATCGACAATTCAGTGCGTTTGAAAGTAGGTTTATAGACTATGCGTGGTGAACAAAATATATCTCGTCGTAAGACACGGCAAATAATGGTTGGTAATGTTGCTGTGGGTGGAGATGCGCCTATCTCAGTTCAGAGTATGACCAACACTGAAACTACTGATGTCCCGGCGACGCTCGATCAAATATCCCGTTTGGTTAGTGCGGGGGTCGATATTGTACGCGTTTCAGTGCCGACAATGGATGCGGCAGAGGCCTTCAAATCTATTCGAAGTCAGGTGTCAGTGCCGCTAGTGGCGGACATTCATTTTGATTATAAGATCGCCTTAAAAGTGTTGGAATATGGCGTTGATTGTTTGCGGATTAATCCTGGCAATATCGGCAGTGATGATCGTGTCCGCTCTGTTGTCGACAGCGCTAAAGATAAAGGTATACCACTACGGATAGGAATTAATGCGGGATCTTTAGGTAAAGATTTGCTTCGTAAATACAAAGAACCTAATGCGGATGCAATGGTGGAATCAGCGTTTCATCAGATTGATATCTTGGACCGACTGGACTTTCAGAACTTCAAAATTAGTTTGAAGGCCTCTGAGATATTTATGACCCTTCGCGCATATAGAAAGCTTGCTGACCAAATAGATCAGCCATTCCATTTAGGTATTACTGAAGCCGGTGGGCTGCGTTCTGGAACGGTCAAATCTTCGATTGGGATAGGTGCTCTGCTCATGGATGGCATTGGAGATACGATTAGAATTTCTCTGGCGGCAGATCCTGTAGAGGAAGTTAAAGTAGGTTTTGATATTCTCAAAAGCTTAGGGCTTCGTCACAAAGGCGTTAATTTAATTGCCTGTCCTAGCTGCTCAAGACAAAATTTTGACGTGATATCCGTAGTCAACGAACTTGAATTGAGGCTGGAGGATATAACGACACCGATAGATATGGCGGTGATTGGTTGTATCGTCAACGGTCCTGGTGAAGCAAAGGTTGCAGAAATTGGTCTCACCGGTGCGAGCCCGAGCAACTTGGTCTATGTAGAAGGTAAGCCTGATCACAAGATTGATAACGGAAATCTGGTGGACGAACTGGAAGCCATGGTGAGAGATCGCGTTGCTAAAAAACAAGCGGCGGAAAAAAACATCATTGCTACTGATTAGCAGAGTAGGCGAATAAACTTCATTATGGAAAAACTTCAAGCAATCAGAGGAATGAATGACATTCTTCCTGAACAATCGTTAACGTGGCAATATTTAGAATCTGTATTTCAAAAAGTTGTCGCCGGTTATGGCTATCAAGAGATTCGATTCCCTGTTCTTGAGCAGACTCAGTTGTTTAAGCGATCTATCGGCGAAGTTACTGACATCGTTGAAAAGGAAATGTATACCTTCGATGACCGAAATGGTGACAGTTTAAGTTTAAGACCAGAGGGCACTGCGGTTTGTGTTAGGGCTGCCGACCAACATGGGTTGTTGTATAATCAGCAGCAGCGATTGTGGTATCACGGGCCGATGTTTCGGCATGAAAGACCTCAGAAAGGCCGTTACCGTCAATTTCATCAATTTGGAGTTGAGGCATTTGGTATGGCTGGCCCTGATATTGACGCGGAGATCATTCAGCTTTCTAAAGAGCTTTGGCGACAACTGGGTCTGACAGACTATCTGACCTTAGAGATTAATAATATCGGCAGCGCGGCGGACCGTAAAACTTATGCTGCTGCCTTATCCGCGTTTCTGGAAACTCGAAAAGAGTCATTAGACGAAGATGCTATTCGGCGCATGCACACTAACCCGATGCGGGTACTAGACTCTAAAAACCCAGCGATTCAACAGATTTTGGCCGATGCGCCGCAGCTTTCCGCTTATGTTGGTGAAGAAAGCCGTGAGCACTACCAGAAACTGACGTCTTTATTGGGCGTGCTTGGTATTGTCTATAAGGAGAACGGTCGTCTTGTGCGAGGCTTGGATTACTATAACAACTGCGTATTCGAGTGGACCACCGACATACTTGGTGCACAGAGTGCGGTTTGTGGTGGGGGCAGATATGATGGTTTAGTCGAGCAGCTGGGTGGCAAACCCACTGTGGCCGCTGGATTTGCTATCGGTGAAGAACGTATTGTGTTGATGCTTGATGAGCTGAACAAAGTGCCAGCTCATGCCTTGCGACCAATTGATATCTACGTGGTTGTGGCGACTCAAAGTTTGTTGGCTCAGGGTTTAGTGTTGGCGACAGAAATTCGCCAAAGTCTTCCATCTCTTGGAGTACTTTGTCACTGCGGTGGAGGCAAGCCTGCAAGCCAGATGAAGCGGGCATTTGCTAGTGGAGCTCAGCTGGCAATTATTTTGGAAGAGACTGATTCTGGTCTAGCGCAGCTTAAGCTTCGCATGCTTGACGATTCGAATCGATCAGAAATCATCGATGTTGACCAAATGTGCTCTAAAATAAAGGAATTCATCGTCATTTCTAGGTGATAGTGTACATTACCGTGCCTCTAGTCGAACAAACAGGTAAAATTGCGGTCTTAATTGGAGACTTCCCGATATTGCTCACAGGCAAGGCGAGAAGTTAGTTTTTTTCATCTGTGGTTAGCCAACCTCAGATGGTCGAGTCAAAATAGGAGTAAGTCGTGGCGATTAACGCGGCAGAAGAAGAAACAATTGAATCCCTGAAAAAATGGTGGGATGAAAATGGAAAACAGCTGATGTTGGCGATTGTTGTTGTTGTCGGCGGCTACGGAAGCTGGACACTGTGGCAAGGATCGAAAACAGCTAGCTCAGATGCTGCATCAGACTTATATGAAGAGGTTCTGGGTTTGGCTATTAATGAGCAAACTAGCACGATCAATGATGAGGACGCGGCGCAGATAATTGCTTTAGCCGCTGAGCTACGTCAAGAGCATAGCAGCACAATATATGCTCGGTATAGTGCATTGTTTTCGGCTCAGCAGCAGGTTATGGCAGGCGATTTGGACGCTGCGGAAGAGACTCTGCTCTGGATAACTGAAAACCCTTTAACAGGGCTATTTGTAGAGCAAGATGAAGGTCTTATGCTAACTGCCAATTTACGTCTAGGCAGGGTACTACTAGCGAATGGTGACAATGACGGTGCGCTTGCAGTAGTTAGCAGCCTTGCTCCAAAAACGTTTGAGGCCGGCTATGCTGAACTTCAAGGTGATGTATATGTTGCTATGGGCCGGATAGTTGAGGCTCGGGAATCCTATTTAGCGGCGCAACAAGCCGGCTCAAATAGTGAAGGTTTACGTATGAAATTAGACAATTTGTCTGAAGACAGTTAGGGCTTACTAATACTCCATGAATAAAGCTGCCAGCCTCACCGTGTTTCGGTTTTTGAAAATTTTGCCACTCATTTTTTTGACGGGCTGTTCTACCTTTAGCTGGAATCCACTGAGTTGGTTTTCTGACGACGAGGTGAACCCACCGAGAGAATTAGTAACTATTCAGCGCGAAGTGAATTTGCAGCGGAGATGGAGTGTCAGTGTCGGTAATGGCCAGGGAAAGAACTATACCGAGCTGACTCCAGCTATAGACGGTAGTTCAATTTTTGTTGCCAGTGAAGACGGCGACGTTGTAGCGGTTGCCAGGGATTCCGGTGATGTAATTTGGCGAACGCGCTTACGGGTTAATGTGACCGGTGGTGTTGGTGCAGGTGAAGGCTTGGTTATGCTTGGTTCAGAGAATGCTGATGTCATCGCGCTAGATCAAGCCAGTGGTGAAGAGCTATGGCGCACGCCAGTCTCCAGCGAAGTGCTTTCCGCACCGCAAAGCAATGGCGATGTTGTGGTTGCGCAAACCGTCGACGGCAAGTTGGTAGCTCTCGACCATGCAACCGGCGTTCAACGCTGGATCTACGAAACCAATTTGCCTGCTTTGACTTTGCGAGGAACCAGCCGACCAGTGTTCGCGGGAACCGGGTCCGTGGTCGCTGGATTTAGTAATGGCACTTTAGTTTCGGTTTCTGCGAACAATGGCGTATTTCGTTGGGAAGAGCGAGTAGCTATTCCAGAGGGACGCTACGATATCGATCGCGTTATTGACGTGGACGGCGACCTGGTTTTAGACGGTAGTCGAATTCTGGCGGCAAGTTATCAAGGTAACCTGATGGCGTTTGATGTTGCCACAGGAAGAATTGTTTGGGGGCGCGAGGCATCCAGCTATCACGGTCTTACAAAGGGTTTTGGTAATATTTATTACAGTGACGACAAAGGTCATCTTGTTGCTATACGTGATAATTCGGAAGATGTTGTTTGGGAAAATGACGATCTCGAATTTCGGGAAATAACGGCTCCCACAGCAATTGGAAATTTTGTAGCTCTAGCCGATTTAGAAGGCTATGTGCATTTAGTTTCTCAAATCGATGGCAGAATAGTCGGTCGAACTCAAATTGATAGCGATGGCATCAGAGCAAATATGCTGGCACAGGATGGCAAACTCTATGTTTATGGCAACAGCGGCAGATTAGTCGCCCTCGACTTTCAGTAAACCAGCAACACTCAATCTACTTTTAAGGTTTTAATCATGCGGCCAGTAATTGCCCTTGTCGGTCGCCCTAATGTCGGGAAATCCACTCTTTTTAATCGTCTTACTAAAAGCCGTGATGCGCTGGTCGCTAATCTGCCTGGGCTCACTCGTGACCGTAAATATGGCGAAGGTGTTTCTCAGGGGAAATCATTTATAGCGATCGATACTGGCGGCATAACCGGCTATGAGGATGGAATCGACTCGGAAATGGCGGCGCAATCCTTGCTGGCAATCGATGAGGCGAATATCTGTTTATTTATCGTTGATGCCAAAGACGGCCTCACCCCAGATGACGATAAAATTCTTAAATATCTGAGAAAGAATAACAAAAATAGTTATCTTATAGTCAACAAGGTCGACGGAATGGACCCAGAGCAAGCCATGGCAGAGTTTTACAGCCTGGGCATGCCGACAGTGTTTCCAATTACGGCTAGTCAGGGCAAAGGCGTTATTCAAATGCTGAATAAAGTCTTGGAAGACGCATGGTCGGAAGCTGAAGGTGAATCTGAGCCGGTGGTACCTCAAGGCATTAAAATAGCCATCGCAGGGAGACCGAATGTGGGTAAGTCGACCTTGGTAAATAGAATGCTGGGGGAAGATCGGGTGGTCGTTTATGACCAGCCCGGGACAACTAGAGACAGTGTGTATATCCCGTTTACTCGGAGAGATCAGGAGTACACTCTGATCGATACTGCGGGGATTCGCAAGCGTGGGAAAACCAAGGAAACAGTAGAAAAATTTTCAGTGGTTAAATCCTTGCAAGCGATTCAAGATGCTAATGTAGTTGTTCTCATCGCTGATGCCCGAACCGGCCTTGTAGAGCAAGATCTCCATTTGCTTGGCTATGTATTAGAAACGGGTCGAGCTTTGGTGATAGCCATTAATAAATGGGATGGCATGGCCAAAACTGAAAAAGAGCATGTGAAGACTGAGATTCGCCGCCGCTTTACATTCGTCGACTTTGCTAAGATTCATTTTATTTCCGCATTACATGGAACCGGCGTTGGGGATATTTATGAATCAATACACAAGGCCTATGATTCTGCTAATAAGCAACTCAATACCAATATTCTTACCCGGATTCTTCAAGATTTGGTGAAGGATCATGCGCCGCCAGTAGTTAATAATCGTCGCATTAAGCTTCGTTATGCCCACGCAGGTGGCCATAATCCGCCATTGATCATTATTCATGGCAAACAAACTGATAAAGTCCCTGATCATTATACCCGGTACCTAGAAAAATCTTTTCGCAAAGCATTAAAATTGGAAGGAACGCCAATTCGAATTGAAATGAAAAGTGATAGCAATCCTTTTACTGAGAAAGACGAAGGCCTTTCTCCTAAGAAAATCGCACGCAACAAACGAATTGTTAACAGTAGAAAACTGCCAAGAAACTGATCCGTTTCCTTAGGAGAAGACGCTAGATGACTGTCTCGATCGAGGATGTAAAAGCCGCTGCAAAGCGCATCGAAGGCATTGCAGTAAAAACACCACTTCTGACTTCGCTTTATCTGAACCAATTATTAGACGCTGAAATATTTTTCAAAGCTGAAAATCTTCAACATATGGGCGCGTTCAAATTTAGAGGCGCTTATAATCGCCTGAGCCAACTATCTATAGAAAAGCGCAAGTATGGAGTAGTGGCCTTTTCATCTGGAAACCATGCCCAAGGTATTGCCTTCGCCGCTAAGCTACTAAAAATTCGGGCCACGATAGTCATGCCCCATGATGCTCCAGAGATAAAGAAGGAAGGGACAAAAAAGCAGGGTGCAACGATTAGACTTTATGATCGTCACAATGAATCGCGCGAAGAAATTGCAGCGGCCATCGCCGCTGACTCCGGCGCAGTTTTGGTTCCGGCTTATGATGACGTTGATATTATCGCCGGTCAGGGCAGCTGCGGATTGGAACTGATTCAACAACTTCAGTTAGTAAATGTTGAGCCAGACTATGTTTTAAGCCCTTGTGGTGGTGGTGGCTTAATGTCAGGGGTAGCCACAGCGGTGAAGGCCCTGTCGCCGAAGACCCGGCTAGTCGGTGTGGAGCCGCAGGATTTTGATGATCATTTGCGTTCACGGCAGGTGGGCGAGAGAGTAAAGGTCGATAGCAAGGCCACTTCACTGTGTGACTCTCTCATGGCGCCGACACCAGGAAAAATCACTTGGTCTATAAATGACCGCTTGGTTGATGAGTTTTTGGTGGTGACCGATTTTGACGTTATGCATGCAATGAGTTTTGCTTTCAAATATTTGAAACTGGTGGTAGAACCCGGCGGTGTGGTGGCTTTAGCTGCATTATTGCAGAAAAAAATAGACATTAAAAATAAACGCGTAGCGGTGATATTATCTGGTGGCAACGTAGACCCAGCAGTTTTTACTCGTTGCTTGCGGGAATACCCAAACCCATAATTTTGGGGGAGGCATTGCGAAGGTTTCAGTCCGCGCAAATATTACTTACAATTGAGGATGGCAATGAAAACACTTATTAATTTTTTCTCGCTAATCACGCTACTACTTACTAGTTCCTTATCAATTTCTCAGTCAGTCGATGAGTGTATAGACAATCTCGATTGCCAATCATCGTGGGTCGGTTTGTCGGATGATGATAAAGAAACCGTGTTTGCATTTGCCGAGGACTATAAGGCTTTTATTCATCTGGCTCGTACAGAGCTTAGTTTTGTTGAACAGGCAATTATTTTTGCTGAGGCGAATGGCTTTCGAGAGTTGACTCCGACGACAAGACTTAGAGTTGGCGCAAAACTTTATGAGGTAAATCGTGACCGTACTATAAGCCTTATGGTAATCGGAACGGAATCTCTGCAAAGTGGCTTTCACATTGTAGGTGCTCATATAGATTCACCCCGTTTGGATTTAAAAGGTAGGCCTTTATACGAAGGCAGCGAGTTCGCCCTCTTTCAGACCAACTATCACGGCGGTATTAAATTCCACCAGTGGACTAACTTGCCTCTTGCTCTAATGGGGCGAATTGATAAGAAAGATGGCAGCACTGTTCCGGTGTCTATCGGTCTTAATCCTGATCAACCAATTTTCATGATTCCAGAATTATCGCCTCATGTGGATCGTGGTAGAAACTCACAAACCCTCGGTGATTTTATTGGTCCTGAAGATCTAGATCCAGTTATTGCGCATATTCCTGATCAAGTGGAAGGTGGGGATGTGGCTGATCAAGTTTTAAAATACCTTGCTAATGAATATGGGGTCTCGCGAGCGGATCTAGTTTCCGCTGAGTTATCGTTGGTGCCAGCTGGGGCGCCTCGTGATATGGGTTTCGACCGTGGCCTTATCGCAGCCTATGGACAAGATGATCGCCTTGCATCTTACGCAGCACTGCGGGCTATTGCCGATGTGAACAATCCTGAAAAAACCACCATGGCATATCTGGTGGACAATGAAGAAGTCGGAAACCGCAACAACACTGGAGCACGATCTGAATACTTCGCCGACTTGTTATCACGGATGCTTTATTCGGAGCTTGGTGATGCCTATAGAGAACCGCTGTTTCGGTCTGCTTTGAGGCAAACAAAATTTATCTCTATAGATGTTAACCCTGGTGTTAATCCTGCTAATCCTGGAGCCTGGGAATTAGGCAATGCCCCGAAGCTTGGTTACGGTATAAATTTGAAGCTATACGGTCAGGGCAATACTGCCAACTCTGAATTCATCGCGTGGACGCGAAAGCTATTAGATGATAATCAAGTGCCATGGCAGACGATCACTTACAAAGTTGGTAGCGCCGGCGGCGGCACGATTGGTGGAGAGTTTTCAATTCAGAATATTGAAGTGATTGATTTTGGTGTGCCGCTATTATCAATACACACCCCCTATGCGGTTAGCTCAAAAGTAGATGTTTATAGTCTATATCAAGCTGCCAAAGCATTTTATGGCTATTCAGAATAATGGATTTGCCAAATCAGAAACGACGAACTAAATGACTGAGGTTTTTTTTCAAGATCATTTGTGCGGCATTACCTGCATAGATACCATGCTCGGCCGCCGAGGAATGGCTAGCTGCTATCTGATTGAACAAGATGGCATGCTTGGCTTTATTGATACAGGGACCAATAACTCTGTATCAATAATGCTCGAAGTCCTGCGCCGCAAAGGCTTTGAAAAGGAGCAGGTCGCTTACATTATGCCGACCCATGTTCACTTGGATCATGCGGGTGGTGTTGGTGGATTAATGAAAGAGTTTTCTAATGCTCAATTAGTTGTTCACCCTCGTGGTGCAAGGCATATGATCGATCCCAGTAAACTTGAAGCGGGCTCTCTAGCGGTTTATGGCGAGGAAGTTTACCAAAGGCTTTTTGGGAATTTAATCCCCGTTGACCCGCTAAGGGTTATCCATGCAGAGGATGAAATGATTCTGGACTTTAACGGCAGGGAGCTGTTGTTTATAGATACGCCGGGACATGCACGCCACCATTATTGTATTTTCGACAAGGCGAGTAATGGATTTTTTACCGGAGATACCTTCGGGGCTAGCTATCCTCAACTTAACAGAGGACGCGCGCCGCTAATATTCCCTCCTACGACTCCTGTCCAGTTTGACCCAGAAGCTTGGACACTGTCGCTTAGACGACTAATGTCTTTCAAGCCAGATAGAGTCTTTCTAACACACTACGGCATGCATTTAGACCTTCCTGATCTAGCTACCCAGCTCAGGCTTACCATTAAAGACTACGCTGATATTGCTCGTGAGTACGCCGAGCATAGTCAGCGCACCGAACGGATAGCCACGGCGCTTCTGCAGGGTTGTGTAAACCATTTGCTCGATCAGCAATGTGGTGTGCCAGAAACTCAAATCAGAGAGCTACTGGCCCAAGATATGTCGCTGAATGCTCAAGGCCTAGATTTCTGGCTTTCCTGCACTGAGTGATAGTTATAAAAGTTCCTGTTCTTACCTTCCTTACGTTCTGCGCGTTTTAAGAAATTGGATTACGTGTCGAATTACCTTAAGTTCTGACGAAATTGACCTTGCGAGTTTTACCCTAGTAAAGCTCCTAGCTCCTAGCTCCTAGCATAACTTTGCCGCTGATTTTGTTCTAAGAAAGCAGCCCGTGCTCAGTGCGGTTCCCAGTAAGGGGAGTTGGAAAGCAACCGCAATGCTCTTCGGCTAGGCTATTTTTTATCAGCTGGCTATGCCTATTTAGAAGCCGGCATGGGTGCTTTCATATTGCTTGCGTCAGTATAAATAGCGATGATTGTAATGTCCCTAGTCGATGGCGATAGCTTGACGTCGGTGGAATGGGGTGGCGAAATTAGCGCCTTTTGGGGTTTTGTGATGTTAGTTGCCCGCGGAGTGAACGGGTCACCTTTGCTGGGTTTTAGTGTAATGTCTTTGGCTGGTATTTCCTGAGGTTTTTTCACGCTGGCAGGCAAGCATTCAGCCGATGCGGTGGCCGTCACGACCTTTAATTTTATTAAAGCGGTGGCTGTGGCTGTGTTTTTACTTATGCCTTACGATTGGCAGTGGTCGACATAAGAGATTCTACTGTCTGCATTATCAGGCTCTCCAGCATTAGATGTTGGAGAGCCATTTAGTACGAAGTGCTTGCGCGATTAAAACCGATACAAGCTGCTGTGTTTCAGTTGGCAGCGTCTTTTATCGTAGCAGGCAGGGAAGTGCTGCAGGCAGGTGAGGTCATTTCTATTCGGCTGCCTTAAATTCCAAGCCCTCTGAATCACAGTTGATGTTGCGCTGTTAAGCGCCTCAGAGGGATAGGAATTGGCCTATCGACTTTGTATTTCTCATTGGTTGGCGCTAAGGGCTACCTATCGTAATGGCTAAGTTCTATTCAAACTTGTCTTTCACAGGTTTTCGTTTTTCCTGACGGCGGACCGAAAGCCAACCATCGAGACTATATTGACCCGGGCCGAAAGAAAATAGAAGGAAAAAAGTAAGTATGTACATAGCCGCTAGCTCGCCGTTGTTGAGTGTTGGAAACCATGCTAGATGTGCAGTGGAATAGGCAAAAATCATTATTATTAAGGCAATCAAGGCAGCTAAGTGTGTCCAAAGCCCTACCAGTATGAGTGCCCCACCAAACAGCTCAACAATGCCTGCTACATACAAGGCGTTTATATCCAGAGGCATGGGAAAGACAATGACGTCAGCAATGTTGACGCCCGTCATGCCACTGCCAGTCATAAGCTGTGGACTCTCACCGAAAATTTTTCTATAGCCGTGCGTCATAAACATAGCTGATGAAAGTAGGCGAAATAATAGCCAGCTTGAGTCTCTAAGGTTATCGCCCATACGCCCGAACAATGTGTTTATTTTTCCTAACATGAGTATCATCCTTAATAGCCTGTGTCTCTACTAGTGTTACACCAGCGGTGAGAATAACTTGAGCTAGGATAAGTCCGCAACCAGTGAGCTTAGCTATTTTCGCAATAAACATAAACTGGCGGCTAGAACCGGTTCGAGTCAACTGTTCGAACCAGATGTGAAAAGTGCTCGGATTTAGTAATCCAAGGTCTCATTTTTTGAAGGGTCCAATTATGACTAAACCACTGCTAATTATGAAAACTGGAAACACCATTGGGCCATTGCGAGAGCTTGGTGTGGATTTTGAAGATTGGTTCCGTGAAGGTTTGGGGTTGTCAGCGCAAGAGGTTGTTGTGGTGTCGGTGCATCAAGGCCAGCCACTGCCAGCGCCGGATTCTATTTCTGCGTTGGTGATCACTGGTTCTGCCGCTTACGTTACCGATTTGGAGGAATGGAATTTCATCGCAGGTAAATTTATTAAAGAGGTTTATACGCTACAAACCCCTATGCTTGGGGTTTGTTATGGCCATCAGTTAATTGCCT
>Ga0302130_1000312_pt1 | contig 35035 bp, 33 predicted proteins | sample CB9_surface_MG_FD_203117 | JGI IMG/M metagenome (GOLD analysis project Ga0302130, IMG submission 203117) | Marine microbial communities from Western Arctic Ocean, Canada - CB9_surface | ecosystem: Environmental > Aquatic > Marine > Oceanic | place: Canada: Western Arctic Ocean | collected... | reverse complement strand
TACGTACGAGGTTCGTAACCTCGCTGGAACAGTTATGTTATCGAACGACAAGGTGGTGGTCTATGTTGATGAGACCGACAGACGCTACGCTATTTTTGAGACTGGTGAAAAATACAGGAACAACCAGGCGTGGTTTGCTGACTTTGAGACATATGTTGAAGCCTGAAAACCAACGAGCGATTTACGATTTCCTTATGAAGCGTGATATCTCGCAAGTGGACTGGGACATCGACCGCCCGAAAACAAAGGCGTACATCGAAATGAGGAATTCCAGCCTCTCGCCGTGTCTCAAGCAGACTGTGGGCAAAGCCGAAGAACGTGTGTTGACTAGACTAGTTAGGTATCATTAAGAAGGCGCAACCAAGTCGCGAACGGAAAAAACGGGTTCGCGTCGTTTACGTCCGTCCAACTCCCCCGACGCGCTCTGCTTTCGCTATGTTTTCCTCCATCGACTCTCGAAGCCTGTCGTACACCTGCCTCGGGGTTAAATCGCGGATCATCACCAGTTTCGATTTCGTGCTCCACCCTCTTGTCAATGACATCTGGGACACCCGGAGAACCAACACTTTCGCGAAAAACTCAACTAATTCGTTCCCAGCCTCGTGCGCTTTTCCAGTCACACCCACCGTGACCTCGTCCGCGGAGATATCCATCACTGCGGTTAGCCTGGCGCGGTCCTCAACCTCCACAGCCACCTGCGTGATGCCCCGGGACGTTTGCTGGATGCATGGAGGCACAGGAGGAGCCCCAGGCTCATCATCCACGGACGCCTTGCCAGCTTTTTTGCTGCCGCCGCCTGATTTGAACGCAGAAAGCGCCCCATCGATTATGTACAGGTACCGCCCCTCCTCTTCGCTTTTGTAACACACCGGCAAATCACCGCACATGTACCGATATTGCCGCTCCACCTTACCTCCCTCGCGACGGAGCATCGTCGCCTTGCCGTCGGAAACAGCCTTGAGTCTCACCGTATACTTCTCGGTGTCCAACACGCGCGCCGAATCGGTTTTTCGTTTGGGCAATTTCGCAAGCTCCGCATCCGTGATCAGGACGTGCTCGCCGGTGTACCGACAGTAGTACACCCCGATTTTCGCGTCGTTCGCATCGGGCGCATCCTCCGAAGAGAACGCCTGCGTCGCACGCTTCGGCATGGCGGCGGCGGCGAGGGGTGCGCGACCGAGTGTGCCCGAAATCGGTGTTTTTTAAGAGCACTTTCGCCTTTTCGGTCGCGTCAACTATTTTCGTTCCTCTCCGACGTGGCAGGTGGCACTCCGCCGCGCACTCACGTCATGTCCGCCTCCGCCGGCGCCGTGTCGGCGGTTGAGGAGAAACCACGCGAGCCCGAGCCTCCGAAGCGCTTCGTACGGAACCAAGTGCGTCGCCATGCCCATAACGTCCCGTCGCCGCTCCTGTTTCGTTCGTCCCGAGAATGCCGCGCCGCCGACGACGTGCCCATTTCCGACCCTCGCCTGACCCGCGTATATCACCCACCTCCCCTCACAGGTCCCTGATACGATTCTCAACGACCCCGACCTGAACGCCGCGCTCACCGCGCTTCCCTCGAACTACAGCTTCGAAGTGCACAAGACGGTTTGGCGTTTGCGGCAGGCTAAAACCAAGTCCCTGGCGTTGCAGTTCCCCGAAGGATTGCTTTTGTTCGCCACGACGCTCGCGGATATTTTCCAAGCGCACTGCCCAACGATAGAAGACGTGGTGATATTGGGAGACGTGACGTACGGTGCGTGCTGCGTGGATGACTACACCGCGGCGAGCTTGGGGTGTGACTTTTTGGTGCACTACGGCCATTCGTGTTTAGTCCCCGTGGACGTTACGGGCGTGCCGTGCTTGTACGTGTTCGTGGACATCGCGTTCGACGTCGGGCACCTGGTTGAGTGCGTCGGGACGAATTTCGAAAAAGGAACCGAGCTGGTGCTCGCGGGAACGATTCAGTTCGCGAGCGCGATCCAGGATGTGCGGTCAAAACTTTTGCAAGAGTACCCCGCGTTACAAATTCCGCAGTGCAAACCGTTATCGCCCGGCGAAGTGCTGGGGTGCACCGCCCCGACGCTCGGCGCGGTGACCGGTTCGAAAAAGGTACCCGACGCCATCGTGTTCGTGTCGGACGGCCGGTTCCACCTGGAGGCTATTATGATCGCCAACCCCACCATTCCCGCGTTCCGGTACGACCCGTACCAGCGCATATTAACGAAGGAGGAGTATGCGCACGGCGATATGCGTGCGGTGCGGAGGAACATGGTGGAGCGCGCGCGGGGCGCGGCGCGCTGGGGAATCGTACTAGGCACACTGGGGCGACAGGGAAACCCGGCTATTTTGGAACACCTGGAAAAACGATTGAGAGAGTGCGGCAAGGAGTACGTGGTTTTTCTGATTTCGGAGATGAACCCGGCGAAAATGGCGCTGCTGAAAGACGCGGACGCGTTCGCGCAAATAGCGTGCCCCAGGCTGTCAATCGACTGGGGCGAGGATTTCCAAAAGCCCGTGCTGACGCCGTACGAAGCGGAAGTCGCGCTTGGAGGGGTGACGCCATTTTGGGAGCTTCCCGGGGTTGAGGCGGGCGAGGAAAACACGCCGTACCCTATGGACTACTATTCGCGCGAAGGCGGGCCGTGGACCAGCGCGTACGTCAAAGCGCCGCCGGGGGGAGCGAAGGCGCGAAGGACGCTACGACCTCGACGGGAAATCGCGGTGGACGTCGGAACCGGTGCATAAAAAGAGTAAATATTAGCACGCGATGATGCCGGCGCGGTGTGTCGACGGACGACGCCACGCGCACGTGTAGCGATAGGCGAGCAGAGATTAGCGGGCGAGTGTAAAAAAACATGTAATATATCCGAAGTCGACGTGCGAGAGGCTCGCGCGTCGTGCGCACATGTTCCGCTGCCCAATCGTCCGCAGACCATCTAAAAGCACCCACGCATACCACAAACGGACGCGGTTTAGTGTGGATGGGAGCGATTTCAAATGCAGCTGATGATGCGCAGATTCGGATGGCAGGTACGATTTTTTCGAAATTGAAAATCGAAAAATAACAACGAAAATACGCCACGAGATCTCATCTTGGAGAACGCTCGGCAAACCAACAACGACGCGCGCGCATCGCACTGTCCGCGATGTCCGTCGACGCGCCGCATGACGTCGAAACACGCGCGCGCAAGATACGGCGGATCTTCGATGCTCATGCGGGCGACGGCATCCCGAATCTTCCCTTCGATGTCGTTGTCACGCACGTCCTCCGAGAAGAAAATCTGCCCGATCCCGCAGACCTCTCGCGAATTCGCGGGGTGAGTCGTGGGATGTGCGACGCTGTGGATGCGACGGGACGACGAATTGAGGAGCTCGGTGAATATCATGATGTTCACCGTGGATGTTTAACGACGCTTCGATGCCTGCAACGGCGAGGTCTTCTCAAGTATCAAGAAAGCCTGTGCCAGTCAGCGGCGAGGAGCGGACAACTAGAGGAATTGAAGGCTTTGCGCGCGGAGAATTACCCGTGGAACGCATGGGCTTGCGCGTTTGCGGCGAAGGGTGGACACCTGAGGGTGCTGCAATGGGCGCGGGAGAACGGCTGCCGTTGGGCCAAGATGACGTGCTTATGTGCGGCTGAGGGCGGCCATCTGAATTTGCTGAAGTGGGCGCACGAGAACGGATGCCCGTGGGATGCAAGGACGTGCGCGGTTGCGGCGAAATACGGCAAATTCGAGGTACTGCAGTGGGCGCACGGGAATGGCTGCCCATTGGATGCGAAAACGTGCTTAATTGCGGCGACCGGCGGACACGTTGCGGTAGTGCGAGCGCTGATCGAAATCGGGATTGACGTCAACAAGGCGGGGGGTGATGGCGCCAGGCCGCTGTACATCGCCGCTCAACAGGGCCACGAGGCGGTGGTGCGTGCGCTGATCGAGGCGGGCGCGGACGTCAACACGGCGACGGGTAACGGCATGACGCCGCTGTGCTTTGCCGCTCAAAAGGGCCACGCGGCGATTGTTCTGATTCTCAGGGATGCCGGCGCGGTGTGACGACGGAAACGATGCGTCGCGCATGCGTGGCGAAACTGCTTCGTAAATAGCGCCTTCTTGATGATACCTAACTAGTCTAGCCAAACTACTCCACGCACTCCGCCGCACCGTCTGCGCCGTACACGCACACGCCATCCACGTACGTCGCCAGCACTTTGGGTAACGCGTCATTTTCCAGGAACTGTATTTCGAGCGAATCCAGCACCACGAAATCGGCGAGCCCACCTCGCCAAAGCGTTCCGAGAAGCCCAGACGTACAACTGGCGCGCGCGCTGCCCGCGGTGTACGCGCGCAGGGCTTGTTCCGGGGTGAGCTGTTGCGCCTGATCCCACGGCTCAGCATCCGAACCCCGTTCCGTGCGTTCCACAGCAGCGCGCAGCGCGACGAACGGGTTGACGTCCGCGATCGGCCAGTCGCTTCCAAACGCGAGCGGCACGTTTCGATCCAACAGCGATTTGAATGCGTACCCACCCTTCAAAGCGCGTTCTTGACCCAAGCGCTTTTCAGCGATGAACGCGTCTAGAAGCATGTGCGTCGGCTGAACCGATGCGATAATCCCGGTTTCCGCGAACAACTGTGCTGCTTCGTCAACAGGCAGGGGGAGGTGTTGCGCGTGTTCTATTCTGAACGCGTCATTCGGGTGAGAGTCGGAACGCGACCCGCGGGTGGCGAGGAGCGCTTTTTCCGCCGCTCGCGCCGCCGCGAAAACCGCCGCGTCGCCGATAGCGTGTGTCGCGACTTGCAAACCAGCGCGTGACGCTTCCAATACCCTTTTCTCGTAAATGGTCATGTCGCACACAGGCTCGCCTTTGGTGCGAGGGTCATCGTCGTACACATCCGCGAACCACGCCGTCCGCGCCCCGAGGGATCCGTCGATGAACGCCTTGCACCCCGCCACGCGAAACCGCGTGACCCGGCCGGGGGAACCGCCCGCCCCGTCCGTCCTTTCCTCGAACCACCCGCGCTTTTTGTGATCCCGGGTTCGTTCCCAGTCCGCGAGGGGCGCGTACGCACTGACTCGTATGGGCAGTTTGTTTTCCAAATCCAGCGCTTCAAGGAGCTCAAAGTCGCCCCAAATCGTTCGCGCGGCGGTGCTGTTTGCCACGAAACTCCCGGCGAGCGCGTCGACGTCGCCGAAATCGCTCACCGCGGTGATTCCGTTTTGCAACAGAAACTGAAACGCGAGTTTGAACGCGGCGATGCGCGCGTGCGGGTCTGGTTTCGGAATCACGGAAGCTATGAGCGCGATGGCGTTTTCTTTCACCAAACCGTCCGGGGTGTTTGAATCGGGAAACCGTCCGATGACGCCGCCGGGTGGGTCGGTGGTTTGGGCGTCGATTTGCGCCAAAGCGAGCGCGTCCAAACTCGCCACGCCCGCGTGCGCGTCTGCGCGCAAAAGCCACACCGGGCGGTGTGGGTTTTTGGTCGTGGCGAGCGCCTCCGTGAGCCATTCTTTACTTGGTAATACCCCAGGTGGGTCCCACCGCGATTCGTCCCAACCGCCGCCAAGCACCCACGAAGTGTCGTCGCCAGCCGCGTCCAGCGCCGCCGCGAACTTGCGCGTTTGTCGTATGAAGTCGTCCTTCCCGACGCACCGACTCAGATCCAGCTGATTCAGCCGGAACCCCCCGGAAACGAGGTGCAAATGCGCGTCTTGAATTCCCGGGATGACAAACCTACCGTGCAACGAAACCTTTGGCGCGTCGCTTCCCGCCGCGGCGAGAACTGCTTTTTCGGTACCCACCGCCAGGATTCGCCCCGACGAAGTCACCGCCATGGCGTCCGCGAAAGGAACCAAACCATCGCCCGTCCATATTGTCGCGTTCAAAAACACGCGCGCGATGTGGAAACCGGCCGGGCCATCACCGGCCCCCAGGGAACCGCTCGTGTGGAAGGAACGCACGTGCGGGTCCGTGTCGCCGCGTTTACCGAATCCAAGAGGGCACGCGGTTTCCCCATCGGGAGCCTCGCCCGCGTGGGGGGTCTGGACGGTGGGGTAGAACAGCGCGAAGGAAGCGCTGAGCGCGGCGAGCGCGCCTAGAAGCTGTCTCCAGGTGAGCATAGAGCGCGTCGACAATACAACGCACCCGCCTTGTTGCGGCGCACAAGGCGCGTCGAGGTCTGGCGAGTTCGTCGTGGTTGAGGAAAAACTTACTTCGTCTTTTTCGTTTTCTAGGAAGTAGGAACAGCCGGCCCATCACTTTTTGAACCGCGTCGCCGTGTTGGTCGCCCGCAGGCGACCAACAAGTCGTCGTTTCCGCGCCTCCGTCCCGCAGGGCTCTCTAGGCACCCCAGGGTGCTTCATCGGTGCGGACTCGTACAGCCTGGTCCGCGTCCACGTCCTGACCCAGACCCGACTTGAACGATGGTTTTACGAGATTTGCCAAATGGCACTTCGGCGCAGCAATTTTGGCACTCCACGAAACGCGACCGCGTGGTGTTCGTGCAGGATATCCCGGCTGAGCTGGTGTGCCCTGTTTGCGACGACGTGTTCGATGACCCTTGCGCCGCGCCAACGTGCGGCCACCTTTTGTGCCGGAGTTGCATCGCGACCACGGCGGGCGAAACAGGCCGGTGTTTCACGTGTTCGCGAACCGCGCACCCCGACGATTTCGTGAAAGATTCGGGCACCGCGATTAAAGTAGGGGATACGCGGTGTTTCTGCCGGAACGCGGTCGGCGTCAGGACGCGTGAGGACGTTTCCAATCGCAAAAGCGAACGGGCCGGGACACCTGCTCACGCTACGAAAACAAAAGCCGAACAAAACCCCGAGGTTTTCGTGCGGCGTTCCGATTTCCACGAAACCGCGTGTTCGCGAACCGTGCCGCTGCGGGAGCTGGACGACCACGAACAGGAGTGCGAGTTTCAAACTCTTATGTGCGACGTGTGCGACGAAGAGGGTGACGTGGAGGTTGAGGTAAGGCTTTCGCCGGGAAAACCTGAAAACAACCCGGCGACCGAAAACGAAAACAACCCCGCGAACAAAAACGAAAACGAACTCGCCGAAGAAAACAGCAATCTGAAAGAAACACCCCCCGCGCGACTCCCAATTGATGGGTTAATTACTACCCCCGCGCGCTGCGGGTTCGCGTGTTTGCGTCGCGACATGCCTTCGCACCAGGCAACGTGCGGGCACCGGGAGGTGTCGTGTCCGTATGCCTCGAAAAGCGGTGGAACTCTTTGTCGCTGGGTAGGCGCGGCGCGACGCGCGCGGACCAAACACGCGGAGACGTGCGTCGCGGCGCCGACGCCGTGTCCCAACGGGTGCGGCCTTTTGATATCGGCGAGCGACTTGGCGACGCACACGCGAACGGTGTGCCAAATGCAGGACATCGCGTGCGCCTCTCCTGACGCGGAGGCGGGCAGTCAGTCCGGTTTTGATGGAAACCAAAAAGCGTGGTGCGACGCTCGTTGTGCGACGGTTGTGAAACGCAAAGACTTGGGGAAACACAGACGCGAGGCGTGTGCGTTCGCGCGAGCGGCGCGTTGTCGATTGTGTCGCGATTTAGTGTCCCTGCGATCGGCGAGCGGACACGCATCTGAGCGGTGCGCGAGGGCACGCCGTTTGTGTCCGAACGAGTGCGGCGTGAGCCTTCCCCTCGGCGGCGACGCACTGCGCGAACACGACGAAACGGTTTGCCAAAACGCGTTCGCGGAGTGTCCTTACAAAAGGTGCGAATTGTGCCTTTCACCAAATCCCGGACGACTGTGTGCTTATACAAGACTGACACTTTTCTTTTACTACAAAAGCCTGGGGTGCTTTTCGGTGAAACGCTTGACGCGCAGGACGCTGGAGGAGCATTTGCGGCACGCCACGGGTGCGCACGCCGAGCTGGTACGCGTGGGTTTGTTGAACGCGAAAACGCGGTCGGATTCGTTTCGTCGCGAGGTTGATTCGCACCGAAACACAATCACGGCCGACGCGGAAAAGACGCGCGCGGAAACCTCGGCGTATTTGGAGTCGCGCTTGGCGGGTGCCGTCGAGAATGCGGAAACCGCGCGCGCGGAGGACACGAAAACGCGAACCGAGCTAAAAAACGGGGTCTCCGTTCTCGCCGCGGCGATCACGGATTTAAGCCAAACAACCTCGGGTCGCATGCTGGAGCTCTTCGACGACATAAGGGACCTGCGACGGGAGTTTGAGGCGTTTAAAAGCGTTAGCGAAACGCAAATCGCCACCCTGCGAATCGCCGTGGACGCGCAGGCGGACAAAGCGGTTTCTTTGTTCGCGCAAGTCAGCGCACAGCGCGACGACGCGATCGGCGCGCACCACGCGCTGGTCACAAAAGTTCTGGATGAGGAGAAACACGTGTGGCGCGCGGATATCGACACGCAGGCCAGGGTGTTACGGGAAGACCTGGAGGGGTATAAACTCGGCGTCAACGCGAAAATGCGAGACGCGTGGGACGCGCTGCGAGCGGCGGGACGAAGGTTTTGAGACGAAGTATCCATACTGAGTCCATTTTCGGAAACTTAGCTCGGTGTTCGAGAAAAAGTTTTATTTTAATGTACGTTTAGCTTGTAATACACTGTTTTCGGTGACCCGTTCACTCCATTACTACCCTATTACTACACGTTCGGCGGCAGCGCTACCTTCTGGGTGGTCAACAACAGCTCGCTGGAAATGGCGTTTGCGTTTCTCTTCTTCACCGCCGGCTCCGGGGCGTCGTATATTTTCTTTAAATCCGGCAGTTTCGCAAACGCCGGCCCGAATTTCTTCTTCGCGTAGTCGTTCCACTGCTTGACTTGTTTATCGGTTGGGTTTTTCGGTAACGGCGGCAGATCTTTTGAGTCGCCTATGAGCCACGCCGCCTTGACACGCTCGGGGTTGTTTTTGTACCGCACCACCACCCATATTCGGCCCTCGTTGTCCACCATCAGGCCGTTTTTAGTCGTCGCCGTGATTGAGCCGCTGAACTTGTTATACTTGTACATCACGTCCCCGCGCACCACGGCTTGGTTGTACTGCCCACTGCGTTTCATGCGCTCCGCGCTTTGCTTTTCGTACAGGTTCAGCATCAAAAACTCCCGGCCTCTGTCCACGTACCCCGGGTTCGACAAACTCAACGTCAGCGCAGCGGCGAGGATAACGATTGGGGAGGACAAACGATCGACCCACGTTAGTTTGCGCGGTGGCGGCGGTGGAGGTGGGCCGGGAAGGCGCACGGGCGTGGGAGGAAGACGCGTGGGGGGAGCACCCGTGCGTCTGTCCGCATCGCGTGGCGCGCGCTGGCGGTCGTACGACGCGGTGACGCGAACGGAACCTCGGAGGGAGTTGGGGCGACTCAAGGCCAGCGGCTGACGCGCGCGCGAAAGGGGCGCGACCTCGCGAGTCGAGGCATTCGCCCAAGGGCGGCGCGAAGTCGACGCCCCGACCAGGTTCGCACGCACCAACGACGCGTTCAACGGAGACATCGTGTCAACGTCCTGAACGTGTCTCTCCGACCGGAGTGGCGCGTGCGACGCGGAGTGATGGGGGAAGAGGGCGTCGACGCGAGACGTCGTCGGGAAAGAGATTCGCGACACATCCGCCGATCCGCGTCAGCCGAAATAAAAATTTCGTTGTCAACAATCAATCAGTCTTCAAAACGACATCCGTCGAGGAGCACGTCCCTCCCCACGCGGTGGGTGTCAGACCGGCGCGCGTCGCGGCGGCGGCGAGGACGGCGTGTCTCCCCTTGACGCGTCGGGGCCATGCTTCTCTCCGCGGCTCTGGCGCTCGCGTCTTCCTGGGGTTTGTTCGTGGGCGGGTGTAAGTTTTTAAAGCACCAGCTTTGCAAAGGCACGTTTCACGAGATCGACCCGGTGGTCAGCACGTTGTTCGCGGCGACCTTCGCGTTGTCCGCGGGTTTGTTAGTGCTGGTGCTTTACGAGATTTTGGGTTTGGTGGACGAAAGCTTCCTGCGCGCGCACTGGCGGTTCAACCTGAGGGCGGTGCTCGTGCTGCTGATCTTCGTCCTGCCGTACGTCCATCTCCATCGGTTCTTCACGTTAGCCGTGGGGTGGCGGGTGCGGCAAAAAAGAGCGGCGTGCGCCGCGCTCGCCACGCACGCGGTGTTGCTCACCGGGTTCCACAGGGTGGGGGGCGGGGGGGAGGACCTGGATGGGATGTTTTCGAAATTCGGAATCACGAGGGCGGTGTTTCGAGTAGGCGTGGTGGGGGTTTCCATGTTAGCCGCGTTGAGCGGGTTCGGCGCCGTGGCGGTTCCGTACGAAGTGTTGAGTTTTTTTTCGAAGCCGATCGGGGACCGGGAAAAAAACGCCCTCACCAAACGGCTTCTGCAGGCCACGGAAACCGCGGTGGGGCGGCGAAAACGCGAGGCGCTGATACGGAGCGAGATTAGGGATTTGTGTGGTGATGTGGGGGGGGGAGACGCAGCGGGGAGCGGAATGACAAACGCCAAAACGCGCGACGACTCTTCCAAGTCAATTTTGGGAAACCTGAAAAGCTGGCTCCCCGTTTCACCCGGGAAGCGTTTCGGAAACAAGTCGTGCGATAAAAGCCGAGTCGAGATGCTACAAATGAAACTCGCCGCGATCGAACAGGAGATCGTTGCTATGGAACACGTGTTGAGATCGTTGTTCCAGGAAACCCTCGAAGCGCGGTTGGCGCGCGAGCGACGAACGGCGGCGGCGACGACCCGAGGGAGGCTCAACGATTTAGCGGGCGTCGCCATGGTGGTGACCTGCGCGTGGCGCGTCATTGGCGGGGTTTACCGTTTAACCTTCCACCGAGGTGACGTGATGGTGCGGGCGGGTACGGACCCGGTAACGAAAACCCTGGTCAAACTCCTCGCGATTCCCATCTCACCCGAAACCATGTCGCAGATCCTGTCCCTTTTGTTCGTGGCGCTGCTGGTGGGCGCCAGTTTAAGGAACTTTCTGCGAATCGTGTTTCGCGTGTTTACCAAAATCGGCGGCGGCGGCGGGGGAACCTCGACGATGCTAGTGCTGTTCGTCGCCGAAGTTCTCGGGCTTTACTTCCTTTCGTCGGTGCTTTTAATCAGAAACACGCTTCCGGATAAGTACCGGGGCTTCATCACCGAGGCGATGGGGGCGGAGGCAAGGGGCGAGGAAACCAAGACGGACGGCGCGCGCGAAAACGCCGATTTCACGTTTTACCAAAACCACCACGAGAGCGTTTTTCTAACAAGCGCGGTGTTGACGTGCGTGTTGCTGCGTTTGCACCACGTGACCAGTGGGGGTGACGGCGGTAATGGGTTTCACGTAGATTCCTTAGGGGGGGGGGGGACGGCGGCGTCGCATCGAGCGTCGGGGACGACGCTTCTGCGAGGGAAAACGGCGACGGATTGAGTTTTCATTTTTCATCCACAAAGTTGGTCAAACTCGTACCAGTGCTCACTCCTCGTTTGCTTTCGTCGCCTTCTTTTTCTTGCTCTGGTTCTTCTAGTAGCAAGACCTGCACATTTTAGTTCCGGGCTCGTCTTTGCAGTTCAGCCACCGACTGGCCGTATGCGTCCCGCACTTCACGCACGTCCTCCCCGCGGCCGCGGCGATGTCCAACAGGTTCTTGTAGTCGCAAGGCTTGCACATTTTAGTTCCGGGCTTATCTTTGCAGTTGTACCACTTGTCGGTCGTATCCGTCCCGCACTTCACACACGTCGTCCCCGCGGCCGCAGCGACGTCCAGCTGGTTCTTCTCGTAGCAAGACCTGCAAAATTTAGTTCCGGACTCGTCTTTGCAGTCGTACCACAACTTGGTCGTATCTGTCCCGCACGTCACGCAAGTCGTCCCCGCGGCCGCAGCAATGACCAGCTCCTGCGAAGATTACGGAACTCGAACAACTTGAGTCAAGATGAAACAGCTTGTGACGGAAGTCATCATGCCTATGAATGTCGGTAGGGCAAGGAGAGAGAAAGAGTGAAGAACCCTGATATGCGCACCTCTCGCTTGATACACGGCATGCAGTACCACGCGTCCTTCTTGAGCTTGGACCTATTCAATCGGCTTGTATTTGCCCCATCCTTACCGCAACCGGAGCACTTGCCTTAGCTGGCAGCGAGCTGCGAAAAAGAGCACCGCGGGTATTGGGTCAGGATGTGACGACACAAAGATTATGAAATATTGACGTGTGGGGTCGACGCGCGTGACATACCTGTCGGTTGTAGCAAACGCCGCAGGCCGGTTTATCCGTATCGTCCCTTTTGGCGTACCAGCGACTCGTCTCCGTGGTTTCGCACTCGGAGCAGACCAGCGCGACGCCCTGCGGAGGAATGAAAGTTAGAGGGTGAGTTTTACACGCCGTTGACGGGCAACGAGAACGGTGCAGGCGAATGGGTCTTTGACACCTCGCATCAATGAGGAGTGCAGACCCTGTCTATCCATCGTTCGGCATTGCGGACCTCCGGAAACTCACTGTGTTATTTAAGTTTGCATCGCCAGGAGCGAAAAGAGTTTTGTCAGTGACGCCACGCGAGATGTGATTCGTGAAACAGAAACTTCATCGCGAAAAGAAATCCCAGATCCCCATTACTTTGCCACTTGTCATCGAAAATTTCTAAAACGTTTAACACACCCACTACGCACACTCACCCAACTCGGACCTCAACCCCGGCGTTGGATATTTAAAACGGCAAACGCATAGTCGACATTATACCCTCCACCACCCACCTCCACAATTCGCGAAATATGGGATCGATGAAGAGTTCGACGACTTTGTACGCGAGCGATGATTCCAAAAAGTCGAAAAAGATGATCAAAACAATTCTACGACCATTCGCCTTCATCCGCGCACCATTCGTCTTCGCCCATATCGCATATCAGGTCCACTTCGTATTTTCTGTCAGAGACACCTGTTATCTTCTGGCAGTCGTTCGCGTGCGCCCAACTAGCCACCTCGCGGTGCCCGTACTGTAACGCATACCCGTACGTCATCATGTCCCATGGGCAGCCGTTCGCGCGCGCCCACTGCAGCGCCTCAAGTTGTCCGCCACCCGCCGCAAACGCGCACGTCTGCTCGTCCCACGGTGCGCCGTTTGCGCGCGCCCATTGAAGAACAACGAGCTTTCCGCCCCTCGCCGCACACGCGCATGTTTGTGCGTTCCACAGGCAGCCGTTCGCGCGTGCCCACTGCAGCACCTCGAGGTGCCCGCACTCCGCCGCGAACTTGCACGTACGCTTGTCCCACGGGCATTTCTCCGCGCGCAACCACTGCAGCACCTCCAGGTGTCCGCCACTGGCCGCTTCCGCGCACATGTAATCGTCCCACGGGCACTCGTTGGCGCGCGCCCACTTCAGCACCTCAAGGTGACCGCCCCTCGCCGCGGACGCGCACGTCCTCTCGTTCCACGGGTAGCCGGTCTCGCGCAACCACTGCAGCACATGAAAGTGACCATTCAACGCCGCAGCCGCGCATGAATCTGTATTCGCCTTGCAACCGACACCGTCCAAATACTGCAGAACTTCGAGGTTGCCGCCAGAAGCTGCAGAAGCGTGGGTTAACTCGTCGTAACTGCATTTGTTGGCAACAGCCCACTTCAGCACCTCGAGGTGACCGCCCCTTGCTGCTAGATTACACACGCTTTGATGACACGCATTTGCCCCGCCGCTTCGTGCACCGATATCAAAGGTCGAAACCGTAAACTTGCTGTGATCAAAAATACGCCCCTTTTCCAGGCGATCTCGCCGAAGCAGGCATTGCAGGCTGCGTAAGCATCCGAGCTCTGCTGCTTTTGCACTATCAAGTTCCTGCACCTTGCGTCCTGTCGCCACCACCGCGTCGCGCATACCACGATTCACCGCTTTGAGGTTCGCTAGGTCCAAGGGGTCAGGCAGATTGGCCTGACCGAGGATCTGGTCCATGATGTCTTGGGGAAGAAGGACCGGCAAGAAATCCCGCGCATCTGACTGGTGCGCATCGTTCTCGGGGGTGTCGCGCCTTCGTTTGCGCTTCGCAGCGCCACTTGCTTGTTTAGCGGGCATCTCGATATGTGTCGGAGGGCGACGTGCGGGAGGTTGTGCTGGCTTTTCCTCGGAGCATACGAAACGACGTGTCAAAACGACGACTGGATTTTTGATCGAAGGCCGACTCCGACAGAGGTTCTGAGCTCCGACACGAACGATCGCTCGCGAGGCATACCATCGTGGTCCACAACGCGCCGCACCGATTTTTCGTGTGTTTCGGTCCGAGTTACCCACCGCGTCTCCGTCTTCGCCGCCGTAACAATGTCCGGTCACGAGCTCAAGTTCGAGACCCTGCAGGTGCACGCGGGGCAGATTCCCGATCCCACCACCAACTCAAGAGCGGTTCCGATTTACCAAACAACCTCGTACTGCTTCAACGACTCGAAGCACGGCGCGGATCTATTCGGTTTGCGCGCGTTCGGGAACATCTACTCGCGAATCATGGTACGTCCGGTACCCGATATCCACGACTCACACCCACCGGGAACGCGCTTGGGGGTGGACGAATCGCATCGCGATCGCGGAGAACGCGTCGTCGTTTCGCCGCACACGACACTTGTAAAATCGGTTTTTTGTCGTCACCTAACCCTTCCTTCTCGCCGGTTGCCCCGCGCAGAACCCCACGAACGACGTTTTCGAGAAGCGCGTCGCGGCGTTGGAAGGCGGCGTCGGCGCCGTCGCGGTTTCCAGTGGTATGTCCGCGCAGTTCCTGGCGCTCACCACGATTTGCATGGTGGGTGATAACTTCGTCAGCACCCCTTCTCTTTACGGCGGGTCGTACAACCAGTTCAAAGTAACCCTCCCCCGTTTAGGGATCAACGTCAAGTTCGCGGCGGACGACGATCCCGAGTCGTTTGAAAAGCTCATCGACGCAAACACAAAGTGCTTGTACGTGGAAACAATCGGGAACCCGCGTTTTTCCGTTCCCGATTTCAAAGCCCTGAAAGCCGTGGCGCTGAAGTATGGCATTCCCGTGATTTGCGACAACACCTTTGGCGCGGGCGGGTACGTGTGCCAGCCTTTGAAGCACGGCGCGGATATCGTCGTGGAGTCTGCGACGAAGTGGATCGGGGGCCATGGCACCACGGTGGGCGGCGTGATCGTGGACGGCGGTACCATGAACTGGGCGAACGGCAAGCACCCCGTGTTCACGGAACCGTCCCCGGGGTACCACGGGCTCCGGTTCTGGGACACGTTCGGCCCGGAGGGCGTGCTAGGGGTGAACGTCGCGTTCATCATGCGATGCCGCGTGGAGGGTTTAAGGGACGTGGGGATGTGCCAAAGCCCGTTTGGGTCGTTCAACTTCATCTTGGGCTTGGAAACACTGTCCCTTCGGATGGAGCGGCACTGCGCGAACACCATGTCTTTGGCGAAGTACCTTGAGAGGCACGACATGGTGACCTGGGTGTCCTACCCCGGGCTTACGAACCACCCGTACCACAAGCGCGCGACAATGTACTTCCGACAAAACTGCTTTGGCGCCGTGCTGACCTTCGGCGTGAAAGGCGGGTTGGCACACGGTACCAAGTTCATCGACGCCGTGCGACTGGCGTCGCAGCTGGCGAATGTCGGGGACGCGAAGACGTTGGTGATCCACCCGGCGTCCACCACGCACGAACAGCTCAGCGAAGCCGAACAACAAGCATCGGGGGTTACGCAGGACATGATCCGCGTTTCCGTGGGGATCGAACACATCGACGATATCTGCGCCGATTTCGCGCAAGCCCTGGAAGTGGCGCGAGGGTAAGACGTTCGGTTCGTTACGTTTGTTCGTTAGCGCATTAAATTATAATCCGAGGGGTTTTCCTTTAAAAAAAAATTATAATCATCTCTCTTGATATTAAACGTCTCTTATTCGCCGTCCACGCCGTCTTTGCCTGGTTCACGTTTCTCAGGAAGCAAAGATGCTCTTATACACTATACACAAAACACTCGTCGAACTGTGGTACACTTGTTTCGACGGAAATTGTTTTTTTCGCCTCGCCGCGACGAATCGCACAGCCGCCCGCCCCGTCTCGCTCCAGACTCAGTCTGTCATCCCCGCCCGTCCCCGCCCTTCCTGACTCGCTCAGCACGCGATCGCCCCCGGCGACGCTTCCCCGTTCCCGAAGCTCTCCAGCACCCACCGCGGGAGGTGTCCTGACCCAATAGCGCTGAGCCCCGCTTCCTGTTCGAAATCCCCAACCCCGGGCGACGCGAACAACGACTTGGCTTCATCTTTCCACGACGACGCGCGAATCAGGGCTTCGGTGGGTTCGCCAAGGGGCGACGGCGGCGAGGTGGGCGGCGTGTGCTGGTTCGCGGTGGGGTACCAAAGCAGGGAAGACCCGGCGGTGGTGGTGGTCATCGCGTGCGTTGGCCGCTGCGTCGGCGGTAACGCGTTACCACCGAACCCGCCGCGCCCATCTTCGTCATCCATCAACTCACCCTCGCCACCGGCGCCCAACCCGCACCGCCCGATGTCCATCCGCCGCCGGTAGCTCTCCATCTGCAACGCGCTCGAGATCTTCGCGGCGTTGCCGTACAGGTTGTGCTGCGACCCGAACGTGGAGGTGGTGGTGCCGTACCCAAACACGTTTGCGTCGTCGTTGTACCCGGAGTGAAGTGTGTGTTGGTACCCCGCGCCGACGACGTGGGGCGCGTGGTTCGCGGGTCCCGGCTGAAAACTCGCTTCAAACTCGTCTTCGTCGTACCCGCGCTCGGACTCGTCGCGCCCGTGCCCCGCGTTCCCCCCAGCAAACTCGTCACTCCCAAACCCCCGCATTTGCTGTTGCGCCCGATCCACCCGTCGTGCCTTGCTGCTGATCGCCTTTTGCCCGAGCGTGCTCCGCCCGCCAGCCACAGCGCCGCCGCTCAACCCGCTGCCGCTCGCCGCGCCGTGCCGCCCCAACCCGCTGTTGATCGACCCGCTGCTCGTCCGCGGCTGAGGCACCGGCCCGGCGCCGCCCTTCAACGTACTACGCAGCGCATAAGTGGAAGGCGCGATGCGCACGAAAGTCGTGTCCTGGGACAAAGCAGCCGTGACGCTGTTGTTAGGGGTCTTGCACGTACCCCAGCTGTACAGCCTGGAGAGAGGAGGGAAGAAACGGGTGGTCAGAGAATTGGTAAAAATATATAAAAAAAAAGGGGAAAGAAGCGTTTCTGAAAAAGCACATTTCGCCGTCTCGTCGCGATGTCAAAAAAATCAGCCCATAAAACGTACCCTTGCTTCGTCGCCGCATCAACGATTGCGGCTACGGTCATCCCCGCCGTGCCACTCTGCGCTAACAAAACAAACGCGCTGTTTTTAATCGTCCCGGCTTCGTACCCGAGCGCGGTGGCTTCTTGGTTCCAACCGACTCGGCGTTTTTTGGTAGCCGCCGCCGCGTTCGTCTCCGACTGTTTGCCCACTGGGACGTTCGTTCCAACCAACGTGCCTTCCGACCCCGAGCTGTCACCAGGTTTGACCTTCACCCCACCCGGAGTCCCCCCCCCCGCAGAAGTCGTCGTGGCGGGGGTGGTGGGGGGAACCATGGTGCCGTCGCTCGCCGCCGCCGTGGCGTTTTCGTCGTCATCCACGCGTCGGCGCTTGTTGGTGGCCATTTTTCGTACGGCGGATCAGTCCGAGAAAGGTGTCCGGGGAAAAGTCAACCTCGGAATTCCCGAAACGACGCGAGTTTCGCAGGCGAGTCACGCGCTGACGAAGCGCGTTCCGCGTCGGGGGAGACGACGGGCGCGACGCGGGCGGCCTGTGTGATCGACGGGGGTGTAGGAAGCGGGGTGTAGGACGGAAAGGTGAGTGTTTGTTCGTTCGGTGCGGGCGGTGGTGCCAGGGTGTCTCCGCGAGGCGTTACCCCCCCCACACGCGGGTTGGGGGGTGCGAGAGCTTCCATACCAGCGGGAAACGCTCTTGCATTTGCGTTTCATCGCCGCGGCGGGAAGGGCGAAACGGCGCGTGTGCGCCCGCCGCGCGACGAACAAAACACTCGCGTTTCGCGAACGAAACGGTCCATGTGACGTGAAAAACACCGCGGACGTACCTCGGGAGTGGAGTTCCCTGAAACGACAGCCACGCGCGCGCGACGACGGCGTGCGAGCTTGGCGCTTTTTTCGCGACCTGACACGCGCGAAGATTTGTCTCGGAGCGGACACTGCAAAGACGGGCGTGGTAAGGATGCGTGGGGTTAGGTTCCGCGGTTGGGTGATTGGCAAAGTGCGAGACACTACCACACTTCAGACGGTGCCGCGATGCGCGTGGGGTGAAAACGGTCGCGCCACGTCCAAGACCGCGGGTTACGGAGCGATGTTTCCCGTGTCGTAGCTTTCGGCGTTCCCGTGGCGAGATGAAAACGCCGTGATGCCACCAATGGAGTCGCGCGCGCACACCCAAAGCGACGTATGAACGCGCGCGCCACACGTGAGAAGTCCGCGAGTAACGTACCACTCGAGTCGGGTACGATGACCGAACACGCGTGAGTGGCTTCACAACACGCGCGCGGTCTCGAAGTGCAGCGTCACTCCCGCGCTCTTTCCATGAGACAGCGTGGAATTCGTGCGCCGAATCTTCAAGTCACGGAACTCTCAAAAGTTCCATTTAGATTTTTCGCCGAAGTCGCTCAGACTGTTTGCGCATACGAAATTAGCAAAACACGCGCGTGTCTAAATCGGGCACAAAAAAGCATGACTGCCGAGGCTGGGGAGACTTTACCACTGAAATTTTAGTAAACCTTCCCTCCTTCCGACACTCCAGAGCGTTGTCGGAGTTTCACGATGCAACGCATCGGCACCGCACGGACTACGCGTAAAAGGTCTCACAGCATCTGTTTTGAGCTGTGAGCCGTCTGACAAATTCTGCCGGTGACACACCTCACGTTGACTTGAAACATTGTCTACCCTCCTCCCTCACACCGGGTGCGCCATTCCCCAGGTGACACTCAGCAGAAGCACTTGCAGCGCGGCGCGCGCGAGGTGCGCTTCCTTTTGCAAAGACAACATGGCCTCATCCGGGTTCTCGGGTAACGGTCCGGGCGCGTTGTGGCTCCACATGTACGTGTTCGCGGGGGTCACCGCGGCGGTCAAGACGAACAGCCCAAGGGCTGACGCGGATGAAACCGGCGTGTCGCCTGTGACAAGCGCGCTGGCCATCCCTATCCCTCCGACAAGCTCCGCCACGCCGGTCCACTTGACGTGGAAATTCGCGCCTCCCGGGAGGTACCAAAATCCCCACGCCCCGTTGTGGGGAAACATATCCTCGAAGCCTTTGGGTAGCCCGAAGTGCGCGGCACCTGCGGCGATGTAAGTTACGCCGAGCACGGGCCACAGCCCCCGGGACCATGCCATGTACTCAGGGAAATGGTTCGCGAGGAACGGACCCACGGCGCCGCACGCAAACGTCGTAACCGCGGCCAAGCCGCCCCACACCGCCAACACGCTCGCGGCTTGCGCCGGTTGCGGCATCGCGCTGACCACCGCGTTCCGGTACCCGGGCGCCGACCAAGGAGGGTCGAATGAAGTGCTCGGGGTTTCGTCCGTGTCTGTCTGCGAAACCCGCAACCGGACCGAGGCGCGTCGGTGGGGGAGGATGGCCGACTTGTTTGTGCCCGAGATCACGCGGTGACAACTCGCGACACTCGAGATCGGGACTCGAGACTCTACGCGCGACACGGAGTTCGCGTGGACCACGCACGGCACGGCGCGAAGGGTCATCATGGTGAAGAAGCGCGGACGAATGTGACCGACTTCCAACGTAACGCGCGTCTCCGAAGTGCCCGCGAACGCGGACGGAGAACAAACAGAACTGCCACGTGGACGAGTGTTGTTCGCACTGCAAGAAGGATGGCGTAAAAAGTTACAATACACTGCGCTCCCTACCACGTTTCCCTCGCGCGTTTCGTGGACCGTTTCGAGCCTTTCTTCCCCCCCGCCCCCTTCTTCGCGTTGCTGTATTTGTGCGTAACCCCCAGTTGGTCTTTCGGCCCGCGAGTGTCCTCCCCGCCCCGCTCCGTGATCCCCCGCCGGCCGGCGGCGGTCGCTCTGTTCGCCGTCGCAACCGCCACGGCGTCGCTCGCCTCCCTCGCCTCTCGCTGCGCCCCGACGCTTTCCGCTGTTTTCTTTTGCTTGGCCTTGAGCGTCCTGGGGGCTTTGCCGCTCGCCTTCTTCGCCGCGTTCGCCGCGCGTAACGCGGCTAAAACGTGGTTCGTCACCGCCGCCGCGGGGTTAGCGACAAACTCCGGGTGCGCCAACACTTGTTTCAGCCGGGCCGCTTCGTTGCTCACCAACTTGGTTCGCGTCTTAGCGCTCATCACTTTGCCTCCTTTCGCGAGTTTTCCAGTGCTGCCAACACCTGTACCTGCACTCCACCTCGTCGTATCCACGCCCGCCTCCCCGAGACTCGCCGTAAGCGTGGCGAAGTCAAGCGCGCTCGCGCTGAGGCCTTTCTTGGCGCGTTTTTTTTTCGTCGCGCGCACCGAGTTTTTCGTCGCCAAAACGGAAGCCACGCGAATCTTGTCCAGAAACACCGCGCGCTTCGCAACCTTCCTTCGCTGGTGCGAAGGCAGGGCCTTCATTTCCTGTTCCGCGGGAGTACGGAAGAAAGTCGGGAGGGTGGGAAAGGGGGTCAGGCACGTTTCCCAGGCGGCGCGTGCGTGGCACGTCGCGAGGATGGGCGACGAAACAAAAACAAAAAGAACAGCGAACAAAACGTGGAAAAAGCGGCGCGGCGGTGCGACGATGGCGACACCACGTTGGGTTCAAGCAGGGTGTTTTCCCTGGAGTGGCGTCGTACCTCGTCCACGTCTAGTTCCGCATCCGGGTCCTTCGTATCAGACACGGCCGCCTTCGCGGGCGCCGCCTTACCACCCTTGCGATGCTTCACCATCGGCGCGGATGGGAATGAATGTCGGCGGTGATGTTTCGTTGTTTCGTTTTCCAAACTTGCTGCAAAACTGATGAGGCGCTTCCGTGGTTCCCTCCACCGGCGCCTCACACCATCGGTGCGCGGTGTCCCCCCCTCGGCACGTTCGCGCGCGCCCACGCGCTATGCTCGGGCGCTTGGTGAAACAGTTCGTGAAAAGAGGCGCGAGAGACCACCTCGGGGGCGCGAGGCGGGTGCAGGAAACGACAGATCTGCACCGGTTGTTCGTGCTCACCGCGTTTCACCGCACCGAGGGCGACGGCCCTGAGCTGGTTTCTCAGGTCTTGGCAATAGGCAAGGACTTGCAATTCGACGAACTCAAAGCCGAGGTTTGTGGAAATCTGACGGAACAGGCGCACCGGGTTTGCGCGGCGGTGCGTGACGCGTTGGCCGCCGCCCGCGCCGCCTCGCCATCATCGCAAAGCGACGCGTTCACAAAAGGCGTGCTGGATCGAATTGGATTCGCGTGCCGAGTGGCGCCGAGCGGCGCCGGCCCTGGTTCGGGTGACGGGCTGTTCGTCCGAGGCGAGGTGAACCCCGGTGAGATCGTGGCGTTTTACCCAGGATTGGTGTATGACCTGGAAAACGTGCGGCACATCCCGGGGTACCCAAAGGTTTCCGACGGGAACGAATATTTAATAGCGCGGTACGACGGAAGCGTGGTGGACGCCAACCCGTGGGGTTCGGGGGGAGATTTGGTGGCGGTGGACTCGGAGTGCTTGTCACTTTTGGCGAGGAGAAACGGCGTCACGTTCGATGCGTCAAGGGATTCGAACCGTGGCCAAAACGAACACTTCGGACGATGGCCGGGGCCGCCGTTGTCGCCGCGACGTCTCGATGAGGAAGAATCAGAAACGTCTGAAAAAAAACTCAAACAGGAAAAGCGCGCCGGCGTGGGCGGTTTCCTGGACCACACTTTGACCCCCCCCCTTTGTTCTTTACTTCGCACCACCGCCACTGCCGAGGCGCTAAACTTAACCAGAAACAACCCACTCGCGCTGGCGCATTTCGCGAACCACCCGCCGGTAGGGTACCGCCCGAACGTAGTCGTGGCGGGGGTGGATTTGGTACGGCCAGACGGGGCTTTCCCAAATCCAACGGCCACTGTTTCATCTCTAACGCGCCTATGACTGTGGAGGCCCGATGGCCGGTGACTGTTGTCCAGGCCTTCGTCCAATACACATACCGATTACCCCTCCCTGTTGTCCACACATCGTCCAATACACGTCCAACACGCGCCCAACAAATGGACTGACCCTTTTCTTTTTTACAACCGGAAGGTGTTTGACGCGGGTTGCGATTTGCGGCGGTTCGCGCCCAACGTTGGGGTGGGTAGTTGGCGGCCGCCCGTGACTTTGGCGCAAGCGACTCAGCGCAAGACCAATGCGGCGAAACGAGGGTGGTTCGCGACCCGGTTGCATCAGATGTTCGGGGAGGAGGGGGAGGAGGAGGATGTGACGGGTAAAAGAAACGCCGAAAACGATGATGAACGCAAAACGAAAAAAACGGTAGTCGTCCCGGCGTTGGTGCTCGTCGCGTCCGAGGCGCTTCAGGACGAGGAGGTTTTCCTGAACTACCGACTGAGCACCCACGTCAAACGCCCGGAGTGGTACTACCCGGTGGACGAAGAGGAAGATAAAAGGCGGTGGGCGAGCGAGTAGGATGGGAAATGATGATTTTTGGGCCTCGGGGAATCTGTTGTGACTTTTTTTTTCCTTTTTTCTTTCCTTCTTTTTCACCAGCCGATCGGAAGCCCAATTCCCGACACTACGACTCGCACGCTTCACCGCACCGCATTCACACAACCGTAACAATGGCGTCTGAAGAACCTACCAACCGTCTGTACGTGGGCAACATCCCGTGGTCCACCACCGTCGAGGAACTAAGAGGCATCTTCTCCCAGTGCGGCGGCATCTCGCTCGTGGACATTCCCACCGGCCGCCAAGGCCGGTCCCGCGGGTACGGCATCGTGGAGTACTCCAACGTCCAGGAAGCGCAGGTCGCGATCACGCAGCTGGACGGTACGTGCGAACCGACCGAGGTTTACCCTTTTTCCTTCGATTCCACACGCGATCGCCTTGTGATCCGCGGTGCGACGCGCGCGCGTGCTGACCGCGACGAACGCCGTCACCGCAATTATCGCCGCAGTTTTTGCACCAATTCACGCACGCGTCTCGCGCAAGCGCGTGTCGTACCGCGCGATCGCGCGCGCCCCGAGGTCCATGAACGTTCCCTGACCCACCTACTTTTCCCAAACAACAGGCCACGCCCTCGGTGACCGCAACATCTCCGTCCGCGAGGACAAGGCCCCCACCAAGAGCGCTCCCTCCAAGTCTGGCGGTGGTGGCGGCAACCGCGGCTCCACCCTCGGCGACACCCCCGCCGCCGAAGGCTGCCGCTGCTACGTCGGCAACCTCGCGTGGGAGACCACCGAGGAGAGCCTCATTGGTACGTGTATTGCCCGATTTTTTCGTGCCAGTCCAAGAGTAACTCCTCGGCCACGGTTTCCACGCACCATCACGACAAGGCGCGAAAGCGTGCGCCGCGATCGCGACGCGCCGCGCTCAGATCGACACGTCGGGACCGCCGATTCGCCCTCTTTTTTTGTGGTGCATTCCAGAAACGGCGTTTCGTCGTTTCCTTTTCGCTTTTTTCTTTTTTTCGACACCCACCTGACGTCGCCCTTTCCCCTTCCTCCCCCCTCAACAGCCCACTGCACCGGCATCGGCCCCGTGATCCAGTCCGAAGTGGCCCGCCAGCCCGGTGGCCGCTCCAAGGGCTGGGGTCTCGTCGACTACGGCACCCCCGCCGAAGCGGAAGCCGCCATCGCGCAGCTGCACAACTCCGAGCTCCAGGGCCGCTCCATCATCGTGCGCCTCGAGCGCGCGGGTGGCGCCAACAAGACTGGCGGCGTCAACGCCGGTCGCCCCGAAGCCTCCTCCGGCCTCCAGATCGTCGTGCGCAACCTCCCGTGGTCCACCACCTCGGAAGACCTGAGACAGGTGTTCCAGCAAGTCGGCAACGTCGTCAAGGCGGATTCTGTGTGCCACGCCGACACCGGCCGTTCCAAGGGCTGGGGTACCGTGTTGTTCGAGACCACCGAACAAGCGCAAGCGGCGATCCAGGGCTTCAACGGCGTTGAGCTCGAGCACCGCCCCATGCAAATCAAGCTCGACCGCTACGATTAAGCGCCGTTCACGTTTGGGTAACGCAGTGTGAGGATTTGATGTCACCAAACACCAACGTGTTTGGTGACGGACTAAGACGAAACTGAGTACAAAGGAACGTCCCGCCGCAATCGAGGCGTTCAAGATGGTATACATATGCTGGCAGTGCGCACGGCGTGGTTGGGTCACCGCCGTGTGTTGCTGAGAGGAATTTGATGTTTATTCTTTTCTAAGAAGGAGGAGACAAAGGTTGTTCTTGAAGTGCCAAACCAAGAAAACATATGAATGATGAGAGAGAAATACTTCCGCGAACGTTTTAAATAACTATGAATGATGCTCGCGAAGTTAACAACATCTAAAAAACTTCATGTCAGATCGTACCATCACGCTATAAGGACGTACGCGCGCGCCGCGCGTCACGAAACACAAAACATTCGATGAACAACCGCGGTTCGACGAAACAAACAAAAGCGCGGCCGAGTGACACGTGTCGACTCGGCGCGCGACAAAACATAAATAAATGGGTACAGACAGCCGCCGGGGTACTTCTTTTCTATTTTTGAAGTATTTTTACCCTTTGTTCCCGGACTTTTACTTGCATCGTAGGCAGAGGCTCACAAATTCACGCCACTTTCACCATGTGCATTTTGTTGGGTCCCCAAATCACGCCGAGCGCGAGCAGGGGTTTCAGAAACGTCCAGTACGGCAGATCCAACCCGGGTCGTTTGTACGCCAGCGGGTGTCTGTTTTTGTGAACGAAAAGTGTCAGCCTCTTCCGTCTTGAGTGTGGGTGTACTGTGCATCGCGATGGAGGGACAAACAGTCACCAGCGTTAGAGGTAAAACAGTGCGTATGTGATGTATGTAGTGCACTTCCTTTTAATGATAGTGTACTTGACCAGGGGCAGGAAACAGTACGAGAGGGGCGGTAACGCTGTGTCGGGATTTGGGAAAGCCCCGATACGTACCTGTGGTGCCAGCCGTGGTACGCCTCGCCGAAGGTGTTCGCGAGGGGGTCGAACGGTATGTCTTTGGCGCGGCACACCCCCGTCGCGTTGGCGAACTTCGCCTTCTCCGCCTCCGTCTTTGGCGCCGGGTGGTCGTGGAACATCACGTTGAAGTAAAGCGTCAGGGACATGCACAAGCAGCCGGACATCATGCTGCAGTAAATCGCCCAAGCGGGGCCCAGGGTTAGGTAAAAAACGAGGTGCACCGCGAACACCGGGACGTAGTAGAAGTTCTCCATCAACGCCAGCTCGGGGAACTTCAAGTGGTCCTGCATGTACTCCTGGTCGTGCCCGCTTCCGAACGGGCCTTCCCCGTCCCTACTGTACACCCACCCCATCCACGCGTACAGCTTGCCGAACGCGACGGGCGAGTGCGGGTCTTCCTTCGTGTCGCAGTGCGCGTGGTGCCTTCGGTGCTTGCTCGCCCACCAAAGAGGCGCACCCTGAGGGGGGGGGGGGGGATGGAAAGGAGGCGTTGGGGTTAGCGGGAGGCGAGACGTCCGGAAACGGGGGAAAACGAATGGCCAAAACGTGTGTAAAAACTTCCGTTCGTGGTGAAAAAACCGGGGCAAGAACCGAACACGTGTCCGGTACCACCGCGGCGGCGTCCGCCGCGGGTGGTGGCGTGTGGCGCGCGGTGTGGCGACGGGATGTACGCGCGTGTGCGTGCGGTGCGTGCGCGTGCGTTGCCGATCACCGAAACGCGCGGCCGCGTCTCTGTTGAAACGGCCGGGGCGGTCGTCGCATGTTGAACCCCCGCGGCATCGCGGTGGCCACACGGAAACGGCGTCCGTCGAGCCTCGGGGTGACGAATGGGCGCCTCGGTTGATTTTCGCACCTGACTCGCCAGGCATCCTCCTATGTACAGCATGAACTGCGTGACCCTGCCGCACTTGAATCCCTTGTGCGAGAAGTACCGGTGCAAGCACACGCTCATGGGGATGCACTCCTTCCACAGGTAGATGAGGAACATCGGGCCGAGCATCTTGGGTTCGAACTGCGCGCGGTACACGAACGCGAGAGTGAGGAACAGCGGGAGCTCGGCGAACCCGATGGGGTTGAACGAGGTTCCCGGGATCAGCGCCAGGTTGAGACGCGCATCCTTCACCAAACCAGACGCGGCGAACGCCTTGGCCTGCGCATCCTTGATGGAGTGGGGGGGTATGCACATCGTACCAAACGTGTGCCCGCGCCGACGCCGCGACAGTGACGTTTTGGCAAACGGAGTCGGCATTTTGTGCCTTTTCGTATAGCATCGGCACAAAAACCAATGGTCACGGGCATTTCCACATTCGTAAGACTAACTAATATATCAACTCCTTCCGTTTTTGTCTCTTCAGAAGGACCTTGACGTCCCGGTTCGACTTTGACGATGGATTTCGGAAACGTTACGCACTTACGCACGTACACACGTACGCACGTACGCACGTAAGCACGACGCAAACTACTCGACTTTGACAACCGAAAACCACCGAAAACACTTCACTTTTTCTTCGAGGGGGTCGGTGCCGCTCGACGACGTTCAAGCGGTCTTCCGCATGGCCAGCAGCGCCCAAAAACGCAGACATGGACGATACACTTATAGGCTAAGATACCCAAAAGTCAGAGGCGTAAACGGAGGCGTGTGCGCTCCGGAGCAGCGGACGACCCGAAGGTGAGAATTCTCGCCATCAAAAACGATCACGAAAGCAGTGACACCGCCGCTTTTGCCAGCAGTTTCGCAAAGTAAAATTCGTCATGGTTCTCGGTTCCGGAGAATGGTTCCAGTAGGACGCGCGCGGGCGGCATGGCGCCAGCGCGCGAAGGCGCCGACGGCGCCCCCGTGGTGCGTCGGGACGGGACCGGCGAGCGGCGTGGTGGTGGCGATGACTCGTTCTTCACCCCACGCGCGGCGTTGCTGTTCGCGGTGCTGATGGTGGGCGCGTTGTTTTGGGAGGAAGCGCTCGAGGTGCGCGCGCGCGCGCGGGAGGTTGTGTTCGGCGAGCGCGCGGTGGCCCCGACTTTCCTTGCGCCGAGACGCGCGGGTGTGATTGTTTCTGGGAACGAGCACGATGTCGATGTTGACGGAGCGGGTACAATCGTCGTGTCGTTGCCTTCGGGGACACCGACGGACGGCACAAGCTTCCTCGATCGTGGCGGTGAGGACAAGCGGCGCGCCGCGGTGACACCGAAAACAGAGACCACCGCGCTGTACGCACCAGGCGCGCTGCTTCCCCTCCCCCCCGTCCCGGACGAAATAGGCGGGACGTACCGCAGTCTTGGCAAAGTGCGTGGCTTGGACGGCGTGCCTGACGTTACGAAAGACGCGTCCGCCGTCGCGGACGCCGCGAAACGCCGCGCGCACGGCGGCGAAATAATCATCCTGATGGCCAACAGCGCGGGGTGTCACCTCGCCGCGAACGCGATCGCGAACCTGCGGTCGGTGGGCATAGAGCACTACCTGCTGGTGACGAACACGAAAGAGACGTGCGAGTGGATGAAAAAAAAATCGCGGTCCGGGGGGGAAACCGCCGGGTGGGAATTGGAGTGCGGGTGGACGTCGTTTCTGAAAGGTGAAAGAAATTGCGTTTCCCAAATCCCGCCGACTGTTTGCCCACGCACTACTGACACTTTTCTTTACAAAAAAGGCCACCCGCGGCTGAAAACGTACGGACTACTCGCCGAGGAACGCGCCGACCCGTTCCGTTTGTGGTGGGCGCGTTTTCATTTGTTAGAGCGGTTCGTCGATTTAGGTTTGAATGCCATGTACGTTGACACGGACGTGAGTTTCCGGGTGAACCCGTACGTGTTGTTGAAAGGGCCGTTTCGGGAGTTCCACTTGATCGGTCAGGACGAAACCGGCGGCGTGGACGGGGTGAACATCGGGTTCGTGTATTGCCAGAACTGTGTGCGAAACGGCCCGTCTCACCGCGTGCTGAACGAAACCGTGCAGAGGATGCTTCAAATTCTGGAACACGAACCCGGGCCCGTGCTTAGATGGGACGGCCAGCCCGCGCTAGGCGCCAAGGAACACCTGTGGGACCAGCACATTTACAACGACGTTCTCGAAAGCGCGGTTTTCTCGCGCGATCTGCGCCGGCGAAGCGGCCAGCGGTTGATCGACCCGAACGGCAAACACAGGGACGAGTGGCTCGGGTCGCCTGTGCAGAACTTCCCGAAACCCTCGGACAAACGGTGGGACGAGTTCGAGGTGGAGGTTGCGGCGAGCGATGTGCCGGTTACTAAAAACGGTGACAAGATGATTTTGGACCCGGGCGTCAAAAAAGCCAAGGGGAAGGTTTTGCACTGCGTGGGGTTGGACGTTCCTGGTTACGACGCGGACGCAAAAAAAGAAAACAAGACATCAACGCCAACATTAACGACCCCTTCCGCCTGTGTGACGCAAGAAAAGTTCCTCGCGTCTCCTCCTTGGTTCCTCGCCGGCTGGTCCGGGGTCGCGGGGGACGAAACGTATCAGGGCGTGTTAGGGCGGTGGAACCTGGACCCGCCCATCGTCGCGGTAGCGCACTTGGTCGGCGCTTTGGCGAAGCTACAGGTGGGGAACTTTCCCAATAACCGCGTTCCGCCTCTGCGATTGCCCGTACCAGACTGACACTTTCGGCTTTTATCGTATCAGACGCTCAAGCAGCTGGGGTGGTGGCAGTACGGCGCTGAGGCGTTCAAGCCACCCGAAGTGGTTGGGCTTTCGGAAATCGAGAAACGTTTAGATCGGGTCGGCGGGCTGGGGGTGCGGAACATGGTCGCCGCGAGCCGCCGAGCGAGTGGCGACGTGGGCGCCGGCGTCGGCGAATACGGCGAACAAGTCGCGCGGCTCGTGACCCTCGCCGTGGCGATTGGACGAAGGCCGGTGGTTCCCGAAATCGAGTGTGGCGCGCCGTGGGTGGGTTCGGATGCCAAGGCGTTTTTAAGGGTGAAAGACCGGGAACGGGTGGTGTTGGGAACGCGGTGTTTGGCGCACGGCGCGTTGGTTGGCGATTCGGAAGGTGTACGAGAGGCTTCGGAGTTGGATTTGGGTGATACACAAAAAATCGCCCCGGGGTTCCTTAGCTGTTGCGCCAGCGTGAACTTCGCGTGCGACGAGGGTGTGATATGGCAGGTGGACTTGGATTCGGACCCGAGGCTGGGTGGGATGCGGGATGATGTCGAGGTTTTGGAGGTTGGGAGGTTGCCGAGGACGAAAGGTGGAGGGATTGACGCAAACGCCACGGCGGCGATGTTTGAAAACAACGCTCAAAAAAAGCTTTTAATCGTTGACGTGGCCAACGCGAACTCACCGGGTGTTCTGCCCACGGTGGATAACTTGAGTGAAGAAATGCGCGAGCGAGTCGATTTGTTCTTCAAAACGTGCGACCACTTGGACTGCAGACCCCCGAAAAGACCGTTCCCGCGAGACGTCGACCCGTGTCGCGCGCCGAGGTAGGAGAAATTTATTTATCAAAAAAGATTATCACTCACTTCTCGTCCTCGTCGCCGATGCCGAAATAGCCGCGAATAGTGAACGGCTCTTGTTTGATCTCGGGCTCCTGCTTGATCTCGGGCTCTTGTTTGATCTCGGGCGAACTCTCCGGCTCGCGCTTGACTCGCTTCGCACGCGGCGGAGCCGCGCGTGCCGTTTTGCACGCTACGCACCTGCTCTTTCGCTTGCCGTGGCGGCAGCCGGTGCACTCCGCGCAGTTGCTTTTCAACTTACCGTGAGGGCAGGGGTTGCACCCCGCGCAGTTGCTTTTCAACTTACCGTGAGGGCAGGGGTTGCACCCCGCGCACTTGCTTTTCAGCTTTCCGTGCGGACAGGGGTTGCACGCCGCGCAGCCGTGTTTCAGCTTGCCGTGAGGGCAGGGAGTGCACGCCACGCAGCCGTGTTTCAGCTTGCCGTGAGGGCAGGGGGTGCACACCGCGCAGTTGCCTTTCACCTTCCCGTGCGGGTAGGGGGTGCACGCCGCGCACTGGTCTTTCTGCTTCCCGTGCGGGCAGGGGGTGCACGCCGCGCACTGGTATTTCAGCTTCCCGTGGGGGCAAGGGCTGCAGTCCGCACACTTGCTTTTCAGCTTCCCGTGCGGGCAAGGGGTGCACTCTGCGCACCTGTGTTCCACCATGCCGTGGGGACACGGGTTACAGTCCGCGCACTGGTGTTTCTGCCTTCCGTGCGAGCATCGCTTAGGTTGTCCCATTATTCGCCTCCGCGCGCACTTGCGTCTGCGCTCCGCGCCACGACGTGCGAAGACCGGAGTTGTAGCTTTGTGAGGTGACGTGGAAAAAAAAATATTTCGGCGACAAGACCGGCAGACCGGTCGCCGGTGGAAATGCGTCATCTAGTTTTGACACTTTGAGAGTTTGAGTGTACAGCTGGCAATCTCGATGTTGTTGTGATTGGAGAGAACCCCGTGCGCCTCCCCCGACGCCATTACACGCCGCACCACGGTATTACATGGCATCCATGGCGTCCACCGCCCAGGTGGGCTGCCGGGTCGCCTCGTCCACGAGCGCGACCGGCTCCGGGCGCGCGCGAGTAAAACCTGGCTCGACACCGCGCGCCGTCCAGATTTCAAGACGGGGTGCCCTCGCGTTGGCTCATTCGGCGAACGAGCGTTGTCACCGACCGACGGCTGAAATCGCCGCCGTGGCGGGAAAAGCGGGCGCCGGGCGAGCGTCGCGCGCGCGTTCCTTCCTCCGCGTCCGCGTCGTCCCTCGCGCCGTGCTGGACGACGAGGGTATCCCCTGGAACGCGGAAGAACTCGATCTCGCTGACCTTCCGCGAGTGCCCGTCGGGTTGTCCTACGACGGCGGTGACGTGACCCCCGGCTCCTCCCTCCCCGAGCTCGCCACGCGTCTTCTGAACGCGGTCCGCATGCAGTACAAGGACACGATGTACGACGAGTGCGTGGTTGATATGTCCCCGTTCGGGGTGGAGGACTGTTCCGGGGATTTGCACAACGCGTGCGCGGAAGTCGCGGTCAGCGCGAACGCCGCGCAAGTCGCGGGCGAGTTCAACATGGCCATGCGCCGCCGGGAACTGCGTCGTTTACGCGCGGCGCTTTGGGAGCTGCGACAGATTCTAGAGTCCGCCCCGGAAGGGTGCTCCATCACCGTACGGCACAGGCTCGAGTTGTTGAGGTCGGCGTCGCTTGATGTGTGTCACCCGCGCATGCGCGCCGCGGACGCGCCCGCACCGAGCGCCATTCCCAACTTCCAAACCGTGCACCTCGACGTCCAGGTGGACGCGGTGCCTGATATCTTCGCGGACCCGTCTGCCGGTTCGTCGTCGATGGCTTGCGACGCGGAAACGGGTGGGCCCGCGATTGCGTTTTACCGAGGCGGGCAACCGACCGCGGAGGGCCGGTCGTGGATGGTGAACCGGAACTTCAAAACCGTGGTGGATCTGCGGTTCGAGGACAGGGATAACCAGTGGACAAGGCCGGTGGGCGGCGGCGCGGGGGTGGGTAAGCTCGGGGATTCGTCACTGGAAGTGATCCACCTCCCCGTAACAGACATGGAACCCCCGTCCTTCGAAGACGTGGAGAAGTTCATCCAAGTCGCGGATGACGAAACCAAAAAGCCCATGTTCGTGCATTGCAAAGCCGGCATCGGCCGCACCGGCAGCATGGTGAGCTGCTGGAGGATATCGCACGGCATGGGGGTGGACGACGCGCTTGCGCTTGAAAGTTTGAACTGCGATTTCGGAAGTCTGGCGCAAGAAGCGTTCGTCAGGGAGTTCGCGGACCGGTTGGCGCGGAAACGCCTGGGGAGCTGGGACGACGAAGACGAGATGCGCGCGACCTTGCGCTCGGACGAGCAACACGAACACGAACACGAGGGGGATTCCAGTGCGAAGTCCCCGACCGTTCCGGATCCGTCGAAACCGTGGAAAGATGTCGCCGCGGATAACGCGTTTGCGAATTTGGAAAAAGCCGCCGCCTACGAAGGCGCCGGATTTTCCGAAGACGGCGATCCTGTCTCCGTGAGCGCCAAACGTTTCCCGTCCACGCAGAGCGCGCCTGAAGGCGTGGGCAGCGGCGGGTCAACCACGGAGGCCAGCGCGGTGGGCGACCACAGCTCCATCGATCAGGCGCCTGATATGTACGTGATTCGCACGGACGGGTTCTCGTGCACGCGTGAGGAGGTTGATCAGCGGATGCTGACGATTTCGCACCCCAGCACGCAACAGCTCGTGTTGGTGTGGCGCGTTCCCCCGAAGCGCATATTCATCGTCAAGAAGCTCGGGTCTGCGCTGCTGGGTAACTTGATCGAAGTCGCGCACGCGTTCATGAGCATGGGCTTTGACGTGATCGTGGAGGAAGCGGTGGTGCTCGAGATGAGACGAGAGCAGATTGAAAACGACGAACGCAAAGGCGCGCTTATCGACGTCGTCGCGGCGCCGTTCACGGTGAGGGACGGGAAACAGAAACGAAAAGCCTTCGACCCGGCGGAAACCGCGTCCACCGCGGATGTCCGGGACGCCGTGCTTTCCAAGATCGGTACCCTACGCGTGGATTCCAAAGATGGCCGGATCCCGAAGGAAGATTGGGGAACCGTGGATCTCGTGGTGTGTCTCGGCGGGGACGGGGTTATTCTTCACGCCTCGAAGTTGTTCCAAGGCCCCGTGCCGCCGTTGATGGGGTTTCACTTCGGGAGCATGGGTTTCTTGACGAACCACCCGCCGAAGCACATGGCGCAGTCGCTGTTGCAGTCCGTGGGGAGGGGGCCTAAAAAGGTCGCCAACGTCAAGGGCGGCATACCCATCACCCTGCGCATGCGTCTGGAGTGTACTCTGGTGAAGAAAAGGGACAGCGCGCGCAACGGAGGGGCGGGCGCGCCGTCGCACGTGTACACGGTGCTCAACGAAGTTTTGGTGGACCGCGGGCCGTCGCCTTTTTTATCAAAAATCGAAGCCTACGACCGCGGGCAGCTCATCACCACCATCCAGGCGGACGGGGTGATGCTCGCGACGGCGACCGGGTCCACGGCGTACTCGGTAAGCGCGGGCGGGAGCATGGTGCACCCGAACGTGCCTGCGATTTTGATGACCCCGATTTGTCCGCACACGCTTTCGTTCAGGCCCGTGGTGCTTCCCGACTCAGTGGAGGTTGAACTTCGGGTGGCGGACGACGCGCGGTGCAGCGCCTGGGTATCTTTCGACGGCAAAGAACGTTGCGAGCTTTGTTCCGGGGATTCGATTTTCATCCGCATGTCGCAGTTTCCGGTACCCACGATCAACTACGCGGACCAGACGGGGGATTTCATTTCGTCGCTGCGGCGGTGTTTGCGGTGGAACGAACGCGACGAACAGAAACCCCTGGACGAAGCCGCGATGCGCGAGTTGCGGGAAATCACGGGGGCCGGGGGGTTTTCGGAATAGATGATGTGTTGATTTAAAAAAAAAACTGTGGAAAGGTCGGTATGATAATTGTGCCTTTCAAACTACCTATGAAGAAACCTGCCATCTGCACCAGCAGGCATGACTCACCACCGACCCGCGTTTCTTCGCCGGTCCGTCTCCGCGCCGGCTCCGGTGTCGCCGCCGCGCGCGCGCTCGGACCACCCGCCCTTGTGCCCTCCGCCGCCACCTCCTCCGTGGCGGTCTCCGTGTCCTCCGTGTCTGTCTGCACCGCCCCCCCGTCCGTACACACCGCCACCACCACCCCCCCGACCTCCGTACCCCCCGTGCCCGGTGCCGTACCCCCCCGCGCTGCCCCGGTGTTTCTTGTGCTCTTCATACGGCACGTTTGGAAACGTCGGGGCGGCGGTTTCCGGCTTTCCGGTTTCGGTTTCGGTTTCCGTCCCCCCCGCCCCCCCCCCCGTCACAAGCGCGGGCTGCCGGTCGTCCCTCCCCCCCGACGGGTCCATCAACGGCACCACCCCTGTGTTCCCCAACTTGGCATCCAAAAACATCCCAAGCGCGTGCTCCAGGTTTTCGTCCCGCGACACCACCAGAACCGTTCGCAGCGCGTTTTGTGGCGAGTTGAGTTTCTCGCCAACCCACCGCGCGCACTTTTCATTCGCCATGTACATCTTGAACACGTAGCTCGCGATCGCGAAGTCGACCGGGCCTCCCGCGACGGTTTCAAGCCCGTCCCCGTCTGACACGTCCCACGTGTTGAACCGCATGCCCAAGCCAACCGCCGCGCCGCGCCACGAGTTTTCCAAATCAAGCGAAACCAGGTCCAGGTCGTATTTCGGGAAGTGTTTTTCGAAAAACCACCGCACGGCGAGGAGCTCGAACCCGGGACCGCCACCTAAACTCGCCCACCGAAGAGGAAGTTGAGGGGAAGACGCGCCGTCTAAAGCGCCGCACTCCAATTCATCGAACACCCCGTTTCGTTTCGCGCGTTGTAAACACGCCCACGCCTCGGTCAAGCGCTGCACGCTCTTGTACCGAATGTACTCCTTCTGTAACCCGAGATGGCCGTACTCACTTTGCGACCAAGTCACGTCGTGTTCCCCCATGTTGGGTTTCCTGGCGTAGATCCGCTGGCCTTCCGTGACCACCGCGTTCGCCTTGGCGCGGCCGTCAGGGGCACCCTCGACGTCACACGCGGTGTCGATTTTTAGCTGCACCGCGCCCACCACGGGTGTCGCCGCGCGTAACAAACGCGACAAAAGATTGTACCCTTCCTCGTCGCAGTGGAACGGCCAGCGTTTGTTGCGATCCTGGAAGTACTCGCATCGCGCGCTGAGCCCCCCGGGAACGCGACGAAGCACGCCGTCGAACGCGGGGTCTAGATTCGACAGGTCATCGGGGGCGGACATCGGACTAATGCGCTCGAAGCCAGCGCCCGGCAGTGTGAATCTCGTCGCAAACAATGCGAAAATAACTTTCAGCAGCAAAAAACAGCAAAAACCTTCCAACACAGGGGATTCCCGGGCGATTCCTCAGCCTAGTACTAATCCTGCCCAACCGTGCTTAAGTTCGATGTTCTGATGGGTATCGCTGTATTCAAGGTGGTATGATCGGAAGATATAAGTTAACGGGTGGGGTTCGTATAAATACCTCTATTACAACAAGCAGTTTTCG